>ERZ779821.452-NODE-452-length-14245-cov-4.9327_pt1 | contig 14245 bp, 10 predicted proteins | sample MGYA00511884_ERZ779821 | MGnify/ENA primary metagenome ERZ779821 (study PRJEB29588, sample SAMEA2152664) | human gut metagenome | biome: human gut; feature: human-associated habitat; material: faeces | place: Denmark | collected 2008/2010 ... | reverse complement strand
CCATGAGCAGCAGTCGAACGACTGCGACTACGCTCTTCAGAGTTTTCTTGAAATCGCTGCGCTAAACACTGAAACGGATAACATTGATGAAAGTGACGGAACGGTAAAGCTCATGACGCTGCATTGCGCAAAAGGCTTGGAGTTCCCGGTTGTATTTATTCCGGGCATGGAACAGGATATCTTCCCTTCGTCGCGTTCAAAAAACGACCCGACTCGTGTTGAAGAAGAGCGTCGGCTGTGCTATGTCGGTGTTACAAGAGCGATGGAAAAGCTGTATTTGTATGCGGCACGCGAACGGCATCTGTACGGCTCAATTCAACGGAACGACCCTTCGATTTTTCTTGAAGAAATGGAACTTATCGATCCCGAGACCGTGCCGATGCGCCGCAATTCATTCGGCAGTGCTTCCTCATTTTTCCGTGACGGCGGTTCCGTTCAGAATGCTGTAAAATACGCAAAACAGAACGGCTATGTGAGTGGAGGTCAAACTCCGCGCGTTTCAGAAGATGTATTGTCGGAAATACGTCGAATCAACGGCCTCGCCCAAAAGCCCGATATCGTTCGCCCATACGCCCGACAATCGGTTTCTTCCGGTTCGACGGGTTATTCCCCAAACAAAAGCAAACCAAAAGTTCGTCTCTGCAGCGGACAACGTGTTTCGCATCCGCAATTCGGAAAAGGAACTGTTGCTGCCGTTGATGAAGGTTCGGGAATTGTTACCGTTAAGTTTGACACAAACGGCGTCAGGAAACTTGCAGCGGCATATGCTCCGCTTAAAGTGATTACAGAGGAATGAAACTGAGCGAATCATAAAGGAGTGTAAACCATGAGCGAAATGCGTGATAAACAAAACAATGCTGCGGTTCCCTCAAACATGCAGCAGGACGGCGCTCGGATTGAAGTTGAATCAGATAAACCGATATCAACAACGCGTATGCAGCAGCTTGTTGATGCGCTGAACACTTACTCGAATGCATACTATTTCGGCAGTGAACCGTTGATAAGCGATGCCGAATTCGATGCGTTGATGGAGGAATTGAGTCAACTCGAACAAGCTTCCGGAATCGTCCTGCCCGATTCGCCGACTCATCGGGTAGGGGGAGATGCTGCCCCCGCCTTTGAGCCGCACACGCACATCGCGCGGCTTTGGAGTCTCGACAAAGTCAAAACAACTCAGGAATTGCTGGATTTTAGCCAAAAATGCCGTCGTGCCGCAGGAAATACGGAAAACGGCAGTGTGGAAAATCCCGAATTTGTGCTGGAATATAAGTTCGACGGGTTAACGATCAACCTGACATACGATAACGGGATTCTCGTTCAGGCCGCAACACGCGGAAACGGCATTACAGGCGAAGGTGTACTTGCACAGGCAAAAACAATTCGCTCGATTCCGCTTACCGTGCCGTATAAAGGCAAATTTGAAGTTCGCGGCGAATGTTATATGCGCCTTTCCGTTCTTAAAGAGCTGAATGACAGCGGTGAGGAAAGCCTGAAAAATGCACGAAATGCAGCAGCCGGTGCGATCCGCAACCTTGACCCGCAGATAACTGCCAAGCGAAAGCTCGATTGTGTTTGCTACAATATCGGATACATTGAAGGAATGAAATTCTCCTCAAGACGTGAAATGTACAGTTTCATGCGTGACAACGGACTGCCAATGAGTGATTTTATATACTTTGGTGATATTAACAGTGTTATCGCTGAAATTGAAAAAGCAGCGGAGCGACGGAGCAGTCTTGATTTTCTTATCGACGGAATGGTAATCAAGCTTAATGATGTCGGCCTCTTTGAGAAAATGGGCTGTACGGACAAATTCCCCCGCGGAGAAATTGCATACAAATTTGCTGCGGAAGAGCTTATAACCACCGTGCTTGATATAACTTGGGAAGTCGGTCGAACAGGAAAGCTCACACCTCTTGCGCATCTTGAGCCGGTTGATTTCATGGGAGTCACTGTCAAACGCGCTACACTCAATAATTATGATGATATTCTGCGTAAGCGCGTTGGAATAGGTTCCCGTGTTTTAATTCGACGCAGCAATGATGTCATTCCCGAAATACTGAAAAGCGTTGATGACGGAGAACCTGCAAACCCGGTCACAATCCCGACTTGCTGCCCCGCCTGCGGAGCGCGGGTCGAACGGGAAGGCGTGCATATTTTCTGCACCAATTCCCTTTCGTGTACGCCGCAAATCGTCGGACGGCTTGAACATTTCGCCTCTCGTGATGCAATGGATATAGAAGGCTTTTCCGAAAAAACAGCACTTCTGCTCGTAAATGAAATCGGAATTTCAAAAATTCCCGACCTCTATGAGCTTACGCCTGCAAGCTTTTCGGGTCTGGCGGGTTTCGGAGAAAAACGAATTGGAAATATTCTTTCCGCAATTGAAAAAAGCAAAGACTGCAAGCTTGATGCATTTATTTTTGCGCTTGGAATTCCGAATGTCGGCAGTAAAACAGCCAAAGACCTTGCCAATCGATTCAAAACGTTTGATGCTGTCAGGAATGCGGCATTCGAAAGCTTAACCGAGATTCCCGGAATAGGTGAAAATGTTGCGGATGAGATAATCGGTTTCTTTTCGGATGAGCATATTTCAACTCAGATAGATAAACTGCTTGAGCTTGGTGTGACTCCGCGAGAAGCAGAAGCCTCTGCCGAAAACGCATTTGCTGCCGGCAAAACATTTGTTGTTACCGGTACGCTTGAAAAAATGGGGCGGAAAGAAATTGAAGATCTTATTGCGTCAATGGGCGGGCGCGCATCCGGCAGCGTCAGCAAAAAAACCGATTACGTTGTTGCAGGCGAAAAAGCAGGAAGCAAGCTTGAAAAAGCCAAGGAGCTCGGAGTGCGTATTCTGAGCGAATCAGAGTTTTTTGAGTTGATAGGAGGATAGGCTGAGCTTCAGCTCTTCTCAACATTAAACCTGCTGTTAATGCGGCGGAAAAAGTCCGATTCCTGCGGGTCGGGCTTTTTGCTGCTCATGCTTTATCGACATGCCTTTGAGGCGGACGGTCAGCGCTGTTTTTAAGCTAAATAAACTCTTTTGGATGGTGTTGACATAATTGCATGATTATGCTACAATGCGCCCTAACGCTGTAAATCGGTAATGCTGCTTTGCCGAAAAAATATCGGAGAAATGGAAAAACAGGATGAATATTAAATTGTCGGATCATTTCACCTATAAGAAACTGCTGCGATTCTGTCTGTCGCCGATAATTATGATGGTTTTTACATCCATCTACGGCGTGGTTGACGGATTGTTTGTTTCGAATTACGTCGGAAAAACTGCATTCGCGGCAATTAACCTTGTTATGCCGTTCATAATGATTTTCGGAGGAATCGGCTTCATGTTCGGCACCGGCGGCAGTGCACTCGTTGCAAAAACACTCGGATTGAAAGACTCGGAGAACGCCAACCGCTACTTCACAATGATGTCGCTTGTGACTCTTGTTGTCGGCATAATCATTTCAATTGTCGGCATGATTTTCATGCGTCCGATTGCAATATTTCTCGGTGCAGAAAACGAAACAATCGAACATTGTGTGATATACGGACGCATTATAATTGGATTCAACACGGCATTTATGCTTCAGAATCTCTTTCAGAGTTTTCTTATCACGGCCGAAAAACCCAAACTCGGTCTTTGGGTCACCGTTGCAGCAGGTGTTACCAATATGGCGCTTGATGCTCTGTTTGTCGGCGTTTTCAAATGGGGTGTGGCCGGCGCAGCAATTGCAACAGGTTTAAGCCAGTGTATCGGCGGGCTGCTTCCTTTCATCTATTTTTTACGACCGAATAACAGTCTGCTCCGGTTTGTAAAAACCAAAATTGAGTTTCGTCCCGTTATTGATGCATCTGCAAACGGGGCATCCGAGCTTGTTTCAAACGTAACAGCCTCCATAGTAGGTATGCTTTATAATTATCAGCTGCTGAAGTACGCCGGCGAAGACGGCGTCGCAGCCTATGGCACACTTATGTATGTGGAATTCATCTTTATTTCGGTTTTTATCGGGTACGCGATCGGAAGTGCACCGATAATCAGTTATCATTTCGGTGCCGACAACCACGCCGAGCTGAAAAACATGTTGAAAAAGAGTTTGATTCTAATGTCGCTGGCCGGGGTTGCAATGCTGATAATTTCCGAAGCTCTTGCCTTTCCGCTTGCACATATTTTCGTTGGTTACGATGAAAAGCTGCTCGAAATGACCGTTCACGGTTTTCGGGTTTTCTCGCTCATGTTCCCCCTTGCAAGCATAAACATCTTTGCTTCATCATTCTTTACAGCCCTGAATAACGGCGGAGTTTCGGCCGCCATATCCTTTTTGAGAACATTCGTTTTCAAACTTGCAGCCGTTCTCATCCTGCCGCTGCTGTTCAAGCTTGACGGCATCTGGTGGGCAACAATCGTTGCGGAACTCTTTGCATTTTTGCTTTCAATCGGGTTTGTTGCCGCAAAAAAGAAAAAATACGGTTACTGATACTGTTGCGGCCCGTGCTGTAAAGCCGGCCTTGCATAAAAAAGTGCTCCCCGGAAATTCTTTTCCGAGGAGCACTTTTTATTGAAGTTACGATTTCAGCGGTGCGCCGCACAATGATTCATGTTTAATTATGCTGCGTGAATATCAAACCGACGCAGTTTACTTTGTCAGAATTTTTGTTATGCAGTCAGTGAACTCAACAGGGTTGTCTATCTTGAGTCCCGCTGCAAGCAAAGCCTGGTTGTAAACAAGCTTCGAGTAAACTGCAAAGTCTTCCCCGCCTGCCTGCATCGCACGTTTAAGGGCTTCGAAAACAGGATGATCGGGATTGAGCTCGAGAATACGCTCCGCTTTTGTTTCGCCGCCGAGAGGCATTGCGCTGAGAACCTTCTCCATTTCAAGTGAGAGCGGACCTTCGCTTGTCAAGCCCGCCGGTGCATCAGCAAGCCTTGCGGAAAGACGCACTTCCTTCACACTGTCGTCCAAAGCCGCCTTGATTGCATCAAGCAGGTCCTTATTCTCCTCCTGCTTCTCTTCCATTGCCTTTTTCTCATCCTCGGTTGCGGCATGAATGTCGTTATCGGTAATTGACTTGAAGGGTTTGCCGTCATAACCGTTCATCATTTTGACCATGAATTCGTCAACATTCTCCGTCATGAGCAAAACATCAAAGCCCTTATCGATCAGGTATTTGTACTGCGGGAGCGTCCGTATAGCCTCAATGCTTTCACCGCAGGCATAATAAATTTCGGTTTGATTCTCGCAAAGCGTATCAACATACTCACGAAGCGTTATAAGCTTATCCTGTTTTGCAGAATGATACAGCAGCAAATCTTTCAGGAATTCCGCTTCCATACCGTACGATTCGTATATACCGTACTTAAGTGAAAGTCCGAACGTCTTGAAAAACTTTTCATAATCCTCGCGCTTATCCTTAAGGAGTTTTTCAAGTTCGGATTTGATTTTTTTCTTAAGGCCGTTTGCAATCGCACGAAGCTGACGGTTCTGCTGAAGCATTTCACGAGAAATATTCAAGGAAATATCAGCGGAATCAACAAGTCCTTTCACGAACCCGAAGTATTCCGGAAGAAGTTCCTCGCAGGAATCCATAATCATAACACCGTTGCTGTAAAGCTGCAATCCGCGCTTATAGCTCTTTGAGTACAGATTGTAAGGTGCCTGTGCGGGTACGAACAGGATTGAATTATAGCTGAGGGTACCCTCCGCTTTTGTGTGAATATGGAGCAACGGAGCTTCGTAATCATGGAATTTATCCATATAGAAGCTGTTGTAATCCTCATCGGTAAGCTCGCTTTTATTTCTGCGCCAAAGCGGAACCATGCTGTTGAGCGTTTGATCTTCTTCAACGGTTTCATACTCCGGTTCATCATGTTCATGGCCGCAGCTGCATTCGCCTTCGGAGTCGTGTTCGCAGGTACATTCGTCATCATGGTCGTGATCGCAGGTGCACTCGCCTTCGGCATCGTGATCGCAGGTGCATTCATGCGTCTTTTCGCGTTGAGTCTCAACAAGCATCCTGATAGGATAGCGAATATAGTCGGAATACTTCCTTACAAGTTCACGAATGGTATATGTTTCAAGATAGCTGTCATACCTTTCGTCGTCAGTATTGTCCTTCAGGTACAGCGTAATAACTGTTCCGTAGGAGTCCTTCTGTGCGGGTTCAACTGTGTAGCCGTCAAGTCCTTCGGACTCCCATTGCCATGCCTCGTCGCTGCCGTATGCCCGACTGAGAACGGTAATCTTTTTGCTGACCATGAACGCCGAATAGAATCCAACACCAAACTGGCCGATAACATCCATATCATCTTTGTCGAGCTCGTTGTCGTTTTTGAATGCAAGCGTGCCGCTCTTGGCAATTGTGCCAAGGTTTGATTCCAACTCTTCCTTTGTCATGCCGATACCGTTATCGGAAATCGTCAATGTGCGTGCCGTTTTATCTGCGGCGATGCGGATCTCAAGATCTCCGCGCTTGATATCGGAATTGTCAGTAAGAGTTCTGAAATAAAGCTTATCAAGTGCATCGCTTGCATTCGAAATCAACTCGCGAAGAAAAATCTCCTTGTTTGTGTAAACAGAGTTGATCATCAGATCAAGCAGCCGCTTGGATTCCGTTTTAAACTGTTTCTTTGACATTTATATCACCTCGTTAATTATAATCGTTCCTGTTTGGCGAACATATCGAAATTGCTGTATAATCGAATTAAGCTCGTCTGTCAGCACTCGTCACTCTTGAGTGCTAACACTATTTTATACCTGTTTGCATCTGTTGTCAATAGTTTATCATGAATTTTTTTCGAATTGATAATTGCCGCATTTATTGTCATTGCGATTTGTTCTTGTTCGTTTTCATTGTGCCGCTGCAACGCTGTCTGTCAGTTTTCGAGCAAATCAGGTATATGCAAAAACCCGGACAACATATTGTGAGCTGCCCGGTATTGTTTTGGGGCAGATACAACAGCCCCTTGTTTTGAGGACTAATGCAACAGCCCCGTTTCCCCCGGCTTCGAGTCCCGTAGACATAACCAAACACAGAGGCACCCGCCGGGTGCCTCTGTGTTTGGTGGGGATGAAGGGACTCGAACCCCCGACCTCTTCGATGTGAGCGAAGCGCGCTAACCAGCTGAGCCACATCCCCAAACAAGTGTATTCTACCACTGTTTGCATCCGTTTGCAATGCTTTAATTGTAATACTTAAACAGACGATTTAACCCCACGGATCCACCTCAGTGAAATTCACTTATTTTAAATCTGTTTTTTGAATACCGGCGTTTCAGGTGCGTGTCAACGCCGGCAAAAGATTGAGTGGTGTGGTATAATGCGGATATGGTTCAAGAGTCGTTGTGTATGTGTCCGGAAAGGAAAACGCATGTGTTCATTGCCAAACATCAAAACAGTAAAATTGTTTGTGTGGATCCGCAAACCGGAGATCGAGTGAATATTGACAGACGGTTAAGCCTTACTGTAAAAGGTATGACTGAAATTTCAAGAATTGATAATTTAAAGCCAAGTAAATACATAAACGGATGCGTAAGGAGGAGAAAAGATGATAAGCAAAAAAACGACCAAAACAGTTCGGACAGGTCAAGGAAAAAGAATTGACCGGATCGGGAGTTCCGATGCTAAGGAGAAACACTTAGACAGAGAGCCCCGCCTTCATATTTCGGGCGTTACGATAAAAATCATAAGCCAAACCATAAGGAAGAGCTGGTATTGCGGAGAAAACTAAAGGGTTATTTGCTCAATCCCGCCAAAAGTTAAGGCAAGCACGAGCTGCTTAATGCGATTGGCTATACTATGAAAAACTCACCAAGGGAGAAGACCCGCAGGACAAGCATCTGATTCCCCTGACGAGACGAAGCACAGAGGAAGCTTACGCTGTACGTTCCGCAGGCGGAAAGGCTAATCAAGGTATAGGTTGGCGCGGAACAAGAATAATGTGCAAAACTCGCCCGTCCTTTATTCCTGCATCAATTCATATGCGGATTTAGATAAAACCGCAAAAAACGATTGACGTTTTCTATCAAATATGCTATCCTGTATATGCTGATTGCACTGCAACGGCGAAAGTATTGAAAAGGAGAAAGAATTCAATGACAGATAAACTTCAGGAATACGCTCAACTGCTTATCAATGTTGGTTTGAACGTTCAAAAAGATCAATATGTTGTTATAAGTTCGCAGGTTGACTGTGCATATTTTGCAAGAATGTGCATTGCCGCCGCATATGAAGCCGGAGCAAAGCAGGTTATCATGAACTGGAATGATGATTTTGCGACTCGTCAGTACTATCTTAATGCAGCTGACGAAGTATTTGATCAGGTTTTCCCATGGGAAGCCGAGCGTCCTATCGGTCTTTTGAAAAAAGGCGCATGCTTCCTTACCATTGCTGCGAGGGATCCCGAAAATCTTAAGGGTGTTGACCCTGAGCGTATCGCACGTGCAAACATTGCAAGCGGCAAGGCCAATGAGGAATTCAGCATTGAAATGATGAACAGTGCCGTTCAGTGGTGCGTTGCGTCCATTCCCGTCCCGTCATGGGCCAAGAAGGTCTTCCCCGACCTTTCGGAAGAACAGGCAATGGAGAAACTGTGGGAAGAGATCTTCCAAGCGGTTCGCATAACCGGCTGCGGCGATGCCGTTGATCGTTGGCGCGAGCATTGCAAAGTTCTTGAAGAAAAGCGCGAAAAGCTCAATGCTTACAATTTCAAATCTCTCCACTATACAAATTCTCTCGGAACGGATCTTATTGTTGAACTGCCGGAAAATCATATTTGGATGGCCGGGTCCGAATTCAGCAAGGGCGGAGTCGAGTTTGTTGCAAACATGCCAACAGAGGAAGTTTTCACTGCTCCGCTGCGCGACGGCGTAAACGGCAAAATCGTTGCAACAAAACCCCTTGTAGACAGCGGCAATATTATTGACGGCTTCCACATGCTCCTGAAGGATGGTGTCATAACCGAAGTTCACGCAGAAGTCGGGGAGGAGTTCCTTAAAAAGGCTATAACTCTGGATGAGGGCGCATCCAGATTCGGCGAGGTCGCTCTTGTGCCGTACGATTCACCGATCTCCAACAGCGGCGTCCTGTTCTACAACACTCTGTTTGACGAAAACGCCTCCTGCCACTTTGCTTTTGGCGATTCCTATGCCTGCATCAAGGACGGAGACAAAATGACCAAAGAAGAGCTCAAGGCACATGGACTGAACGACAGCATGACCCATGTTGACTTCATGGTCGGCTCAAAGGATCTTTCCATCGTCGGCACAACGCACGACGGAAAAGAAATCAAGGTCTTTGAGAACGGCAATTTTGTAATCTGAGATTGACCGAAGCTTAACTCGAAACACTTGTTATCTGCATACGCTGCCCGGTGCCGTTTCCGCGCCGGGCGGCAAAGCGAGGATTTCAATGAGCAAAAAGCAAAAAACCGGCGGGAACCGAACGGCGGGAATAATCAAGATTCTAATTTACGCCGTGTTGGTTCTTTTTTGCATTTTCGTGTTTCTTCTCTACGGTAAAAAGCAGCGCAGCATTGAAGCAGCAGCAAGTCCGAACCCGAGTGCGGCTGCCGTTCAAACCGAAACAGTCAACGTTACGCCAAGCCCGATTCCGAAGCTCTCCCCGCAAGAATTAGTATCGGGTCTGCAATCTGCCGGTTTGGATTGTGTAATTACGCAGCGCAGCACGCTTACCGATGGTTCGCTCGAATGCAGTTTAATGCTTAACCGCATTTCCGGTGATGGCCGACTGGTTGTGAAGCCCGATTCAAACGGAGGAACTGCCGAATGCATTCTTGAATTCAACTATATTTATGCTGAAATTCTCGATGACCCGGAAACTGATGCTGTTGCAAGAACTCTTAAGGAGCAGTATGAATTGCGCGAAAAATACGACGCAGAGCTGATTGACGGTTTCATCCGCTCGCTTGCAGAACTTTTTGCTGATAAAGAAGAATATAACAGCGTAGATCTTGAAAAAATCATCTCCGGTACCGTTTCGGCATACAAAAGCATGAAAACTTACGACAGATACCTTGGTGATATTCATTTTTACATCAACACAAAATTAACTGACTTTAATGCGGAAGTGAAACTTATTGCCGCTGTTCGAAAAAAATAAGCCGCATGTAACTGCTTTTTCGGCAGCGCGTTCCAATCTTGGACATGTTTCAAATCATAATCTCCTCTGTCTTTGCATATTGGTTATTATCAACACACCGAATGCGGAGGCAGTTATGGCATTGAAGAAAAAAACAGGCAATAAAAAACAGTCCAAACCCCTTGTATATGTTTTGGAAGGCGTATTTGGCGCACTCGCAATGAGTCTCGGCCTTGTCGCACTTGCGGCTCTATTGATGCAAAAGCAGGTTCTGCCGATAGAAAGCACGCGAATACTCAATCCTGCCGTGAAGGCGTTTTGTGCACTTTTCGCAGCATTGCTCGGCGCACGTAAGCAGAAAAAACGCCGTTGGCTCACGGGTGCGCTCTGCGGCGTTGTCTATATTGTGATTTCACTTGCAGTTTTCGGTTTGGCTTCAGGTGAATTTTCCATCGGAAGTTCAACAGCTGTCGATGCGCTGATGTGTCTTCTTGCGGGAATGACAGGCGGAATCATACTTAGCCTCGCCGAGTAAGCTTAGTTCATTCTTATGAAATAGTATAATTTTATTCTGTCACTCAGTTATCGACTGAATCGAGATATTCCGCAACAGCCCGAACAAGCAATTTGTACCGTTTTTGTGTGCCGGCATTTTTTCGCAATACTCACGCGGGACAACGCTATTGTGTTCAAAGTTTATCTCGCCGCAGTCGTGCAGTCTTCCGTACATTCGCGTATACTCCCGCAGCTTTTCCGCAAGCGCGGCACTGCATTCGTGCGGCAGCATCCGCCACTGCCAGTTTCCGGAAGCAACGCCCGGAGTGTTGACCCTCCCTTCCGCCGAAAGCCCGAGAACATCCTGCATTTGCGCGATAAAGATTCCGGCAGGCGAACACATGCCTCCGCGAATCATACCCCAGTTGATGCCCTCGGCGGCATTCAGCGCAAGATACTGTTCTGCAAATCTGCGTTCGGACTCCGAGGCCTCTGCGAACCATTGCATAATCGGTGCATTGTCGTGCGTACCGGTATAGTATACCCTGTTTTCTGCCACTCTGTGCGGCAGGTAATCGCTGGTTGCATCCGGGTTGAACCCGAACTGAAGAATGCTCATGCCGGGGAAGCCCGAGTTTTTAACAAGCTCATGTACCTCCGGTGTCAGGAAACCGAGATCTTCCGCAATGAACGATAATCCCGGCAGCCTTTTCTTTACTGCATTGACAAAGTCCATTCCGGGCGCGGGAAGCCACCTGCCGTTTTCCGCCGTGGTTTCACCGAACGGAACGGCCCAAAAGCTTTCAAACCCGCGAAAATGATCAATACGGACAACATCGTAAAGCTTTTGTGCGCATTGCAAACGTTCCGCCCACCATGCATAGTTTTCGGAAGCATGAATTTCCCAATTGTAAAGAGGATTGCCCCAAAGCTGCCCGGTGGGACTGAAGTAATCCGGTGGTACCCCCGCAACATCAGTCGGCACGAATGATTCATCCAACATAAAATGTCTGCTGTTTGCCCAGCAGTCCGCAGAATCAAGCGCAACATAAATCGGAACATCTCCGATAATTCCTATACCGAGTTGATTCACATAGTTTTTCAGCCGGTTCCATTGCTTAAAGAAAAGCTGCTGAATCGATAATTGCAAGCGAATTTCATCGGCTTGTGATTCGACAAGCTCGGCGGGAACAAGCTGCTTCGGCATTGCTTTGCCCGCATTCCACTCCGTCCATGGTTTCATGCCAAAATGTGTTTTCAATGCAGTGAAGACGGCGTAATCATAAATCTGCGTTGAGCAGCAGCGTGAAAACTGCTCAACCTCCGCTGCATTGCGGCGTATATTTCGCTCTGCCGCAAGCCGCAGCAGCGGAAGACGTAAAGAGAAGAGTTTGCCATAGTCAATGCGGCGCAGTTCACCGCCGAAATCACTTTTTTGCACTTCATCAGCGGTCAACAGTCCGTCATCAACCAACATGTCAAGGTCAATAAAATACGGATTGCCCGCAGCGGAAGAGAAGCATTGATATGGAGAATCTCCGAAGCCCGTCGGATTAAGCGGCAGAACCTGCCAATAGCTTTGTCCCGAAGCTGCAAGAAAATCTGCAAACTCGTATGCCGCCGCTCCAAATGTTCCGATACCGTGCGGAGACGGCAGCGAGAATACGGGCATGAGTATTCCGCCCGACCGTTTTAAGTGTGAGGCTGAACCGTCTGCACCGTTTTTAAATATGTCCCAAGGATTGTTTTTTTCTGTCATAACCTTCCCCTGCTGCCATCAACTGCAAAATACTGCCGCAAAAACTTTCTGCACAACTGCGGCATAGTTTATTATATTTGTTTTCGCATGAGCAGTCAAGCCCGCCGAACTCGGCTGTTCTGTCACCCTGAATGAATACAGTTTAAATATAATACATGACTCTGTTTAAAAAATATTCCGAAATCATTCAGTGACAGGGCTTGCTATCCTTCACCGATTCGGTTATAATGCAAATGAAACCTGACAACAGGAACGAAACCTGCTTCGTTCCGACGGAAAGGGGTCACAAGTTGATACAGGTTCCCACTTTTAAAACACTCCGCAGCATTTTATGAATTCACAGCGGGTGTGTATGCCGGGCGTTTTCAGCTGTACCCATTTCCTGCGGGTACGGCGTTTTTTGTTTATATAAACGTTTTTCGCTGCGATTTGAACCGCATACGGCAGCAGCAGATTCAAACGCAAAAATAAGGAGGGGGCAAAGCTATGCAAACAAGAGTGGCTGTGATGGCAATCATCGTTGATAAGGCGGATTCGGTTGAAAAACTGAATGCCGTTCTGCACGAATTCGGAGAATACATTATCGGCCGAATGGGGCTGCCGTACAGGGCACGGCATGTTAATATCCTTTCCGTTGCAATTGATGCGCCGCAGGATGTTATTTCGGCACTTGCAGGCAGGCTCGGCAATATTGCCGGAATAAGCGTCAAAACAGCATATTCAAACGTAATCAGTGATTAGCTGATTTTGCCTATATTTTGGTATTTGATTCCGATTCGAAGGGAGAAAAAAGTTGGAAGCTGAAAAAAACACCGGCATTGAATACGCAAAAAGTCTCGTTGACAGACTTGCAGCCGTACACACGCTCGAACTTGAAGAATATGAACAGCTTATTTCTGCACAAAACAGCGAAACGGCAGCTTATGCAGCAAAAAAAGCTGATTTTTTCCGAAAGCAAATTTACGGAACGGATGTTTTCATTCGCGGACTTATCGAAGTCGGCAGCTGCTGCAAAAATGACTGTCTGTATTGTGGAATTCGAAAATCAAACGTCAATGCGGAACGCTATGTTTTAACGGAAGAGCAGATCCTTGACTGTTGTCGGGAGGGTTATGCGCTTGGCTTTCGTACTTTTGTGCTTCAGGGCGGTGAAGGCATGCTTCCTGTCGAAAAAATCTGCCGCACAGTAAAAAAAATACGCAGCTGTTTTCCGGATTGTGCAATAACGCTGTCGCTCGGCGAATATCCTCGCAGTGATTATCTGAAAATGTTTGAATCCGGCGCAGATCGCTACCTTTTGAGGCATGAAACGGCCGATTCCGTGCATTATCGAAAGCTGCACCCTTTGGAAATGTCCTTTGAAAATCGAATGCGCTGTTTGAAAGATCTTAAGGAAATCGGTTTTCAGGTTGGCTGCGGGTTCATGGTCGGTTCACCGATGCAAACAACGGCAGCGCTTGCAAAAGATTTGAAATTCATTGAAGAATTCTCCCCGGATATGTGCGGCATCGGCCCGTTTATTCCGCATAAAGACACGCCGTTTGCAAAATTCCCGGCAGGAAGTGTTGAGCAGACCTGTTTTCTTCTCTCACTGATAAGGCTCATAAAGCCGAATATTCTTTTGCCCTCCACCACAGCACTCGGCACGATCGACCCGAACGGACGTGAAAAAGGCATTCTTGCCGGAGCCAATGTCGTGATGCCGAACCTGTCCCCCATTGCCGTGCGAAAGAAATATTCGCTTTATGACAACAAAATATGCACAGGTGATGAATCTGCACAGTGCCTTAAATGCCTGAACGGCAGGTTGAACGCGATCGGCTTTCAAACCGTCACTTCACGGGGAGATATCAAGTGCTGAATAATCTGAAGCTTTTTGAATAAAAAATGAAGA
>ERZ779821.450-NODE-450-length-14271-cov-3.37409_pt1 | contig 14271 bp, 8 predicted proteins | sample MGYA00511884_ERZ779821 | MGnify/ENA primary metagenome ERZ779821 (study PRJEB29588, sample SAMEA2152664) | human gut metagenome | biome: human gut; feature: human-associated habitat; material: faeces | place: Denmark | collected 2008/2010 ... | reverse complement strand
AAAACACCCGCCAGTTCCCTCTCCAATCTCTCTTAAAGAAGCTAAAGTTTTAAAAATTTGATCAGTTTCTTTAATTCCGCGATATTTAGAAGACTTTTCCGCCATCAAAGCTTGCTCTTCCTTCGAAATACTTTGAAGCTGGCCGCCAAGATCTTTTAAGGATTCGTTGTTTAAAAACCAAGAAATATTACGATATCCAGAAGATAATTCATCTATTCTTTTAACAAAATCTCGATTAAGTGGGGTTTTATCTTCTACTAATCCAAGAGATCTAAAAAATCCTTCGGCAATATTTGCCGTTTCATAATCATCTCTGTTTCCAATTGCTAAATCTATATCTTTTAGCATTTGATCTAAAAATTTATTAGCTACAGCATCTCCATATTTTGCTTTTAAAATTCTATATTTTTGAGCATTTTGAGAAGCGAACAATCCTCCATAAACAGGGCCGCCAACTTTTTCTCCTTCTTTTGTTTCAAATTCCTTATATCCAAAGTCGGAACTTGCAGTGCCAAAATATGGGTTTGGGATTTCTTTCCTTAGTCGATCATAAAAAGGACCCTGATAATAAAAGGTGTTGCTCGGTTCTGCCGTACCGTCTTTTTTATATTTATTAGTATTAAATAAAGAAGAAATAAACGCTTCCTGATCTTTTCTTCTCATACCAGAAAACAATCTTTTAACAAGGTCTACCTTTTCATCATCTGTTGAATAGATGTTTTTGGGGATGTCTTTTAACGCTATATCATTATAAGTCGTTTGTTTGGTTCCATCTTCATTAACTCGCGTCCCAACTCGCGTCTGAACTGCGCCTCCGCCCAAAATAGCTCTTGCTTCTGCCTGGAGCATCTCTCTATTATTTGGATCTTTTTCTTTCTGAATATCTAGAACCATAGATATTAATTTTGTAATATCTTGATCGCTTATTTTCCCAATTGTATAATCAAAGGCTTTTCCCCCTTTAACCCTTGTTATTCCCTTTTCGGAAACAGAAATTCCAACCGAATTTAATAATTTCTCAAGAAGATTAAGTTGTAATCCATACGCTGGAGATGGCTGTTTTGAAGACGATGTTTTTAGATCTCGTAAAATATAATTTGTTTTCAAAAATAATTGATCAAAAGTTCCAGCTATTTTAACAATATCATTTCCAACTTTGACAACTGCTCCAAGCTGTTGTTCTGCTCCAATTACATTTCCAAGACCGAGTTCTATTTTCTTTTTAAAATATGCGTCAATATCTTTTAAAAGAGCATTTCTACTTCTGTCGCCATTAGAAACATCAGACAGCACGCTCCCATAAGTTTTGTCTGCTTCTTTTTCGCGAGCCATCCTTTTTAATATTTTTTCAATATCTTTTGGGTCATTAGTTTTTCCTTCTTTTTCCAATAACTCAATTGCTCTATGAAAAGCATTTCCATACGCATCTGCTGCTCTGAAATTTTTAATTCTATTAGTAATATTTTCAAATTGTTTTCCGTATTCTGGAGAAAGTCTCGCCACCTCTTTTCCCATTGAATCAAATGCCTCATTTGTTATGGCTTTTAATTCTCCAGTTATTGTTTTTTCGATTCCAACAGATTTTAAAATTTTATTAAGCTTATTTATAGCAGAAGTATCATCAATTCCTTCAATTATACTTCCAAACTGAGTAACCGAAATAAAATTCTCTCCAAATTCTTTTAATAGTTTTTTTTGATTTGGACCGGCAAATTTATATGCATGATCTTTATTTGGATCATATTCAACCGGCACTGCAATAAATGTACCTTCCTTGCTTTGCATAACATCCGCTCTTGTGGGAACCGCCTTATTTCTAACTTCAACAACAATTTTATGAACAGGATTTTCGCTCATATTTGCCATAAACGGATTTCCAAAATTTGTATCAGGCATAATATTTTCCTCCATTTCATCACTATTATTTTATATTTTCCTCGAAAAATCGAGGAAAACCACCAAATAATGACTTTATTTTTTTATATTTTTTAAAAACAATATTTAAAGGAGACGCCATTATTTGGTGAGAATTCCCACTAAAATTAACTTTGTGAAATAAAAGCGGCATTTTATTTGTCGCTTATCACTCTTTTGCGTCTTTTTCTTCCGGAATTTCTCCCTTTGCCGCCTTATACGCGGTATCTTCAATAGCGTCTGCCATCTTGTGCAGAATCGGATCGCCCGCTCTCGCGAGTGTCGCATAATCGTGAAGAATTTGCGGGTCGGATTCAAGTCTAATCCGTTTAACCTCTTTCGTCAGTTCATCCACGCTATCGGGAGTCATCTTATTGATCATTTCAACAAGGTTGTAAAGGTTCTCAAACGAGAACATATTTTCCACCATTCGAACCACTCTTTCGTAATCCGAACGACAATATTCCAAAATCGTATCACACACGCCAGACGCCCACAAAATATCATAAAATGCGGCGTCTTTTACTTCCAGCCCATCTTCCCATTTAATGTTCGTATATTCGAGAAGAACGTTGAACAGAAGCGAAATTTCCAACGCTTGCGGAAATTCATCAATTGAATCATCTGATGTTCGCAAGTCGAAAATCGCCTTTTTCACGAGTGCGTTTTTCATCGTTAGAGGCAGAAAAGATTTCACGATAATCTGATTTTTAATCTCATTGAATTTCTTTTCCGCCTCTTTATCTTCTGGAGAAACAAGCCACGATGATGCTGTTTCAAGTAGGTCGAGTATATCAACCGAATCTTTATCAATAACAGGAACTTCATTTTGTTCTGTTGTCTCCTGTTGTAATTCTTGATTTATTTGTTTATTTTCTTCCATATCTCCCGTTAAACTCCTTTCGTAAAAAATAATTAATTAAGTTGGATTAATTTGGACCGTGTTTGAAGCCGGGCTAATCGGAGCAGACCCAATTAAAACAACCTTACACACGGCTTGTGTGTTCGAATATAACCAAACACTTGTTATTTTGTCCCCAAGCGTTGTATCATAGTAGATATATGGAATTACTTTTACTCCGTCTATAATCAAAAAAGCGTCTGGCGTATGCCCGACAAAACTTGTTCCAGTGCAAGTAATATTTAAATAATATTGTCCTTTGTCTTTATCTGAGATAGCGGTTTCTATCCATTTTGTTTTGTCTGTTATATCAACAACAATAGTCGATCTCGTATCTCCGTTAAGATACGCCCCAATAGCTCGCTCTATGTCTGCGCCAATATATTGGCTAGTAAAACCGGTTCCAGGTTCTGTATTTGCCATTTATTTCAATACCTCCTCTTACAAAATTATTTTTATACAGGCTGCGTAAAAGACAGATTTGCAATTCTAATCATTTGAAACTGCACAGTACTCATATAATGGTTTAAATAACTGCCTATCGCGTTTGATCTTAGGGTAATTTTTATATTTCCAGTCTTACTACCAATACTTGATTCCAAAACAACAAGAAGCTCTGGCTGATAGTTTCCGTCTGAAGCAGAATAATATTTTAAAACATGTGTGGATGTAGATGACGGAAATTGTATCAAATATGGACCATAAACAGTCGTTGTGCCATTCTTTCTTCCTATAATTTCAAAAGCAACTACGCCATGTCCGCTTTTAAGTGTATTTAAATAATTTCCATCAAACGGAAAGCTAAAAGTTTTTTCTTTTTTGTCTGCGTCAGACAGGGATAATTCTTCTGTCCCAAGCGGATCCATAGCGTCAAATCCTTTGTTTGGTATAGTTAAAGCGCCATTAAATGTGGCACCTCCATTGAATGTCGTTTTACCATTTATGGTGGCGTTAAGAGCCTTTATGTTTTCGGTATTCAAATTACTACAAGAAACGCTTCCAACATTAACCCCGCTATCTTTAATGTTTCCAATAGTTAAAGCATATCCGTTGTCATTATTTCCAAGCTGAATTGCCCTTTCTTCATCTGTAACAGCACCGTTTCCTATACTAATAGCATAAGCGCCACCAGCCGATGCTCCGGATCCCAGCGCTACGGCTCCAATTCCTGTTGCATATGTTCCATAATCTTCGGAAGACCGAGACCCTATCGCAATTGAATCAGTGCTATTAGCTATAGCATCATATCCAATAGCAATAGCAGAATTAATGCCACTTGTTACGGAAGAGCTACCGGCCTGTGAGTTATATCCAATAGCAATATTGTCATATCCGCTGTTTTTATTCGCAACACCAGTTAAACTTCTATCCAAAACCCCGGCAGAATTATACCATTTCGGATTCGTACTAAAAGTAGGCATTATTCTTTGTCCTCACTTTCTTCTTTTTCTTTATTATTTTCTTCCCCGCTCATCCCGGCGAAGAAGTTTTCCAGCGACTGTGTGTCACTAATATTTGAATAATATTTAACCATCTTCGGATCTGCCCAGCGGAAAATTGTCTGAACAACATCAATCGGGTATCCAGCAAGCTCCAACGCCGTTGAGGTCGTGTGTCGAACATTATGAACAAAAAAATCCTCGCCAAGATACTTCGCAATTGTTCTCGCAAACGAATTAATTGTTGCCTGCGTTGCCGGCTCATACGAACCATCATGATAAACCACAAACATATATTCATCTTTAATGCCAAGTTCCTCACGCTTTTTTCGCCATAAATCAATATAGTGGTCAACATCAACGAGATTTCGGAACACAATTCTCGTTACGACCTTCCCAGCTTTTCCGCGACCCTTTGTGCGAATTTTATCCGTTTCATAAGCAAGACCATTATAAATCAGTCTATCTTTTTCGAAATACTCCATTTTCATCTGAATGATTTCGCTTTTGCGCATTCCGCTCGCCGCAAGAACAGCAAGGCAGGCGGCGACCTGATACTTTTTATCCGCTTCGAGCTTTTCGAGACAGTCTTTAATCTGGTCCATCGTCAGAGCAGGGCGTTCACGGACAAGTGCTTTATCCACAGGTTCCAGAACTTTTACAAGATTACGGAACTGCGGGTAATCTTCATCCAAAATTCTTTCAATAAAATTAGACAAACTTGAAAGAACGGCTCTCATCGAACAAATCCTGTTCGGAGAAACCTCCAATTCGTTTGTTAAATATCCAAAATATTTAACAAATTCTCTCTTTTTCAGATCGACAAAAAATTTATTCTCGCATCTTTCCAGCACAAACACAAAAAATGTGCGAAGCTGTGCTTCATACTGTTTAATTGTTGCGGGAGATTTGTTTGCAGAACGCAAATAATCCGTAAATTCGTTGATCAAACTTTTATTTTTTTCATTAACCTTGTCCCACTTTTCTGGAGTGACCAGTTCATGGTATACCGTCGAGCGTTTCCCCATTTCCGAGGACCTCCTTTCTGTTTTTGTTTGAATTATTTTTTTTGTTATTTGAAATTCCGGTTAACCTATACACCGGAAGGTTTGTGAAATAATTATTAACATTTTGTTTCTAACACACGAAGTATATATTTTTGTTCGTCTTCTTCACTAATTAGACGATCTCCAATATATTTCATATCCTGAATTGCATATTTATTGCTAATGCGTGCAGACGTTAGAATTCCGTTGGCAAACAAATTAATATGTTTCGTCGTGCCAATATTATAGAACCGAACATCTTTTTGAACAACCTCTTGCGACATGAGTTCCGGGAAAGAACCGTCTTCTGCGAAGGTATGGGTTCCAATTGGAGTTTCCGGAACGCCCGTATGTGTAAACAATTTCGCTTCGTCATTATAAATACGGTGATATCCGATGTCTTCTCCAGGACCAACGAAGCCGACCTCGGACACATTACTGAACCTGCACAAATTATATTTTGTTGCAGTTTGAGGTTTCATAATCCAGCAGGGTTTGGCAGAATCAAGCCTTCCCTCATAGAAGTTCCAAACAAGCAGATCGTCGTCATATGTAATATCTTCGACCGGCTTCGTGGTTCTATTCGCAAGTGTTACGGGGGTTCCTTCGACGAGACACTGATACCACGGAATGCTTTGCTCCCATTGTTTAACATTTTTCTTAAAATCAACAGCATTAAGTCGACTTGGGGCCTCAACACAAGCACCGGAGTTCCATCCTCCGCAACCACCGCTTCCGGTATATATTCCAACACTATCTTCTGTCAGTGCTGAAATATTACACCATCCGTTTTCTCTTATCCATTTTGTTCCGTTCCAACTAATATATGAGAGATCACCGTCCGAACTTCCGCTTCCTCCAACCGTATAAATTCTATTTTTATTCAGCCCACTAATAACACCAAGGTCTTTTGTCGTGTCTTTAACAATTGAAATCTGTCGTGATTGAACAATTTGCGCATAAAACGTGGTATCTTGAGTCATAGTATACGGGAATTCTATTGTGGAGGCATATGTCTCATCTAAAGACCATCCGGCAACAAAACGATCTGTGAGTTTTGGATCTATCGGTTTTGAAATTGCACATCCGCCTTGAATTGATGTAATTGCATAATCATCTCCTGAAACTTTAAAAGTCGCCGTATATCCACCGGGAATCGTTCCCTTCCAGTCGGTATATTCGTCAGTATCTGCATTTTTAATTTTTAAGGTATCGACATTGTTATATATCACGCCACCAATTTTAATGTTTGCCATCTCTGCCTCCTTTCTTTATGACGTTTCAGAAATTACCGGAGCGTTCTCCATGTAATAGGTGGTGTTGATAGACGGATCACCCGTAAATGTACCACCAGTACCAGAAAATGTGTTATCATTCCAAAAATAATAATTATTAGGAGTAAGAACACCCATTCCACTTGTTGGTATACGCCATGCATATTGACAGATTTCAGTTTTTGTTTCAGACACTTTGAGGCTCTTACAACCGTAAAACATACCGTCATAACAACTATACACAACCGTAGTGGCAGGCAGCTCAGGTACCGCAGTCAAGTTAGTACAACCATAGAACATGTTCTGGTAGCAATTACTTTCCAACGTAGTGGCCGGCAAAGCAGGTGCAGCGGTCAGGCTGGTACAACCCTTGAACATAGCGGAATAGCAATGATACTTGGCCATAGTGGCCGGTAACTTAGGTGCTGTGGTCAGGTTGGTACAACCATTAAACATATAACTATAGCAACCTTCTGCCAGTGTGGTGGCTGGTAACTCGGGCGCAGCAGTTAGACTAGTGCAGCCATTAAACATATAACTATAGCAACTTTCTGCCAGTGTGGTGGCTGGTAACTCGGGCGCAGCAGTTAGACTAGTGCAGCCATTAAACATATAACTATAGCATTGCTCTGCAAGTGTAGTGGCCGGTAAAGTAAATGCAGTAGTTAGACTTGTGCAGCCTTGGAACATATATACGCAGCACTGTTTCTGTAACGTGGTGGCCGATAGTTTTGGCGCAATAGTCAAGCTGATACAATCTTCGAACATACATGCATAGCAATAATATGCAAGTGTAGTGGCCGGTAACTTAGGTGCTGTGGTCAGGTTGGTACAACCCTTGAACATGTGACTATAACATTGCTTCGTAAGTGTAATAGCCGGCAAAATAGGAGCTGCAATCAGACTGGTGCAGTCTATGAACATACATGCAAAAGCATATTCGCCAATGACAGGATGTTTACCACTAGTTACAGTAGCGTAATCAAGAAGATTTTCTATATTACCAACGCATTCAACATTCGAACCGGCAATCTGCCATTGGTTTTTATAAATTGTAGGTCCTCCATTTGGATAGATTGTAGCAGCATTGCCAGCCACTCTTGTATTTCCAGTGCCTCTAAAATAAATTGAATATTTGACTCCGTCATAAATTGACGTAATGTTACCTCCGCTCCACGTGGACCATGTTGTCGTGTCGGTAGAATATTCCATGGGTCCATTCCAATTAGGTTGTGTAACGCTCATCGAAAACGAATCATCGCTCCGGAAAGTGAGATAAGAATATGTGTCAGTTGGGACAGAAACGTCTTTAACATAACACCTGCTGCGAAGCTGATCAACGCTGAAATTATTTGTATTTATGAAGATCCTAAACGCAAACTCATAATTAGCAATTGGCAGTCTTTCGGTTATTCTTTGAGCAACCTGAATCTGTTTCGTCAAACCGGAATTACTATATTCGACACCGGACTTTTCAAGATAATCAGATTTGACAATCGTTCCATTAACAAAAACCTGTCCAATTAGTGTCTTTTCAAGTCCTTTTGTAACATAAATTCCGTCTTTCCAAATAGTGTTGTCGTCCCATTTCAGCGGAGTTTCAACGCATACGCTTTGTTTGTCGGGGGTAACACCAGCGGCATCGTCTGCATCTTGGACTACTTCGACCTGTTTGTCGTATGGTTCGTAATCAAGCCAAATTAAACGATCTGGTTGATTAATATAAAACGGTCCGTTTGAACACATTCCTGAAATATCTTCGCCGTCACTACTCATAAACAAGAATTTTTGTTCTGCCGGATTCATTGGATTTTTAAGTGGATTTTCTTCGTCATAAGAATTATAAGGGCCAGCAATATTCAAATATGTGTCTTTGCTATATGTTCCATCGTTATTCTTTACTTCCGCATATTTAAAATTAGCAACATTAATTCGATTCCCGATTGGAATAACCCCATTTTTCTTCCAAACAGAAGTATTGTGGTACTTCTCGGAATCCTGCCAGGTATTAGACAGCGCCCCGCTTTCATCAACAACTTTCAAATAAGAACCGTTTTTGATTTTAAGTTTATTAATGTCACTTGCAAGATTCACAAATCCATCGTTCCCAACCTCTTCAAGCACCTTTGGAATCGAGATTGAAACCGTAGCGTTTGAATTGTCGTCTCTGGAAATTGAAAAAACATCTCCGACATAATCGTCGGAAAACATAAACACGCCCTCAAGAACAACTTCATCTGCGGATGTCTGAATCGATCCAGTTCTTGTATTTGAATTAATTGCATAATTTTCAAATACCTTGCTATAATCAAGCGAGTTTTGTCCGTTTATTGTTAATACTCCATCCTTAATTGATGCGGCGGTTTCATAATACCCGAGCTTGCTTTTCTTTTGATAAAAATCAAGATCTTTGTTATAATAATATACCGTATCTTCTGTTGGGTTAGTTCCATTGGAAAGATATTCATCCGCATTTGGAGCGAGAACCGTGTTAACAAGCTTCAGGCTTGCCTTCATTGAAAGCGTATCACAATCAAACCCGGCTTCGACCAAATCTCTCTGTTCCGCTGTTTCTGTAAAATCAGAATAAATCACATAATCGATTTCAATGATTTTACCGGTATTTGTCTGTAAAATAAGAGATAGAATATAATACTTCTGCGGATCGAGCCCGTAAAACGTCGCAGTTATTTCTCCGTCATATTGTTCCTCTGTCTTCTCAAGAACGGTTCTTTTAGCTGAATCGTATAAAATCCATTGATAGCTCTTCCACTGAATATAGCTATTTTGACTATACGTCGAAGTAACTGTAAAATTGCGAGTTGTTATTGCATTAGTAGCTCCGTCCGAATCAATTACGTTTCCAGAAATTGTCGATACGATCTCCGGATTTTTGTAAATCGAAAACGGGTTATAGTCACTATCTTTGTAAAAGCTTTTAATCTGATAACGAGTTTTGTCAATTTCGGGATTAAATTCTTTTTTTTCTAAGCTTGGATGAAGATTTTCTCCAGTATAGGTAATATAATTATAATCTTTATTGAAATAATTAATGTTAAACCAAGTCGGATTGGCCGTGGTTGTTACTTCTTTAAAGATCATATTTTTATTGATGTTAATAGAAGGTCTGATATAAATAACTCCAGTGTCTGAATTAGGGGTCACCTGTTTGTTATAAAAAATTATTCCAGTATAGTCTTGAATATTAAACGGAATATATTTCACTGAAATTGTTAAATCTGAAGGAATAGCAGAACTTGATGTATATATAATATAATTATTTCCAACCTCAAACGCACAATCTTTTGTTATATCAACACCGCTGTTGTTTGTAACAGAAAGTATCGAAGAAATTGCGTTTTCTATATTAAATATACAAGAATTGCTGTCAAAGTTATATCTTTCTCCTCCACCCGTTGTCGTTACCGTTGCCGTATCAAAAATTCTAACCGGTTTTTCTTCAACAAATTTAAACGGAGTTTTATTAATTTCTCCAACCTGCGTTGTGGTGTTTATTTCATAATTTTTACCGTCTCGACGACAATAAATAATTTTGTTAGAAAGAGTTCCCCAGTTCGCAGCATCGGTTGTTCTATTCCAAACAACGGTTACTTGATATGGAACTATGTTAACATTTTGAGAAAACCACGCAAAAAAGTCAGCAGAAACTTCCTGATCGGACCCTATCGTAATAGTTTGATATCCACTATTATACCATCCGTTATATAATGAATATGCAACAAAACTGTCATTTATTTTTTTGGTATAACGCATCGTGGTTGACGCAATCTCAATTTTATTACACTCTAAAACATTGCCAAGGCTTGTTGTTGTAGAGAAATTTAGATCTTGTTCTCCCGTAAAACTTGTTATAGATGGTCTCTGTTTAAATGTATATGTTCCGGCACTAATCGTATTATTGTTTAATGCCTTTTTAGAAGAAAAATGCGGCTCAAAAATTCCGTTATATGGAGAACCATAATAAATTCCACCATATTGAACTTCCGAATCTTGAATTTTATTGAAAATAATTCTCTCCAACCCAGTTAGCGCAAACGAATTATATCCATCTCCTTTTAGAGGGTAAAATACTCCGCCCGGATCACCGTCTACCAAATAAGTCTGTTCCCAATATGATTGTTCGGGTTTTGCCGCAGATGTCTTCCACGTCATCTTCCCATTGAATTCTCCGCTGTCATAAATAAACTCAATCATATCTGTCGCGCCGAGGTTCGAGGGATTGTTCCCGTTTTTAAAAATCTGAAAACCATTTGCATTTTCCGGAACAATTTGTCCGTCCGCAAAAGCATTTCCTTCTGCTGTAGACGGGTAAACATATCCATATGTTGAATCATAACCCGTAATCAACGAACGTGTCATCGTAAACGTTGTCGGAACAGCTCCAGTCCAGCTTGTCACGGGATTGGTTGCCTGATCGGTTGGATCGTATCCGTCCAATCCGCTAATTTGAATCGGTTGAATAAACTTATCAAGCAGCACCAAATTGTCGACAACTTTATCGTCGCTATCGATTAGTGCAGTTTGAATTCTTTTTTCATTAGACCCGATTACTGTTCCGCTGGCAACTGTCATATCATAATATTTTTCAGCATCTGGTGGAAAAATAGAATCATCTGTTGTCGCGTTTACATTATTTCCCTTTTTTACTTCTTGATATAACGTGATTTTCCACGTATATGTCTGACCTTCTACCAGTTTCGGAGTTGAATTTGAAGACATTTGATTTCGAGAAACCGTTGAATTTTCCGTGGTGTCGATTGCTTCAACATAAAACGGAATTTCAAGATAACTTCCGTTTAATCCGGAGTTTATATTTTTCAAATTCGGGAGCAAGGACGAGAAATTAGTCGTAACATACGGTCTCAAATCTGAAAGATATGTTACATTATTTTTAACAGGACCTTGCTCTCTGCTGGTTGGCGGAAAAATTAAGCTGTTGTTGCTGTCATATATTTCAATCGAATACCCCGTTACAATCGTATTGGAGGTATCGACCTTGCATTCAAAAATTATTGGCAAATCTGCCGAGTTTTTACTAATATCAAAAGTCCCATTAAAAGGACTACAATCTGTCGGTTTATAAATTGCCATACTTTATTAAAACCCCCTTTAATAATATTTTTAAAGTATACGGGCGGGCGGAGGTTTTCTCTAACCCGCCCGCACACCTGTTTTTAGATCAAAATAAAATCATCTTCCGGTTTCGTCTCTTCCTGCACTTCTTCGACGACCGGCTCTTCTTCTTTAATTTCTTCTGCGATTTCCACAGTCGGCTCTTCAACCGTCTCAACGACAGCTTCAACCGGTTCATAAACTTTCTTCTTACGAGCGCGTTTTGCGACATCTTCTGCCTCACTATGAGCTTTCTCTTCTGCTTCTTTTGCTTCGCGCTCTGCCGCTTCTGCAAGAGCTTTAGCCTCTTCTGCTTCGCGGCGCTTTTTCTCTTCAAAGAGACGATAAATTCTCTTCAAATCACAACTTCTGCAAGCCATAATTATTTATTTTTCTCCTTTTACTATTATTTTTTTTAACTCAATTCAATTTGAGTACCGCCTCCGTTAACTCTACCTTCGTTTTGTGAAGTAATAAACGGAATTAATTTATAATATTTAAATCTTTCGCTGTTGATCATAGTATTAAACCAGTCTGAAGTAAACGACGGACTAACGGACAACGTTATTGACGACACTATTTCGTTTGTTGTTGTGCTTCCTGTTGGATCACCACCACGAGCCCCAAGATATATTATGTTTGTTCCATTGTCTCCAATATTAAACGTTTGCGAAGTTTGCGGTGTTGCCACCACGGTAAAATTATTGTTACAATATAAATATCCAGTTGTCGCTGAAACCTGTATGTTGATATCCCCATAAATACAATTGGTTTCAGAAATCTGTGTGCTTATATTAAAGAATTGATCCACATAGGTTGAAAAATCTGACATCATTGATTCGGACACTAACTCTGCTATAAATTCCCCCATATACTCACCAGAACCCTGGTCCCCTTGCCCTCCTTGGGAATACGGAACTATCATAGTTATAATATTACCGCTTGATTGTTCTAGTTCTCCATAGATCTCTCGCGCTTCGTTTATGGCTGCCAACAAAGTTCTATTTTCCAAAGAATAAATATTTGACACTATTTCGTTGCTACTATTGCGCCCAAAAATCCAACCGTCGTGGAATGTTGGGTTGTTGACAAGCTCGGTAATGTCTTTTGAGCTAATATCTATGCTATAAACACCCCAGTGCAACGTGTCGCCATAAGTTATGCCCGTTGAGTTAACAATATCCTCTAAATTATTTGACTGAAGGATTGTGACTCCGTTTGATGAAAGAAATTCACATAATTCATCATCTGACCATAACCACTGTTGTCCGTCTACCCAACAACCCCAGCCCCAATAATCAGGAGATTCTTTTGCCACACCGTTTGGATTATCATCGGGACTAAAACCCATTGTTTCGGCTGTGTCTTTTGGCAAATAACCAAAGTGAATTAAAGATTGCATTCCATCAAAAGATACGTCCGGAGGATCGATTAAATTAATGTTAAGATATGCCGCGCTATTGTTATTTCCATACGAAAGAACAGACAAACCTCCAACAGCACATAAATCATATGTTCCGGATGAATTCCTCGCATATACGGCAGCATTATCAAAGCCACAGTCCATACCAACAGCAGATTCTGGAATTGATGAAAAGTTATAATCGCCGAATATTATTGAATAAGAGTTCGTGTCGACCCAACTAGACGCCGGGCTTGGATTGTCTAAAAGATATACGTTTGCGTTTGGTTTCGATAATATAACGTCCGGATCGAGCTTGAATGTCGGATTACTTCCGGAGTTTCCGGAAAAACTAGTAACACCGGATTGAGTTGCATTAGCAACCTTAAGGTCTACCGTTGGATTCATTACCACCGTAATTGTTGTTGTTCTCAGTTCAGACCTCTTTATAAACTGCGGGGTTGTTAAAACTCGATTTCCTTTATAATAAACATAAACATCAACGAGAGGACTTTCATAAGAAGAGTCTTTGCTATAAAACTTTCTACGATTACTCAAATATCCAGAAGTAGTTCTGTGCAAAAAGCCATCGCTGCCCTTCATTAACATTTCTTTTACTTGCCTTCCATTAACATAATACATTTACAAGTACCTCGATCATTCAAGAATCAGATAAGCCGTGTTCGTATCAGTTCCAATTTGGGACGTTGAAGTCACAACTTGATATTTCAACAGATTAGACGGAAGGTCGGTTTTTGCAACGTAGTTGGTGCTAAGACACTTCTGAGAAGCGGCAATTGTGGAAGACGTACCTTTAGAGTCAGAGATGCCAGCAAATGTCCAACTTTCACCATTTGAGTTCACATAACTAATATTGGATTGATTAATGGTCAACGTTTGCTCGTTGGTGTTATCTGATACATCGATTCTATTACCATTGATGCTGACACTATTTCCGTTCCCAGTGCTATTAGTAAATATTACAGAATAAGTACCAATTGGAATGTCAAGATGCCGTTTAAGAGTTGGTATATTATCAAATGGAATATAATTATCATTCAAACACTTCTGGGAAACAGCAATACTTGAGGAGGTGCCTTTGGAATTGGAAATACCGGTAAACCTGCTTGTTACCATACCAACCCCAACCTCAATTGTTCCG
>ERZ779821.448-NODE-448-length-14347-cov-4.46481_pt1 | contig 14347 bp, 10 predicted proteins | sample MGYA00511884_ERZ779821 | MGnify/ENA primary metagenome ERZ779821 (study PRJEB29588, sample SAMEA2152664) | human gut metagenome | biome: human gut; feature: human-associated habitat; material: faeces | place: Denmark | collected 2008/2010 ... | reverse complement strand
AAAATATATATTAGATAAATATAAGTTATTTAGTATAGATATTGAATTGTTATTAGTTGGATTATGTGGAATGAGACATGATGGAGAAGACTGGGAAAATGATAAATTTAATGTAAAAAAAAAGTATAGTTCATCATAAACAAGTATTGAAGTACGATAAAAAAGAATTTAAAGCTAATGTAGAAGAAACAATTGATAATGTTGCTAAAGATATTGTTGATAATTATAGTAAATATAAAATTCAATCATTGTTTGAAATTATGCCTGTTTTAGTTTCTAAATATATGAAAACTCATAATGATTCAGTTGAACATAAAGCATATGTTTTATATTTAAATAATTCTCTGAAAAAATATGGTAAGTATTTACCAACTACAAATCTAATAGACTTAAGAAATATCTAAGTTATATGGTATAATGTATTTAAGAGTGGTGATATTATGAACTATAATCAATTGTATGAATTGTTTTTGAATAATAAAGTTATTCATTTTAAGCTTTATAGTTTAGAATATAATATTGAAGAAGAAAGCAATAAAGTTGTAATCTATGCAAATTATTATGAAAAAAATAAACGATATTTTAATTCTTTTGAAGAATTAATGAATAACTTTAATATTTATAATGAACCACTTATTAATCAAATAGATAGAATTATTATTCAATAGAGGTGATAATAATGAATGATGAATTATTTAATTATTTAGTAGCAACTGATGAATTAGATGACTTCTTAGGATATGAACTAAAGTGTCCTAATTGTGGTAGTAAATTATTAGAAATAGTTTATGGTATGCCTTCTTCTGATATAATGGATCAAGTAGAAAAAGGAGAAGTATTCATTGGTGGTTGTTGTGTTGATGAAGAAAATCCTGAATATCATTGTAATGTATGTAGAAGAAGTTATTATAGTAATTTAAAAGATTACATAATAGAAGGTAATAATTTTGAATAAGAAGATGCCTAATTATCTTTTTTTTATGCTTAAAAATATGATATAATATTAGATAGCTTGGTGGTGATAAAAATGCATTCAATATTTAGACTATGTGATTATGGAATACCATACAATACTGTACTTAGATTAAAAGATAATAATATTACATGTGAAAGTATTCTTAATAACCCTGATTGTTTAAATGATGTTCTAGGAACAAGAAGTGAAAGAGCAGAAGAAATAAAAGACATAATTCACGATTTAGTTGCTACTGAACAGAAATTTTCTATATATGATTTGATGTATTTTGGTTTATCTAAAACTATAACAGAATTATTAGTAAAAAATAATATTTCAATAGATGATATAAATGATAGTTTAAGACACAAGGATTTTATTGGTGATTCAACATTTAGAAAGATAATGAATAGTTACAATGAATTCATTATGAATAATCATATAAAATTAAAATTAACATCAGATTTATTATTATCTTTAATAAAAAATATATATAGTTATGAACCTTTTAATTATGAACAACTTGAGAATGAAGTGGCAAAGTGTAATTATGATGTTTCGGATTTATCATTTTTACTTGAAAATTTTCTAAATAAAAAGATTTTGAAAAAAGAGGATTATAATTACTCATTGATTAAACCTAGATTAAAAGAAGAGTTAGAAAAAATTAAAGATCAAAATCATAAAGATATAGTATTAAAGAAACTAACTGGAAGAACTTTAGAATCTATAGGTAGTGAGTACAATGTTACAAGAGAAAGAATTAGACAAATAATTCAAAAGGAAATAAAAAAATTTGTTATTACTAGAGAAGAAGAAAAATATAAAGAAATATTTGAAACATATAATTTTGATTGTGATTTATTTTGCGAATTTTTTAATGTAAATGATTATGTTTATTATTATTTACGTGAAAAATATAAAATGGGTGATACTGAACCATCAGAATTAATAGATAGTTGGAATTTGGATAAGAGACAACTTGCTATATTAAAAAGAAAATATAATTTGATATCATATAAAGGTGAAAATATAGTAGTTAAAAAAATAAATATTTTAAATACTATATTAAAACAATCAGAGAAAGCTATGGAATACTCTGAAATAATGAACGAGTATAACAAAATAATAGAAAATAATAATTTAGACATTGATATAATAAGTGAAGCTGACTTTAGAAACATTGATTCAATTCTAAATAGATCAAATTATGTTTTATGTGATGCAGGAAGATATTATAGATATTATGATATAGATGCACTTGATGAAGAAGATGTAAATGCCCTTCAAAAAATGTTAGATGTTGAACCTGGAGATTATTCATCTGAATTTTTCTTTAATAGTAATGAATTATTAATGAAAAATATAGATATTAAAAATGAATATGAATTACACAATTTATTAAGAAAATTTATTGGCAATTATAATGGTAAAATCATATATTCAAGAATGCCTGATATTTTTATTGAATGTAATGATAAAAATGCCTTTATTGATAATCTTATTCATGAATTATCTCCTATTAGTTTAGATGAATTTGTTGATTATGTATATCAAAATTATGGACATAAAAACAATACATTTAGAGCTTTATTAGTAAGTAATTTTAGTAAGTATATAACTAATGGTCAAATTATAAGTGAATGTCCTGAATTTACTATAGAACAAATGAATATATTAAATGAAAAATTAACTGAAGATATATATTCAATTACGACTATTAAAGAGTTATTAACGGATTTATTTGATGTAAATGATTTTAAATTAATAAATAATTTAAATATGTCTAAGTTAGGATACAAACTTAGAGGAAACTATATAATGAAAAGCTCAATATCAAATTTAGAAGGTTATTTACGTAATATTATCCTAAATAATGATTATTACGAAATAAAACCTGAAATGAAAAAAATAGGTTCAACTTTTTCTAGTTATTTATATAAATTTATTTATAACTTAGATTTATTTGAAATTGATAATGAAAAATATATAACAATAAAGAAGTTAAATGAATTAGGTATAAGTAAAGAAAATATTAAAGAGTTTATTAATGAAATAGAGAAAGTAATTTCGGATAATGAGTATTTTAATTTGTATACTTTAGATAAAGACAATTTCTTAACAAATTTAAAACAATATAATTTTCCTGACTGCTTCTATGAAACTATTATTTCGGCTATTCCTAATGTTAAAACATTCACAGTAAAAAATAATGTTGTATTTATAAAAACTGATGAACAAGCAACTAGAGAAAAATTTATTAATAGTTTTGTAACTAAGAATAAAATATTTGTTAGTGAAATAAAGAAAGATATACTTACAAAATATAATATAGATCTTTATGAATATTACATTAAAGAATTTATAGATAAGAAAAAGTTTTATTTTGATAATTCTATTGACTGTGTTTATAAGAGTAAAGATTATTATGATGAAGATATCAATGATTTAGATATTTTATCACTTATTGATTAGTAGCAGATGCTACTAATTTTTTTTGAAAATAAAAACTGGAGAAACATTTATCAAAAATATTTTTTTTCCAGTAAAAAGTATGATATAATATTATAGAAGATGTAAATATATAGGAGGTATATTATATGATTAAATACGTTTGTAATAATTGTGACAATTTAATATGTGAATCAAGTACCTGTCCTGTATGTAATAATAGAACTTTTATTGATAAATCTGAAATATATTATTGCAAAAAATGTAATATCCCATTATTTGATGACATTTGTCCTATTTGTGGAAATAGAGCTGAATATATAGGGACTGATATTAGGCCTGTATTTCCACAAGAAAGACTATTGCTAGAAGCTATAGAAAATGAACCTTTTAAATATGTTGGAAAATCGGTATGGAATACCTCTGGTAACTATTATTTTGTTAATGGAGATAAAATAAAATTTTCTGTAAAAAATATTGTTAATAATATAAATTATAAAGATATTAAAAAAATAATTCAAGAAAATGAAGAAGCAAATCAAAAGTATGTTGATACATTTTTTGAAGAAAAATACATAAAAGATTTTATAGAAGCAAATAGTATTAGATTTAATTCAATTGTTACTGAGGCACATGATTATATAAAAAATATTTCAAAAAAATATGATGTAGATTCAATGTTTGTTTCTTTTTCAGGAGGAAAAGATTCTACAGTAACAAGTGATTTAGTTATGAATGCATTAGGCACTGATAAAATAATCCATATTTATGGAGATACAACACTTGAATATCCAGAGACAGGAACATATTTAGAAGAATTTAAAAAGATACATCCAACAACTCCGTTACTTGTTGCAAAAAATAAGGAACAAAATTTTAATGAACTATGTAAGGTAATCGGCCCTCCAAGTAGAATGATGAGATGGTGCTGTACAATTTTTAAAACAGGTTCTATAACAAGAAAAATAGATGCAACCTTTAAAAATAAGACAAAAGTATTAACCTTTCAAGGATTAAGAAGAAACGAATCTATTGCTCGTAGTAAATATGATAGAGAGAGCAAAGGTGCAAAAATAACTAAGCAAGAGACGGTAGCACCTATTATTGATTGGATGGATTTTGATGTATGGTTATATATTTTAACAAGAAAGATACCATTTAATAGTGCTTATAAAAAAGGATTTTCAAGAGTTGGATGTTGGTGTTGCCCAAACAACTCATATTGGTCAGAATATTTATCAAGTATATATATGGAAGATGAATATATAAAATTTCACGATATATTATTAGAATTTGCAAAACAGATTGGTAAACCTGATCCAAGTGAATATATATCCTCAGGTGGTTGGAAAGCAAGACAGGGTGGAAACGGATTGAATTATAGTGAAAATGCAATATTATCTTTCAAACCTTGTGTATTAGAAGAAAATGCATTGAATTTTGATTTAAATAAACCTATTGATGAGACTTTATATGAATTATTTAAACCATTTGGAATACTTGATTTTAATATAGGAAATAAAAGATTAGGTGAAGTATACATATTAGATAAAAGAACAAAAGAACCTATATTAAAATTAACTGGTAAGATTGGTCAGAAACTTTTAAAAGTATCTGTTTTAAAAGAAACAAAAGTTTTTAGTAATCCTAAAATTCGTGAAATGCTTATTAAAAATCAAATAACAAAATTTCAAACATGTATTGGATGTATGGCTTGCGAGAGTGTTTGTAAATATGATGCAATTACCATTAAACATAATAACAAGCAAAAAGGAGAAAAATTTGATATATCATATACAATAAATGAAAAGAAATGTATTGGATGTTTAGAATGCGTAAAACATTTCAGTGGTGGCTGTTATATGAAAAAGGTTTTAAGAACTAAACAAGATAAGGAGTAAAACTATGAATAATAAAGTAAAAATGAAAAGACATGAGAGTTTCTCAATTAGAGAAGGTTGGTTAGCTAAGGGAATTAGAACAATAAAAGAAGATTCTAAAGTTTTTTCTTCTGCTGATGCAACTGATATATTAGGTATTGGTACAAACATGGTTAAATCTCTAAAATATTGGATGACAGCTACATGTCTTATTGAAGAAAATAATCGATCTATTTCTTTATCAAAATTTGGAGAATTAATTGATAAATATGATCCATATTTAGAAGATAACTTTTCATGGTGGTTGATACACCTAAATATGATTTTAAACATAGAAGATTCGTATATTTATAATTTGTTTTTTAATAAATGCACAATGAAAGTATTTTCAAAAAGAGATATTTTTGAGCAAATATCTCAGATATTAAATAATAATAAATTAGAATATAATGAAAATATTTTACAAGATGAAGTTAATATGATTATAAAAACATATTCGATTGATGAAAAAATTGATAATCCAGAAAATAATTTTATTTGTCCATTATCTGAATTAAATTTAATTAAAAAAGTGGATATAAATGCTTATGAAAGAATTAGACCAGATTTTAGAAATTTGAATTATTTAATTGTATATTATCTAATGGTCTTATTATCTGAAGATAAAGAATATTTAAGTATTGATGATTTAATAAAACTAGATAATAGCCCTGCAAAACTATTAAATTTAGATAAAAACTTAATAAATGAATACTTAGATGAAATGAAAAAACATGATTTGATTATTATCAATAGAACTGCTGGATTAAATATGATTTATTTTAATAAAAAATTATTCATTGATGAAATCATGAGGGAACATTTTGAATGAGGTGTATAACATGAAATATAAAGACTATATAAGTGTTAATGAGAATTTTCAATATTCTGTTAATTTACAATTTGATATTAACAATATAGCAAAAATTAAAGAATATATTCCTACAAAGGATGGCTGTGAATTATTAAATCAATATTTTAATAGTGTAGTAAATTCTAAAAATAGAGCTACAACATTGATAGGCCCTTATGGTAAAGGAAAATCTCATTTATTACTTGTTCTTATTACATTATTAAATAATTATAATAATGAAGACAAAAAAGATATTGATAATTTTTTAAATAAAATAAAAAAAGTAGATGCAGAAACTTATGAAATAATTAAAAATATAAGAGATAAAAAAACAAAATTAATGCCAATTATTATTAATAGTAATTACGGAGATTTAAATCAAGCATTTTTATTAGCTTTATCTGAAGCATTAGATAGAGAAAAACTTTCATCTATTGTTGTAAATACTTATTTTGATATTGCATTAAAAGTTATATTAAAATGGGAAGATGAATATAAAGATGTAATAGGTGAAATAAAGAAATGTTTATCTGAATATAATTGTTCATTTAAAGATTTAAAGCAAGGATTAAAGAACTATTCAGAAGAACATTACGAAATATTTAAAAATGTATACAGCTGTATATTACATGGTCAAGAGTTTAATCCATTAGTTAATTCAGATATTGTAAAAATATATAAAGATATGGCACATGAAATAACAGAATATGGATATTCTGGAATGTTCATTGTTTTTGATGAATTTAGTAAATTCTTAGAATATGTTGAAAATTCACATATGATGAAAGATTTAAAATTGTTACAAGATTTTGCAGAATTAGCTAATAGAACTGGAGATACAGAACAAATACATTTGAGTTGTATTACTCATAAAACTATTAACCAATATGCAAAAAATTTGACTGAAGATAAATTAAATGCTTTTAAAACTGTAGAAGGAAGATTTAAAGAACTATATTTTAATAGAAGTATTGAACAAAATTACGAAATTGTTTCTTATGCATTAAATAAAAAAGATGGATTTAATGAATTGTTTGATACATTCTATAGTAAATATTTGAAAACCTACGATGAAATAAAATCATTAACAATTTTTAAAAATGCAGAAAAGATAGAGGATACTTTATACAGAGGTTGTTACCCATTAAATCCATTAACAGTATATTGCCTTGTTCAGTTATCTGAAAAAATAGCACAAAATGAAAGAACACTTTTTACGTTTTTAACAGATGATGATCAAAATGGATTAAAATATTTTATTTCAAATAATGGTAAAGGATTATTTAACGTATCTAAAATATATGACTACTTTAGACCATTATTTAAAAAGGAAACTACTGAAATTATTAGAAATATTTGGTTAAAAACAGAAAATGCATTGGCTAAATGTATTGAAATAGAAGAAAAAGAAATAATTAAGTCTTTATCTATTATTTATATGATTAATGAAACTGAAATACTTGTTCCTGATGATAATACCTTGAGATTGTCTGTTGATATGTCATCTTCAAAATATGAAGATACTATTAATAAACTAATTGATAAAAGTATAATAAAACGAAGAAAGATAACAAATGAACTTGATTTTACCAATATATATAATAGAGAATTATCCAAAGAAATTAAAAGATTAAGTGAAAATCAATTTTATGATATTAGTATTAAAGATTTAATTAATGAGGTAGAAACAAAAAAATATTCTCTTCCACGTAGATATAATGAAGAATTCAAAATAACAAGATTTTTTGACAATGTTTATATGACTGAAGAAGAATTATTATCTATTAAAAATTTAGATATTTTATTCGAAGGGAATTATTGCGATGGAGTAATTATCAATCTTATAAGAGATTCAAGAAATGTTCAAAGTATAATAGATCATTTTAGTGAATTAAACAATGATAGAATTATATTAAGAATACCTAAGACAATTTTTCCCAAAAATATTGTTTCTTTATTAAGAGAATATAAATCTATTGAATATTTACTAAATAATAAAGAAAATGAAGAAGCAAATAATGAATTATCTTTAATAAAAAAAGAAACATTAGAGGTATTAGAAGAACAAATATCAATTTATTTTTCATCAGATAATATACAAGAATATTTATATATGGGCAAAAAAAATAAAAATGTTACTAATTTAAGTTCTTATTTATCTGATATTTGCTTTAATATTTATTCTAAAACACCAATTGTTAATAATGAAATGATAAATAAAAGAGATTTATCAGCTCCTATTAAAAAAGCAAGAGATATTGTAATTGATACCGTATTAAATAATGATCTTTCTTTAATTAAGAGTAAGACTAGTGCTGAGGCGACAATTTATAAAGCAATTGTAGATAAGAAAAATACATCTTCAATTAAAGAAGTGTTAAATATAATTAATTCATTCGTTGAAAAAAGTGAGAATAAAAAATTAAGTTTTGACGAGTTATATAAGAAGCTAGAATCAAAACCTTATTGTATTAGAAAAGGTATTATACCTATATTATTAGCAATTGCTCTTTATAATTATTCTGACATCATCATTATTTATTTTATGAATAAAGAAATTGATCTAGATGCTAACAATCTAATTAAAATTAATGAAAATCCAGAAAAATACTTTATATTAACCGAGAAAGGTACAACTGATAAAATAAAATATTTATCAAATTTAATGTATGTTTATGACATTCCTAATTTGGATAATCAAAGAATAAATCTTAGAAAATTAGTAGATGGAATGAGAAGATGGATATTATCTTTGCCTAGAATTTTAAGAGAATATTCTAGTGATTATAACTACTTAGAAATAAGTGATAAATATATAATTATTAAAAATGAATTACTAAGGCCAGATATAAATAATAATGAATTCATATATCAAAGATTGATTGAAATATTTAACTCAACTAATTATGAAGAAATAGCAGAATACATAAAAGATATGAAGCAAAGTTTTGATAATTTTATGACTTCATATTGTGAATATGTTATAAAAGAAACTAAAGAGATTTTTAATAAAAATTATAAAGGAAGTTTAAATTCTTTATTAAAGGACTGGCTAATTGATAACGAGTTAGAATCTTCAAATATGATTTTTGATATAAAAACTAGAGAACTAATAGAGTATGTTAAAGATTTAACTACTCATGATGAGAATGATATAATAGAAAAAATATCAAAAATAATAACTGGATTCTATATTGAAGATTGGCAACCAAATGAAATGGATAATTTTAAAAATGAATTGGCACTAATTATTAAAAATATTAATGATACTGACCAAAATAGTTTTGATAGTTCAAATAAAATTACTCTAATAAGTGGAAATGAGAAAATTGAAAAATATTTATCTAGTGATGATGAACTTTCAGCACTTGGTAATACAATGAAAAACAATATTGAAGAAATTATAAATGAATATGGTGATTCATTAACAGAACAAGAAAAAATAAGTGTCTTGATTGATATTATGAAGAAATATATGTGAGGTGAGATATGATATATTTAGATAATGCAGCAACAACTTATCCTAAACCAAAAGAAGTGTATATAGCTCTTGATAAAGCAAACAGAAATGCATTCAATACAGGTAGAGGAAGTTATAAATGTGCTAGAGAAGCTTCAGAAATAAAAGAAGCTGTAAGAAATAAAATTTTAAATATAAACAAAATTAAAAATGCCAAAGTTGTTTATACGAATTCTGCAACAACTTCATTAAATGATTTAATATTTGGAATTAACATAAAAGAAAATGATTATATTTATATTTCACCGTTTGAACATAATTCAATAATTAGACCTTTAGAAGAACTAAAAAAAAGAATGAAAATTAATATTGAAATTCTTCCTTTTGATAAGCAAACGTGGAAACCTAATTATGATAAAATAAATGATATGTTTGCGATTCATAATCCTGCTGCAGTATTCTTATCACAAGTTAGTAATGTCACTGGATATATATTACCTTACAATGAAATATTTGAATTGACGAAAAAATATAATTCAATTAATATTTTAGATTCATCACAAGGTTATGGAATTGTTCCAATTAATAATACTGAAAATATTAATTATATAGTGTTTGCTGGACATAAATCTTTATATGCATCATTTGGAATAGCTGGTTATATTAAATTAAAGAACGATAAATTAAAACAAAATATTTTTGGAGGCACTGGTTCTGATACAATGAATCCTAATATGCCTGATACATTTCCTGATGGATATGAAGCTGGTAGTCCAAATATTGTCTCAATTAGCGCTTTAGATGCTAGTATAGATTGGCTTAATACAGTAGATATTTATGAACATGAAAAAGAATTAACAAAATATCTAATAGATAAATTGAAAAAAACAAGAAATGTTCATCTATTTATTCCTGATGATAATGATGACATATTTGGTATGGTTTCAATAGGAATAAATAACTATTCATCAGATGATGTTGGTTCAATTTTGGATGATGAATACAACATTTGTGTTAGAACAGGTTACCATTGTGCGCCATTAGTACATGACTTTATCGGATCTTTGGAGTATAATGGTACTGTAAGAATTAGTTTAAATTACTTTAATACAAAAAATGATGTTGATCTATTGATTAGCGCTTTAGAATCTTTATAAGGTGGTGAAAAAATGAGTTTATTAGATGTTAATTTAAAACAAGAATATAGATCTCCTAGAGATAATATAGTAAATGATTTTTATATTCCTTTATTAAAAGAAGCAAATTTATATAAAAGAAGTGTTGGATTTTTCTCATCGTCTTCATTATTAGAAATATCGTATGGAATAACACATTTAATTAATAACAATGGAAAAATACAATTAATTGCATCACCACATTTATCGGAAGAAGACATTGAAGCTATTAATAAAGGATATGAAGCAAGAGAAGATATAGTAGAACGAGCCTTAATGCAATATATAACAGAACCTCAAAATTATTTTGAAGAGGAGAGATTAAATTTATTAGCAAATTTAATTGCACAAGAAAAATTAGATATTAAAATTGCATTTTCACTAAAAAATGAACGTTTAGGTTTATATCATGAGAAACTTGGATTAATGTATGATAAAGATGGTAATATAGTTGCTTTTTCTGGTTCTATGAATGAATCTGAAAATGCATTTATCAACAATTATGAAATTGTTGATGTATTCACATCCTGGAATGATCCTGAAAGAGTTTCTATAAAAGAAAATGCCTTTAATAAATTGTGGGATAACGATGATACGAGCGCAGTTATTTTCGATTTCCCTACAGTAGTTAAAAATAAATTATTATCATATAGAAAAGATAGTATAGATTGGGAAATAGATCAAAAAGAATTTAGTGCAAAACATATAGACTTAACGATAGAAAAATTAAAAACAGTTACTAATTCACCAGAAATACCTGCTGGGGTTACATTACATGATTATCAAAAAGAAGCTATAGAAAATTGGAGTAATAACAATTATAACGGTATATTTGATATGGCTACAGGAACAGGTAAAACATTTACTGGATTAGGTGCTATAACTAGATTATATAAAGATTTAAAAGGAAAACTAGCAGTAGTAATAGTTTGCCCATATCAACATTTAGTAAATCAATGGGTAGAGGATATTATCAATTTTAATATACATCCAATTATTGGTCATAGTTCTTCTGAACAAAAGGATTTTAAACAAAGAATAAAAATGGCAATAATGGATTATAATCTTGGTGTTAGAAACTTTTTCTGTTTTGTTTGTACAAATGGTACTTTTGCAACAGAATATATTCAATCTCAAATTAACAATATTAGAGGTGATGTATTATTAGTTGTAGATGAAGCACATAATTTTGGCGCAGAAAATTTGAAAAAAACATTAACTGACAAATTTAATTATAGACTAGCACTTTCGGCAACTTTAGAACGTCATGGGGATGAAGAAGGAACTCAAGCATTATTAGATTATTTTGGAAAAAAATGTATTGAGTTTACTCTAGAAGATGCTATAAAAGGAAAAAATGGTGAAAAATTTTTAACTCCATATCAATATCATCCAGTTGTTGTATATCTAACTGATGAAGAATTAGAAGAATATCATAATTTGTCTAAGGAAATTGCAAAATGTATAGTTAAAAAGAATGGTAAAACAAAACTATCTGATAAAGGAAAAATAATTGCTCAGAAAAGATCAAGATTAGTTGCTGGTGCATTTAATAAAGTGACTGCACTTGCTAGAGAAATTAAACCTTATAAAGATGATAATCATATCTTAGTTTATTGTGGAGCTACCAAAATAGCAGAACAAGATGAAAATGGTGAAGATATGAGGCAAATAGATGCAATTACAGAATTACTTGGAAAAGGATTAAAAATGAATGTTGCACAATTTACATCAAAAGAAGATAGTTATACTAGAGATTTACTTAGAAGAAAATTCTCTGATGGAGATTATTTACAAGTGCTTGTAGCAATTAAATGTTTAGATGAAGGTGTTAATATTCCAGCAATAAAAACAGCATTTATCTTAGCAAGCACAACTAATCCAAAAGAATACATACAAAGGCGAGGAAGAGTATTAAGAAAATATCCTGGTAAAGAGTTCGCAATAATATATGATTTTATTACTTTACCAAGACCTTTAGATGAGGCAATAAATTTAACTTATGATGAAATAAAATGTGAAAAATCAATGGTTAGAAATGAAGTTAATCGTATGATCGAATTTAATCGACTAGCTATGAGTAAAATGGAATCTGATAAATTAATATATGAATTAACCGATACATATAGGTTAAATGAAGATGATAATGATGAAGAAGAAATAGATATGGAGGTAAATTATTATGAATAATGAAGAAATTAAAAATGAAACTCAATCATCAGAACAAAAATTTGAACAACAAAGTGTGATTGATAATCAAAAATTAACTCGTATCGTAAAAAATATAATTACTCTTGAAAATAACAATGTTAAAACAAGAGAATTAAATGATGAAGATATGAAAAAGAAAATAGAAAAAATAATAGAGGAGGAAATAAAATGTTGCTAAAAAAATTAACTCTAACAAATTTTAGACCATTTAAAGGCGAGCATGTTATTGAATTCTCTACTGACAAAGACAAGAATATAACATTAGTTATGGCAGAAAATGGTGCTGGTAAAACAACACTTGCTCAAGCTTTTCAATGGGTTCTATATTCTAAAACAGATGGTTTTAAAAATAAATCTGTACTTAATAGTATTGTTGAAAAAGAAATGATAGGTGGTACAGAACAAAATGTAATAGCAAAACTTGAACTTGAACATAATGAAGTTGATTATACAATTATACGTAAACAAACATATAAAAAAGATACAAGTGGAGCTATCAAACCTGAAAATCCTATATTAGAAATATATCAAAAGCAGTCCGATGGACAAACAGTAATTGTTAATCCAATAAAGAATCTTTCTACTATAGCTAATATTTTGCCAGAATCATTATCTAAATATTTCTTCTTTGATGGTGAGCGAATTGAAAAGATGGCTGGAGAAGTTAATAGTGGTAAAAGTGAAGAATTTAAAACTGCTGTTCAAAATATTTTAGGTTTAACTGCTTTGACTAAAGCCATTGAGCATTTAAATCCTAATGTAAAAAATAGTGTTATTGGAAAGTATAATGCTCAATTAGATGCTGCTGGTGATAGTGAAACAAGAAGATTAAGAGAAATAATATATACAAATTCTGATAAGATAGATAAGAATTCAGAGCAAATTGATAAAATTGAAGACGAATTATCATATTATGAAAAAGAAATAGAGAAAGCTAAAGCTGAAATCTTATCATTTGCTGAAGCAGAAAAATTACAACAAGAATTAAATCAATTAAATGCAAATCTTCAAATGGAAGTTAATCATAAGAATAATACGATATCAACATTAATGAGCAATTTTACTAAACAAACATTTAGTTTTATGTCTAGAAAATTAATTAACGATGCTTTAATTGAATTGAAGAATACAGATAATGTAGATAAAGGTATTCCATCCGTAAGGGATGAAACAATTAAATATTTAATGAATAGAAAAAAATGTATATGTGGATGTGATTTATCAGATCCTACATCAAATGCTGTTCAAGAATTAATGCAATTACTAAAATATATTCCACCTCAATCATTAGGAAGTGCTATAAGTCAATTCCAAGATAGAGCA
>ERZ779821.446-NODE-446-length-14444-cov-7.38328_pt1 | contig 14444 bp, 12 predicted proteins | sample MGYA00511884_ERZ779821 | MGnify/ENA primary metagenome ERZ779821 (study PRJEB29588, sample SAMEA2152664) | human gut metagenome | biome: human gut; feature: human-associated habitat; material: faeces | place: Denmark | collected 2008/2010 ... | reverse complement strand
AGGGCCAAATCAAGGAATTGGTTCGCGGCAGCGTAGAGGAAACCCTGAACGAGCTGCTGGTGAACAACGCCGATCTGCTGCTCACTGCCTACGACGGCCAACCTGGTGGCACCGTAATGACTTGCGAACTGGTCCGACGCTTCGGCATGCCGGTCATTCTGTCCGCTGAGGCTGCGGGCGATTGGTTGAATGTACAATGTACGGTATGCTGATATGGATGTGGTGAAAGTTGCATAGACAGATATGGGGAATACAGACTCATGTAAAAATTCAGGCAGGAAGAAGCAGCTTCGGGCTTTTCCTGCCTTTTCTGCTTATATGCGTATTGATTCTATGTACTATTCGGTAAAATGTAAAAATCTTTGCAATTTCCGACTTTGCAGGCTAAAATCACGTAAAATAAATGTGACAAATATGTTCAAACATGCTACAATGTTTTTATGTTATGCAATTGCTGTCAATTCTCCTAACCTGAAATCTCAAAACGTAAAGGAAAAAACACATGAAAGGCACATTTGTTAAAAGGCTCTGTTGTTTTTCTATCGCTTTCGTTAACTTGTTTGTAACATATTTCGCAACGCCCGCGAAGGTGATAGCGGATGAGATTGAAACGGAACGGAATCTTCAAATATATGCAGAGAACACTTTGTTCGGCAAAGAAACACAGGTAGACCACAGCCGCTTGGTTGGGGAACTTGTGGATCAGCGCAGCGAGAGCGAAAAGCAGTTCCGTCGAGCGGACGGGCTGACGGAAGCAGTGGTTTATCCCTATCCCGTGCATTATCAGGAAAACGGCGAGTGGAAGGATATCGACAATACACTGATTCCACTGGACGGGGAGGTTGGGTATCGGACAAGGGATGGAGCAGACGTGCAGTTCGGTGCGTCGCTGTCTTCGAAGGAGTTGGTACGCTATGAATGGGAGGGACAGCCCGTTGCATGGCGTTTTTTGCGCTTGGAAGACGGCGAAGCGAAAATCGTTTCAGCGGAGAGTGCGGAGCTTGCCGGGCTGAATAAAGATGAACGCAGGGACATGGAGATGCGCTTTCCCGAAACACTGTCCTCGACAATCGTGTATGAGGACCTCGAAAGCGGCGCGAGCATAAGATACGTCTTGACCTCGTATATTCTGACGGAGTATATTACACTGTCCGAAAAGCCGGAGGAAAAGGTCGCCTTTCAGTTGGAGTTTCAATGCGAAGGGCTGCAACCAATCATGGATGCGGACGGAAGCATTCGATTCATCAATGACACAGAGGAAACCGTGTTCGCCATGGGGATCCCGGTCATGGACGACGCCAACGGCGAACAGTGCGAAGACTTCGACGTCAGCCTCATGACCGCAGAGACGTTTGCGGAATGGATTGAGACGGAACAGGTGACAAGGGCCGCGCGTGTAAACACAGATGCTTCGAACAGGGAAACGGAAACCCCAATCATACCGCCGGAATCGAACAGCGCTTCTCCGAGCAGGCGTACGCCGGTACAGAATGTCGAGGACAGCATAGCAGAGGGAACAAAGCCGGAAGAGCCGTTCCTTCCAATTCGTTTAAACATTGCCCCTGACGATCCGAACAGCGATATTGAGAGCATCCCCGAGTTTTATCAGCCGATGGATGCGGATGAAGCCATGACTGCTTCTCTGTTTTTATTCACAGACGGAGAAGGAACCGAATACTATCGGGTTTATGGCAGTTATCGGGAGGAAATTGGCTTTTACGCCTGTGATGCGTTTGCCGAAGACGTGATACTCGATACAGTCTTCACCGCAGAGGAGGATGTCGAACTATGGTCGTTCGGAAGGGAAGAGGAATTCCTTGCTTTGGAAGAGGAGGAAGCGGCCGATGAGGTCTCGGATGTAGAGATGCCAATTGCAGAAGAGGGCGCTGCGGAATCGGAGACTGAGGAGCCCGAAGACGCGAACGCGTCGGCAGAAACGGAAACGGAGTTAACGGAATTGGATCAGGAAGCGTATATCCTGGAAGATATTCCACTTCCGGAGTATTCGCTTGCCGGAACGAACGAGTATACTTTTGTGTATATGATCGTGCCAGATATGGAGTGGTTGCTGGATGAGACCCGCGCATATCCTGTCGTGATTGACCCGGACATCCGGCCGACGTTCAGCGGATCGGTTGACGACACGTATATCAGTTACAGTTCGCAGAGCAGCAATTATAATACGCGGGATCGATTGAAGATCGGCGGAACGCCGCATTACCGTTCGCTGATTCGAATCAACGGATTGCCGTCGCTGGAAACGGGCGATGTAATCGTGGAAGCGACGCTGAATCTTTCCCGCTATAATACGAGCAGCGCGTACAATAAGGAGATCGACCTGTACAAGGTCTTGACGGCATGGGATTTCAGCACGGTCACCTGGAGCAGCTTCCAGCCGGACAGTACAAGCTCCGTTGAACGCGAGCATATCTCTGCAGTCGCTGCGACCTGCGGGCAGAACAAGTTCAATCAATTCGATATCACCGACCTTGTGAAGTTTTGGTACGCGAATCCGTCGCAGAACTTCGGCGTGTTGCTGGAATCGTGGAAGGAATCTTCCAACTGGTACACGGAATACCGATCTTCCAATTACAATTCCACCTATTCGGGACATCCGTATTTCTCGATCATCTATGTCAGCAGTACGGGGCTTGAGGACCGGTTCACCTATCACAGCCAGAGCGCGGGCAGGGCCGGGACGGGGGCCATCAACGATTTCTCGGGCAACTTGACATGGACCCACGCGGACGCCTCGATTGCCAACGGTATTCTCCCTATCTCGCTTTCCCACGTTTACAACACAAACGATCTTACAACGGATATCGGGTATGGGTACGGTTGGCGGCTGAACTATTCGCAGTCGCTGAAAAAGGTCGAGTTGGAAAACCGAACCGAAACCGCAACCTATTATCAACTGACCGACGGCGACGGGACACGGCATTATTACAAGTACAGCAGTGCCAATACCTATGTCAATGAATTGGATCACGACAGTACCCTGACGATCTCGGGAAGCACAGTTACGATCGCGGATAAGGGCGGGAACAAACGGATCTTCGATTGCGATTCTGCCGTGGAGAATGGACGACTGACAACGGTCGAGGATGCGAACGGGAATCAAACACTGATTTCGTACAGTTCTACCACGATCACCAACCTGCAGATATCCTCGATCCAGGAGAAGCTCTCGGGGCAATCTGCGGGACAAAGCCTTACACTGTCCTATTCTGAAAACCGGCTCTCCTCAGTCGCGTCGCCGGACGGACGGAACGTAAGCTATACCTATTCCTCGGGCGATCTGACCGAAATCTTGTATGCAGATGGCAAGAGCTGTTCGTATGCCTATTCCAACCATTGCATGACGCAGGCAAGGAATATCGACAGCTACAATCTGAACTATACCTACAATTCCGCCGCGCCGTACCGGGTGACGAAGGTTGAAGAAAAAGCGGGAGCGACCACCGGGCAATATCTTTCGTTCGATTATGGTTGGAACCGTACCACGGTATGGGACAAGCAAGGACGGGATACGACCTATCAGTTTGACAATAACGGGCAGGCAGTCAGCGTGCGCGACAGCGCGGGAAACGCGGTATATGCGGCATATAATACGGACGATCGCACGGTTACACAGCTATCCGCCGTGTCCAAAATGCAGAGCACGGTGTTCAATCTGTTGAAGAACCATGGATTTGAAACGACGAGTTCCAGCGGGAACCCATGGACGAGAAGCAATACGTCCTATGTGGCCTTTGCCTCGACATATGCGCACACGGGGAAGTACAGCCTGAAAATGGTCAGTACCGCAAGCCGCATGGTCGATGCGACGCAGACCGCATCCGTTACGGCAGGCGAAACCTATACGTTTTCCGCATATTTCAGCGGGCAGGCGGGAGCTAAACTGCAAGTCCTGAACGGAAGCGATGTATTGGCGACCTCGGATTCCGTAACGACTGCCGGGACGGTTGGCACGGAATGGACGCGCGGGTCGGTCACGTTTACGGTTCCGAGCGGAGTCACCTCCGTTACCGTGAAGATCGAGCTGCCGAGCGACAGCGCCGGAACGGTATATGTGGATTCCGCACAGTTGGAGGTCGGCGCGAGCCCGAACCGATACAACATGATCCAGAATGGCGACTTCTCGGACGGGACAACGGCTTGGACGACCAGTAGCCGCATCTCCGCCTCGACCGACGGTGTTACAACGGATAGCGACGCTTCCCATCCGGCTGCGTTCTCAAATTCCGTGTATCATATAACCGGAACATGTGATTACCAGAAGTATATCTATCAGGCGATCACCGTAGCGGGAAAGAAGGGGGATACTTATTCGTTCGGTGCATGGCTGCGTTCCGATTCCGTCCCATTGACGACCCAGCCCAACGGCAGCTCGACCCGGTTGTACGGGGTCAAGCGCATTTCAGTGGAATTCTTAAACGGTAGTAAGACGGTCAATACCGCGACGATCTATTTTAACGCAGATACGAACGATTGGCAGTTCGCGTGCGGCAGTGCGGTCGCAACCGGCGCATATACGTCGATCCGGCTCAACCTGAACTTCCATTACACGCGAAACGATTGCTATTACGACGGCGTTCAACTCTATAAGGAGGAGTTCTCGCAGGCGTATACCTACGATTCCTCCGGCAACCTCACCGGCTATACCTCGCTGATCGGGCAGCAGAACACCTTTACTTACAACAGCAGCAACGACGTCACCAAGAGCACCGACCCGCGCGGCAACACCACAACCTATACCTACGACGATCACCACAACCTCCTCACGAGCACATCCCCCGAGGGCGTTGTGGCCTCCAACACGTATCATGACGTTGGCCTGCCCACCGAAACCAGGGTCGGCACTGATACAAACTATATCCGCAGCACTACTGCGTATGATAACGCATCCGCCCTCGCTACGAGCGTAACGGATGCGCGGGGCAGTGCTGTACTCACGCAGTATAACGCGGCAACGCGCCTTGCAACCGAGATCACGGATGCAAAGAACAACAGCACCGCATACGGGTACGATAGTCTCAACCGCGTCAGCTCGATCATTTCGGGCGATTCTGGCGTGAGCTATACATATGCGAATGACAAGCTCACGCAGGTCGACGTGGACGGTGCGGTGCTCTATGGCCTGACCTATGACGGCTTCGGCAGAACGATCTCGACCAAGGCGGGGTCGTCTGCGGACAGCATGGCGGCACTCGCGACCAATGCATATGACGGTGATACGGGTCTGCTCACACAAACGCAGTACGGCAACGGCTTCACCGTTTCGTATGTGTATGACAATCTCGACCGCATCACCGAGGTCAAGTACGACGGAACGACCGTTTACAAGTATGTGTATGACGGTTCTGGCAATCTGTACTCAGCTTGTGACGCCGCGCTCGGCTTCACCATCTACTACGAGTACGACCATACCGATCGTTGCGTTAAGAGCTATACAAAGGACAACGCAACGGGCGCGATCCTGTCGTCCTATTCGTACCAGTACGATGTAAACAACAATCTCATCAAGCTCACCTGTTCCACCAACGGAACAACGTGGGCGACAACGTATACCTACGATAAGGACAACCGCCCGATCACCGCAACACTCGCAAGCGGAAAAGCGATCACGAACACTTATGACAGCATAGGCAGACTTTCCACAAAGTCGATCGGTGCTTATACCACCACGCTTTCATATCTTGCGGGGATAAACGGCTCACAGACGGCTATGGTGTCCTCCTACCAGAACGGTACGGATGCGGTGTACCAGTACGAGTATGATGCGAACGGGAACATTACCCACATTCAACAGGGTGATACGCACCTCTATTACCAGTACGATGCGCTGAATCAGCTTGTTCGCGAGGACAACAGCATCCTCAACAAGTCGATCACGTACACCTACGATGATCGTGGCAACATGCTGAATAAGACCGAGTATGCCTACGTTGCGAACGGAGGCACGCTTGGTGCGGCTGCGGATACCATTACCTATGGGTACGAATCCGAATATCAGGCTTGGGCAGACCAGCTGACGTCCTACGATGGGGAAGCGATTCGCTATGATGCAAGCGGCAATCCCACTACGTACCGCGGCTATACGATGACGTGGAACGGGAGACAGCTTGCGACAGCTACAAACGGAACGAATACTATTTCGTACTCTTACGATGAAAACGGAATTCGTACCCAAAAGACCGTTAATGGTGTTGTAACGAATTACAACTACCACGGTTCTGTCCTGATTTCTCAGGTCACGGGTAACGATACGTTGCTGTTTAGCTATGATGCGGCAGGCAATGTGGTTGCCGTTAACTACAACGGCACATATTACTACTATGTCCGCAACGGGCAAAACGACGTTATCCGTCTGATTGACGGTGATAACAATACCATAGTAGAATACGCCTATGACAGCTGGGGCACACCGCTGTCCACCACCGGCACCTTGGCAAGTACATTAGGCGCGCAGAACCCGTTCCGCTACAGGGGTTATATTTACGATGCCGACACAGGGTTATATTACCTGCAAAGCAGGTATTATGATCCTGCTGTCGGTCGTTTTATTAACGCAGACATCTATGTGTCCACCGGTCAGGGCGTGCTCGGCCACAATATGTATGCGTATTGTGGAAATAACCCGGTTGCGAGAGCGGATGATGAAGGGGAGTTTTGGAACATTGTCGTTGGTGCTGTTATCGGAGCGGTATTAAGCGCTGCTACGCAGGTTATCAACAATGCAATCGCGGGTGAGGATTTGCTTGATGGTGTTGGCACAGCCGCCCTGACTGGAGCGGCAAGCGGCGCGTTGGCCGCCTCTGGTGTTGGCCTCGTGGTATCGGTTGCCGGAAATGCAGCTATATCGATGGCTGGAAATGCGGCTAATCAAGTGATTGAGAACAAAGGTTTTGGTAATTTTGATGTGGGTGACATGCTCATAGATGGCGCCATCGGCGCAGTGTCTGGCCTTGCTGGCGGAAGGGGTATGGGGAAATCAGCAAATCTCAAAACGCTCAATAAGAACTTGACCAAAAAGGTTTTGTCCGGTTCCAGAGATACGCTCAAAAAAGGGATTAAGTATTATGTTTCGCAAACCAAATTTGCTTATGAAGAGCACCTTCTTATACCCATAAGGAATTCTTGGATTGCAAGCACTCTCGGGCAGACAGGTAAGGAAATCATGGGCAGATAATATGGTTAAGAAAGTTTTTGCATCACTTCTTGTCAGCGTATCATTTGCTATAGTTTATTACGCAGCTATATATGGCGGGTTTTATAGCGACCTTACTGGGAATATTGGCCGTCGGGCAGTGTACATAGTGCATAAAAATAAAAGAGGATTCTGGAAAAAATTTACCCTTTGGTATTTCAGGGAAAATATCAATAAATGGCGCTATGCCATGTTCTGGATCAATTTAGTCGCTTCATTAGTTGCATTGATATTGTTCAATGTTTGTATATGGTGGGAATCCGCATTGTGGGCTTTGAAAGGGCTCAAGGCTTCGTGCGCTGCAATATTGATTACAGCCACGCTTGGCACTAATTATGTACATCGCTTTTCGTCTTGGCTGGACAGAAACTTCCCGCGCCCGTCAAAGCGAAAGAAGCGCGATAAATAGTCGGGAGAATCGGTTGTGGTGATGAAGAGAACTATTGTGATCACTATATCTATAATAGCAAGCGTTGTTTTAATAGTATTACTTGCCTTGTTTATTCGGATTTATATTATCCCAGTTTTGAATATCGGAAACTCTCAATCAAACAATCCGGAAACTTTTTTAATGGCATCGCAGTCACCGGATGGTAAATATAATTTAGAAGCATATAGAACAGAACCCGGCGCAACCGTTGATTTTTCAATTAGGGTTTATTTAACAACAGACGATGGAAAAAGCATTATTTATGATGCCTATCATGAATACGAAGCCAAAATCGTTTGGATTGACAACACAACGGTTTCAATTAACGGAAAAACTCTTGATATATCACAAGGCGAGAAATATGATTGGCGTACACAATAATTATGCTACAGAATAGCATAATTACAAAAACCGAGGAAAAATAGCATGAAAAAAGCCGCAAAACTTGTGATTATGCTGGGGATCGCGCTGGGCGTCGTTATTGTCCTGCACATCATCTTGTTATCCGTTTCGGAGGAGTATTTCAAAGGATGGCATGCTGCAAAAAAAGATGTAGCTGCGTGGAAAGACTATGTGTTTGCTCCGGAATACGTGAGTTTGGATGCTGCTTTAGAACACATGTGCGTTTCAGAGGAAACTATCGAAATACTTACCTTTGACCGCTATGCGATATGTCTCGATCAATATGGCATTGTGGGATGCACGGTGATTTTCCCTACAAAGGGCAACCGCTGGAAAGCCCTGCCCATGCACGCATTTCGACGGTTGTTTCGGTGCGTGGGAGATGCAAGAAGAAACAAGCTGCACATTCTTCTGTTTGAACACGGTGGTGACATTCTTGTCTTTGGGGAACTGCATTCACAGGAATCGGAAGAAATTTTTACAGACAGCACGGCGCGCTCATATCCAACCTATGTCTACTATGAGAGCGGCAGCGCTTCCCAAATTCCATTTTTTAAACATTGTACTTTTTTTACATTAGCAGAACTGGAAGCGGGGTACTCGATTGCTGCGGGAGAGGACAGCATCGACTTTGACGGGACGCAGTGGTCTTATGATCTGAATGGCAATCCAGTTAAAATCAATTGCGCTACCTGTTGGGGGATGAGGTAGAGCGCTAGTAATGGACGGATCCGTTGGCGAGTTACAACGGGGAAGTAATCCACTACGATGCAAGCGGCAATCCGACGACATATTTGGGACAGTCGTTGTCCTGGAATGGCCTGCAACTCACGGGCGTGGGTGGCAATATTTCCTATTCCTACGATAAGGACGGTATTCGTCAGACCAAGACAGTTGGAACGGCAATCACGCAGTATTATTACAACGGAAACGTTCTGATGGGAACGTATGATGGTACGAACAAACTGCTTTTCAGCTATGACGAGCAAAGCAATGTCGTCGCTGTGGATTACAACGGCACCTATTATTACTATCTGCGCGATGGTCAGGGTAACATTATAAAGCTGATCGATGGCAATGGCGCAACTGTTGTCAGTTACTCGTATGACCCCTGGGGCGCATGTACGACTTCAGGCACCATGGCGAGTACGTTAGGCAATCTCAACCCGTTCCGTTATCACGGGTATGTGTATGACGAGGAGACGGGATGGTACTATTTGTCGAGCCGTTATTATAATCCTGAGGTGGGCCGTTACCTCTCCGCAGATACATTGAGCTCGACAGGTCAGGGTGTGCTGGGCTATAATATGTATGCCTACTGCCTGAACAATCCGACAACAAACTATGATCCCTCGGGCAGCTTGTCATTCTCCAATCTGCTCTCCGGTGCAAAACTGTTAAGCGTCGGGCTTACGGCAGTGGCCGTGGGATTAACGGTCTTGACCTGTGGTGCAGCCGCGCCCGTAATGGTAGCGGTGGCTGCGGTTACGGTAACGACAGGGGCAGTGACAGTAGCAAACGGACTTGCGGAGGTGCAGGAAGGGCTGACTGCAAGCAGCGAGGGCGCGCAGGACGGTACAAACTTCATGCGTGACGGGCTCATGCAGGGGAACAAAGAGGCATATGAATGTCAGCGGGATGTGATCGCCACGGTAGCAGAGGTCGGCACATTCATATGTACTGCCTATACCGGCCTGAAGGGCGGAGTATGCTTCGTTGCAGGAACGCTTGTCCTGACAGAGACGGGACAGGAGCCGATTGAGACCATAGCGGAAGGGGAATATGTCTACGCTACGGATCCTGAGACGGGAGAAAGCGGATATAAACAAGTCGTCCAAACCTATGTAAACGAGACGAATGAACTGGTGCATGTAAAGACCGACGGAGACGAGATCGTCTGTACCAGGGAGCATCCGTTCTATGTACCGGTCCGGGGCTGGACGGCAGCCTGCGATCTGCGCGCAGGGGACATCCTCGTCAGGAGCAACGGCGAGTATGTCGTGGTCGAGGCAATCGAGCATGAACTGCTGGAATCCCCGATCACCGTCTACAACTTTGAGGTCGAGGATTTCCATACCTATCATGTTGGCAGCGCAAGCGTGCTGGTGCATAATAAGTGTGGGTATGACAGAAAAATTAGTCCGACTAGGATTGAGCAACAGTTAAATTTGCCTGAGAAAACATTTCATCGGGTCTTAAAACCAAGGATTTTAAAGGAAGCACCGCCAAATATAAAGTTAGTTGGAAAGAATCCAGACATTCTTCTAAACAAAAGCATGGATATTGCTTATCAAGGAGCGAAAGGTGTGGGCTTTCAAAAGACAGGATTAAACTTGCTACGGATGATAAATGAAATGAGGTTGTCCTAAATGGTGGTTTGTGATTTTGTGATTGTTGCATTAGATCAGAAACGTCCAAAGAAGATAAACCTTGGAGATATAGACGTATATAGCACTAATCGTAATTACTTGATGGCGCCAAAACAATACACCGGGGGACTTTTCATTTTACAAGCGTTAAGAGGGATTTGGTATCTGTTTTATCCGCAGAATGAGCAACTTTACACGAATGGATTTTGTGATTTCGGTGAGTCTAATCAATTTGGGGAGAATACGATTCATGTTAGAGAATGCTGGGTTGAAACTATTGCGAAAATAGTTGAGTTTCATGTAATGAATTCTCCCCATCAGTTGGTGGGCTTGATGTTTCGTTTGGATACTACTGATAAAGAAATTGTCCATTCCCCGCGTTGCCTATCTGATTTTTTAGCTGATTTAAAGGCCGATAGGCTTCAGTTTAATGAACTATACTTTGTCGACGGCTACAGGATAAGTACCGATTGAGTCGGTATCCGGGGAAGATTATGTCTACGCTACGGATCCTGAGACGGGAGAAAGCGGATATAAACAAGTCGTCCAAACCTATGTAAACGAGACGAATGAACTGGTGCATGTAAAGACCGACGGAGACGAGATCGTCTGTACCAGGGAGCATCCGTTCTATGTACCGGTCCGGGGCTGGACGGCAGCCTGCGATCTGCGCGCAGGGGACATCCTCGTCAGGAGCAACGGCGAGTATGTCGTGGTCGAGGCAATCGAGCATGAACTGCTGGAATCCCCGATCACCGTCTACAACTTTGAGGTCGAGGATTTCCATACCTATCATGTTGGCAGCGCAAGCGTGCTGGTGCATAATAAATGTAGCAACGGTTCGGTTGGAAAACGGAATACTCCCGATCAAGACGCACTAATTCAAATAGCAAAAGAACACAAAAGAGGCGTTTCGAAAGAGGAGGCCAATATTTTAGTAGAATGGGCAAAAGAATTGGGAGTTAATACACATGAGCCTTTAAAACATTTTAATAGAGGTGGGATATGGAGCTATACTTTGCATATTGTAATTAGAAACCTGCATGTTAGAGTTTTTGAATAAAACAACAAAGGAGAAAGTAACGTGAAACTTGTTTGTATTCTATTTGCTGAGTTATATGACGAGGCAGATATTATTGCTGTGCCAGACCGTTTGTATGTGAATATACAAGAACTAGGACAACAATTTTGCCGGTGGTTGGAAAAAGGTGAGCACGATTTTTGGGTAACATCCCCAAATGGAAAACGATACTTGAATTTGGAAACGGATGGGTTTGTTTGGTGGCTCAACAAACAGTTGGGAGATGACTCCAATGAGAAGGTGAAAATAGTAGAGCAACATGTGCAATATCGACCGGAACTTAAGACGGTTGTGTTCTAGGAGACTGTCGCTGAAGCCATTGAAGTCATTGCGCAGGCAGTTGATCATGCGAATTGTTTTGTCAATTACATCCTTTTAAACACCAAAATAGTGCATGAGATTCGGCAGCATCTTGAAACATCTTTCAAGATACTGCTGATAAAGGTCGTATTTGGCTGGGAGATAAAGCTCAAAAAGTGTGGATCATCACGAAACACCACTTTTCGGATTTATTCAAGAGGTTCTAAAGAGGGGGCGCATCATGGATAAAATGACGGAAAATGTTTATCACCGGAAAATCGCGTTGGAACAGGGAGTCCTAAGAATAATGGTACGCCAAACGGAACATTTACAAAAGTAACAGATTCAGGCGAGGTGTATTCGTTCACACGCTATAAAGCAGACAGTCAGCCGGTAGTACGTATAGACTTTATGGGGAGACCCCATGCGGGCGTATTGCCGCACATTCATGTATACGGATATAATGAAAGCGGTCAGCGTAACCATTCCCATGTGTTCACGATGCTGATGCAAATGATCGATTAAATCTATTAGGAGGAAAATGGGAGTATGAGTGCCATTTGTATTGCTGTACTTCAAATCGATGGACCAGCATTGATAGACTGTTGCGATTTGGCGATATTAGAAGAAGAACATGGGATCGGAATACGTTTTGATGGGTTTTATGTAGAACCTTTTTTAGAATCGTACAGGTCGATTGGAGGAAGGTTAATTAATTTTTCTGATAACAGTTCTGTGGAAACATGCGAAGAATTATTATGCCCCGATTATTGTAATGTTGAACAGATTGAATCAAGATGCTCTTTTGAAACTAGATTAAAGAAAATTGTTCAGTCTGTCGGTTATTTTAAGGATAAAGGGGCTCGAGTTGAATTATTCTTAGGAGAAAGCGGAGAGACTTATGATGATTATGAACATATTACTTGCAAGATTGAGCAGGCAGTTAGTGTCATACTTAGCAAATATGATACAAGCAAAGCAATTCCTTCTTTGCATTTGATCTTTAAATGAGAACGATAGACGATTTGGTGCTTACACGGGGATGGTAAGAGAAAGGATTCAGCTACTCGTATGATCCCTGGGGCGCGTGTACGACTTCTGGCACCATGGCGAGCACGCTCGGTACATTGAACCCGTTCCGTTATCACGGGTATGTGTATGACTGGGAGACCGGGTTCTATTACCTGCAAAGTCGCTACTACGATCCGAACGTATGCAGATTCCTCTCTGCGGATGTGATGTTCTCCACCGGTCAAGGAGTGTTGGGACATAACATGTATGCATATTGTCGAAATAATGCTCCAACACGTATCGATATTGGTGGGACAGAAGATGAGACTGTATATATATTTTATACAGCCTATACTGGGGAAGAGGCTTCAAATGGAGATGGCGATTTTTCTAAACAGGCTGAATATTATCAACAGAAAAACAATACGGCGAACGTCATAATGAAAAAAGTAAATACGGTTCAAGAATTTGTTAATGAGTGGAATTTAATGGAGGGAAAAATTAAGAAAGTCTATATTCTCTCATGGAAATGGAATGTCATTGATATTTAAAAACGGAGAAGGTATCAGCGCTAGCGGAAATAACTTAAAAGGAGAAAGTATTACTTCTATCTCAAGTTTGCAACAAAAAACGATTGGGTCTTTATATTTGATGAGTTGCAATTCTGGCCATGTGGATCTGTTTGTGGAGACAGATAATAATGCGGCAGCAGCATTTTGCAGGTTAGGAGGAATTGACGATGTTTATGCATTTGATGGAAACATGAGTTTTGGAATATTCTTTGGCTATGCAGCTAGACTTTCTTTCAAACAAAATGGATTTAGAAGTGTGTACAGCAACTTTGGACTGCATTCTAAATGCGGGATACCGAAAGGTTGGATTATATATCGTTTGGCAACATGAGGTGTAAATATGAAGTGGAGATACAAGAGAATGTGCGCTGGATTAAGCTTGATAATAGTGTTGGCAATATGCGTTGGCATTTTGATTCGGAAAGAAACTGCGAATCATCCCTCAAAGTATTTATCCAACGAGCAATATGCCGAACAACTGGATGTAATAGGCATACCATGTACTTATGCTGATTTTATTGCGCAAAAAGGAAAAGTCTGTCCAATACAACAATCGGTTTCTACAAACGGAGTTCCTTTTATCGTTGCTAACGACAACGGTATTAGTTACTACTTTTATCCCAATATTTGGGGTAATGACATTTTTGATCAGGAACTGAGTGTATATCGGTTGGTGGAGATAAGAATTACAGATGACGCTTATCGATTTGGATGGAAAAAGATAGGTGTTGGCAGTACAAGATCTGAGGTCGACTACGCTTATAGGCGAAACCTTACATGCTATGAGGCAGAAGGCTTGGGAAGTGGGTACATCGATGGAGACTGGCTGTATGTCCGCTTTCTGTATGACCAGTTTGACAAGGTCACTCAAATGACAATAACACTTGAGCTATAGAAGAACCGATAAGAAAAGCAATAAGACATTTTGCGAGACATCAGGTCACAGGCAATGATACTTTACTGTTCAGTTACGATGCGAACGGCAATGTAGCGGCCGTCAACTACAACGGTACGTATTACTACTATGTCCGCAACGGGCAAAACGACGTTATCCGTCTGATTGACGGTG
>ERZ779821.438-NODE-438-length-14695-cov-4.93852_pt1 | contig 14695 bp, 13 predicted proteins | sample MGYA00511884_ERZ779821 | MGnify/ENA primary metagenome ERZ779821 (study PRJEB29588, sample SAMEA2152664) | human gut metagenome | biome: human gut; feature: human-associated habitat; material: faeces | place: Denmark | collected 2008/2010 ... | reverse complement strand
AGCGTCGTCGAGCAAGATCCGCGCGAGACGGGACTGAGAAAGGCGCTCAATTTCGGCCACACGATAGGCCACGCGGTCGAGAGCTTCAACGCAGGGCGGCTCCTGCACGGCGAGTGCGTCGCGCTCGGAATGATACCGATGAGCGGCGAAAACGCGGCAATGAGAATAAGAGCAGTGCTTAAAAAATACGGTCTGCCGACTGAAATCGAGCAGACGGCGGACGAGCTTATGCCCTTTTTGAAGCACGATAAGAAAACGGGAAAGGACGGCATATCGGCGGTCATTGTCGATGAGATCGGCAAGTTTCGCCTCTGCCGCATGAGCGCCGGCGAGATACTCTCGCGTCTGGAGGGAGCGAAATGAAAAACAGCTTCGGTCAAAGCGTCTGTCTGACTCTTTTCGGTGAAAGTCATGGCGCGGCGGTGGGCTGTGTCATCGACGGGCTTGCGCCGGGTATAAAAATCGACGAGGACTTCATCGCACGGCAGCTGACGCGCCGCCGCCCGTCCTCGGCGATAGATACGCCCCGCCGGGAAAAGGACGAGTTTAAGATAATAAGCGGCGCATTTGACGGCAAAACGACCGGAACGCCGCTGTGCATAGTCATCCCCAATGAGAATACGCGCAGCAGCGACTATGACTACGGCCCGGCGCGCCCGTCGCATGCGGACTATTCAGCGTATTGCAAATACCACGGCTATGAGGATTTTCGCGGCGGAGGGCATTTTTCCGGAAGGATAACCGCGGCACTCGTCGCGGCAGGAGGCGTGCTCATCCCGGCGCTCGAGGGCATAGGCATAAGCCTTGCGACGCATATTTATAAATGCGCGGGAGTTTCCGACCGTGCGTTCGGAGAAGACCTTGCGGGCGATATAAAAGCACTTTCCGAAAAAAGCTTTCCCGTTTTGGATGATACCAGCGGCGAGGAGATGACGCGGCGCATACTTCAGGCGCGGGAGGCTGCCGACAGCGTCGGCGGCGTGACGGAAACAGTCATATGCGGCGCTCCGGCCGGAGTCGGTGAGCCGTGGTTTGACAGCGTTGAGAGCGTTATATCCCACGCTGTGTTCTCGCTCGGTGGGGTAAAGGGAATAGAGTTCGGCGCGGGCTTTGCCGTCGCTGATATGCGCGGAAGCCGGTGCAACGACCCGTTCAGGGTCAAGGACGGGAAAATAATAACGACTACGAACAATAACGGCGGCGTCAACGGCGGCATAACAAACGGTATGCCCATCGTTTTCCGCTGTGCGGTAAAGCCCACGCCGTCGATAGCAAGGCCGCAGGACACGGTGGACTTCATAAAAAATGAAAACACCCGGCTGAGCATACACGGGCGGCACGATCCGGCGATAATCCGCAGGATATGCCCGGTGCTTGACAGCGTCGCGGCACTGTGCATTGCAGATATGCTCAGTGCTCGATACGGCACGGATGTGCTGACGAAAGGAGCCGACGAAAGATGAAATACGGACTTATAGGCGAGCATCTTAAGCACAGCTATTCCTGCGAGATCCACGCACAGATAGCCGATTACGAATATGAGCTGCACGAAATTCCGCCCTCCGGGCTCGGCGAGTTTCTGAAAAAGCGTGAGTTTAACGCGATAAACGTGACGATACCCTATAAGCAGGACGTTATTCCGTATCTTGACGAGATATCCGATACGGCAAAGCGCATAGGCGCGGTGAACACCATCGTAAACCGAAACGGCAGGCTCTATGGCGACAACACCGATTTTGCCGGCATGCTTGCGCTTGCAAAGCACATAGGCGTCGATATGAAGGGCAGGAAGGTCCTCATCCTCGGCACGGGAGGAGCTTCAAAGACCGGCCATGCGCTGGCGGAATATATGGGCGCGCAGAGCGTTTACTACGTCTCGCGCAGCGGGAAAGACGGCAGCATAAGCTACGAGCAGGCCGTCACCGAGCACAGCGATGCGCAGATAATCATAAATGCAACGCCGGTGGGTATGTTTCCGAAGCAGGACGGCAGACCCATCGACATTTCGGCGTTTCCGAAGCTCGAGGGCGTTATTGACGCGATATATAATCCTCTGCGCACGAATCTGATCCTTGACGCGCAGGAGAGGGGCATCCCGGCCGAGGGCGGACTGTACATGCTTTCGGCGCAGGCGGTGCACGCGTCGGCGGTGTTTCGGGATATCCCGCTCGATGAAAGCCTTGTAGACAAGGCGTTTAAGAGCGTCAAAAACGATAAGCAGAGCATCGTCCTCATCGGTATGCCCTCGAGCGGCAAAACGACCGTCGGCAGAATTCTCGCCGAAAAATGCGGCAAGCAGCTTGCGGATACGGACGAATATATAGTCAGAAAGATCGGCATGCCCATATCGGATTTCTTCGCAAAGCACGGCGAGGCGGAGTTCAGAAAGATAGAAAAGGAAACGGTGGCCGAGCTTTCGGCAACGGGCGGCAGGATCATAGCGACCGGCGGCGGCGCGGTGCTCGATGCGGAAAATGTGCGCGCACTCAAGCAGAACGGAGTTCTCGTTTTCCTCGACCGCAGACCGGAAAACCTCATCGCAACCGACGACAGGCCGCTTGCCTCGCGCCGCAGTGCGCTTGAAAAGCTCTATGCCGAGCGATATGATATATACTGCGCCGCGGCGGAGCTGCACATTGACGCCAATACCACGCCCGAAGCGGAGGCAGACGCAATATTAAAGGAGCTTGCAAAATGAAAATTCTTGTTCTCAACGGGCCTAACATCAACATTCTCGGCATCAGAGAGCCGGAGATATACGGCAGACAAAGCTATAAGGATCTGCTCAAAATGATAAGCGGACACGCAGAGGAGAAGGGCGTTACGGTCGAGTTTTACCAGTCAAACCATGAGGGAGACCTCGTTGACGCCATACAGAGGGCGTACTTTGACGGCATTGACGGCATCGTGTTCAACCCCGCGGCGTACACGCACACCTCCGTAGCGATAGCGGACGCGGTAAAGGGCGTCGGTATACCGACAGCGGAGGTGCACATATCCGAGGTGTCCGAGCGCGAGGCCTTCAGGCAGACAAGCTACATCCGCAGCGTCGCGGTAAAGACCATATGCGGCCATGGCCTTGCAGGCTACAACGAGGCGCTTGATTTTCTTGTTGATTACATCGGAGAGAAAAATGAAGCTTAAAATAAGCCCGTCGCGGCTTTGCGGCGAGGTAAAGGCGCCGCCGTCGAAAAGCTATGCCCACCGCTGTCTGATCTGTGCCGCCCTTGCCGGGGGCGAAAGCCGCATAATCGGCATTTCAGACAGCGAGGACATGCTCGCAACGCTCGACTGCGTTGAGGCTCTCGGCGCGAGATACGATAAATGCGGCGACACGGTGACGATCACCGGCAGGCGCGGCAAAACGCCCGAGGGCGCCGTTCTGCGCTGCCGCGAAAGCGGGAGCACGCTGAGGTTTATGATACCCATTGCGCTCACGGGCGCGAGGGTACGCTTTGAGGGTACTCCACGGCTTTTGGAGCGCGGGATCGGCATATACGAGGATATGCTCGGCTGTAAGGGCATCAAGATAAAAAAGGCCGAGGGCGGCATTGAGCTCTGCGGCGCACTGACGGCGGGGGAGTATGTCCTGCGCGGTGATGTGAGCAGTCAGTTCGTGTCCGGCCTGCTGTTTGCGCTGCCTACGCTTTCCGGCGACAGCGTGATAAAAGTCCTGCCGCCGGTCGAGAGCAGGGCGTATATAGATATAACGCTCGGCGTTCTGCGCTCGTTCGGCATCGAGATAAGCGAGCCCGAGCCGAACATCTTCACTGTCCGCGGCGGACAGAGATATGAAGCCGGAGAAAAAACCGTCGAGGGCGACTGGTCCAACGCCGCGGCGCTTGAGGCGTTTAATTTCACCGGCGGCAGCGTTAAGGTCACGGGGCTTAATAACAGCAGCATTCAGGGCGACAGGGTATGCCTTGAATATTTTGAAAGGCTCAAGGCTCCGGGGGCGCGGCTCGACATCTCAAGCTGCCCCGATCTCGGCCCCGTGCTGTTTGCGCTTTGCGCGGCATTGGGACACGGAGGCGTGTTCACGGGAACGCGCCGGCTGCGGATAAAGGAAAGCGACAGAGCCGCCGTCATGGCGCAAACACTCAAAGCCTTCGGCATTGAAACGGAGCTTTACGACAACGAGGTCATAATAAAGCCGGGCGCGCTCAGGGCACCGGCAGGCACGCTCCCGGCGCACAACGATCACCGCATCGTAATGGCGGAAGCTCTTTTGTGCAGCATAACGGGCGGCATTATCGACGGCGTGCAGGCCGTGCGCAAGAGCTATCCGAATTACTTTGCCGAGCTCGGCTCACTCGGCTTGGAGGCAGAAGATGAAGCTTGATAAAAACACAAAAATACTTATACTCGGCCTCGGCCTCATGGGAGGCAGCTACGCGCAGTCGCTGACCGCTCACGGCTTTGAGGTCGGTGCGATAGCCCGCCGGCAGGAGACGATAGATTATGCCCTGCGCGAGGGAATAATAAAAAGCGGCAGAGCGGATATCGACCCCGGATACATCGCGCAGTTCGATCTGCTCATTTTCGCAATGTACCCGCACGCGTTCGTCGAGTGGATCGAGAGCTATCAGCAGTATATAAAGCCCCATGCTCTCATCACCGACGTGACGGGCGTAAAGTGCAGTATAATCTATAAAATTCAGGGCATGCTGCGGCCCGATCTTGAGTTTGTCGGCGCACACCCCATGGCCGGACGCGAATGCAGCGGCGTTGAAAACGCACGCATGGAGATATTCGAGGGCGCAAACTACATCGTTACGCCCACGGACAAGAACACGCCCGAGGCTGTTGAGACATGCAGGGAGCTCGGAAGGATTATGGGCTTTCGCATGATTGCCGAGCTCACGCCGGAAAAGCACGACGAGATGATAGGCTTTCTGTCTCAGCTTGCCCACTGCATCGCGGTCTCGCTCATGGTGTGCAAGGACTCAAAGCACCTTGTAGATTATACGGGCGACTCATTCCGCGATCTTACGCGCATAGCAAAGATAAACGACGAGATGTGGAGCGAGCTTTTTTTGTTGAACCGCGATGAGCTTGTGCGCCAGATGGATCTTTTCAGCGAAAAGTTTGAGCTTTTGCGAAACAGCATAGCGTCCGGCGACCGAGAGACCATCCGCGAGATGATGCGCCTTTCCACGGAGCGCAGAAAGTACTTTGACGTAAAAAAAGAGGATAATAAGTCATGAACATGGAATTTAAGAGGAAAATGCCGACGCCGCAGGCGATAAAGGAAATGTACCCCATAACCCCGGAGCTTGCCGCGAGAAAAAAGGCGACGGATATTAAGCTCAGAAAAATATTCAGCGGCGAGGATGACAGGCTGCTGCTCGTCATAGGCCCCTGCTCGGCCGACCGTGAGGACTCTGTGCTCGATTACATTTCGCGTCTGCGCCTCGTTCAGGAGAAGGTAGAGGACAAGATACTGATCGTTCCGCGTGTTTACACCAACAAGCCCCGCACGACCGGCGACGGCTACAAGGGCATGCTCCATCAGCCCGACCCCAACAGCTCGCCGGATATGCTGCGCGGCCTGATCGCTATCCGCAAGATGCATATGAAGGTGCTCTCGGAGACCGGCTTTTCCTGCGCAGACGAGATGCTGTATCCGGAAAATCACCACTACCTGTCGGATATGCTCAGCTATGTCGCCGTCGGTGCAAGGTCTGTTGAAAACCAGCTGCACAGGCTCACGGCCAGCGGACTTGACCTGCCGGTAGGCATGAAAAACCCCACAAGCGGCGACCTTTCCGTCATGATGAACTCCATCACCGCCGCCCAGCATCCGCATACCTTCGTTTATTCCAACTGGGAGGTGCAGAGCAAGGGCAATCCTCTTGCGCATGCTATCCTGCGCGGCTCGTCCAATAAGCACGGCAGAACTATACCCAACTACCACTACGAGGACATTAAGCTCCTGTGCGAGCTCTATGCTAAAAGCGGCCTTAAAAACCCGGCGGTCGTTATTGACACGAACCACTCTAACTCAGGCAAGCAGTGGGACGAGCAGCCGCGCATCGCAAAGGAGATACTCCACAGCACGCGCCACTCAAACGATATACTCCGTCTCGTCAAGGGTCTCATGATAGAGTCCTACATCGAAGACGGCAATCAGAAGCCCGACGGCGGAGTTTACGGCAAGAGCATAACAGACGCCTGCCTCGGCTGGGATAAGACCGAAAGGCTCATCTACGAGCTGGCAGAGCTGAGATAAAACAGTAACACACGAACAAAAGAAAGGAGAATCACCATGATTGTAAGGAAAATGCTCGCACTCGGCAAAAGCGCTTCGGCAATACGCACCATCGCCGCCTACGGCGATAAGCGCCGCAGCGAGATCGGCAGCGAAAACGTTTTTGACTTCAGCATCGGAAACCCCAGCGTGCCCGCGCCGGATAAGGTGAAGAACACGCTCATTGAGCTTCTCCGAAGCGAGGAGAGCCTTGCCCTTCACGGCTACACCGCCTCCCCCGGCGCTATGGCAGCGCGCAAGGCGGTCGCCGCGCAGGAGAGCAAAAGAGCCGGCTATGAGATACCCTCCGACAGCATCTACCTCACCTGCGGCGCGGCCTCGTCGCTGTCGATAGTCATGTCGGCGCTCGTCAGTGAGGGCGAGAAGGTCGCGGTTCTGGCGCCGTTTTTTCCGGAGTACAGGGTATTTGCCGAAAATGCGGGCGCGGAGCTGATAGTCGTGCCGCCCGCGGGCGACGATATGCAGCCGTTTATGGCGGCCTTTGAAAACGCCGTCGAGCAGGGCGTCGCGGCGGTGATCATCAACTCCCCGAACAACCCCTCCGGCGCCATACTCAGCGAGCAGACCCTGAGGGTCATGGCGAAGATACTCAAGGTCGCCGAGGAGGAGCAGGGCAGGAGCATTTATCTTGTATCCGACGAGCCCTACCGCGAGCTTGTCTACGGCGATGTTACCGTTCCCTTCGTTCCGAATATCTATCACAACACCCTTGTCTGCTATTCCTACTCAAAGAGCTTCTCCCTGCCCGGAGAGCGCATCGGATACATCATGGTGCCGCCCTGCGTAAAGGACAGCGGCGACGTTTTTGCTGCCGTTTGCGGCGCGGGCAGAGCGCTCGGCTATGTCTGTGCGCCGAGCCTTATGCAGCACATGCTCGCAAAATGCGCCGACGTCCGGCCGGATATCACGAGCTACGCCAAAAACCGCGATACGCTCTACGACGCGCTCAGCTCCATGGGCTTTGCCTGCGTAAAGCCGGACGGCGCGTTTTATCTGTTTATAAAAGCGCCCGGGGGCGACAGTGCGTCAGAGTTCTGCGAGAAAGCAAAGGGCTTCGAGATACTTCTCGTCCCGTCGGACAGCTTCGGCGTCGAGGGCTATGCCCGCCTTGCCTACTGCGTCTCCGAAAAGACCGTCGAGGCTTCGCTTCCGGCGTTCAAAAAGCTCGCTGAAGCTTACGGCCTGTAAAGCAAAATGAAATGAAAACGCTCCGTATGGATTTCCATACGGAGCTGTTTTTTCGCCGGCTTGTATATCACAGATATCTGAATATCTCGCTGCCGCGGGTGTTTATCCATTTAAGCTCAAGCACTGATAAAACGGTGAGCACGGCGATCGCAAGAGCCAGAAACGCGGCAGAGCCGAGCTTTGCGTACAGCAGATAATAAGCCGCACCGAGAACAGCAGCGATGGCCCAGCCGCCGAGCATCGCGATGAGAATGCCGATACTCTGCTTGACGGCGACGGCCTCGGTCTGCCAGCTGAGGTTCGGCTTTTTGAGATTTACGACGAGGCCGAAGGCAGCGACGGACAGCGTGAAAACCGGCGGCAAAATGACACACAGGACTCCGGTCACGAGGTCGGGGCGCAGCAGGATGCAGACACAGGCAGAGCAGAACAGCTCCGGGATAACGGTCAGCAGCATGTGGAGCCTGAGCTTTGCATGCAAAACCTTCTGCGGCCTTACCGGCAGCGACTGCGCTATCCACAGGCTCTTGCCCTCAAGGGATATAGAGGGCGCCGTGAGGTCGTTCATAGCGCCTATGACGCATATGCCGACGGCCATCATGACGGTGAGAAAACCGTCGGGGAAGGGGAGCATATCAGCGAGCGCAACGAGGTCCTGCCCCTTTATGAGCAGCACCGCTCCGGCGATGATAAGTATGGGAGTGCCGAGAGCGCAGTTGAGCATGTACGTCGGGCTTGCGAGAAGACGCGAGAACTCACGGTGCAGCAGGGCGGACGATGCGCTGCGCATTTTTGCCGTCTGTGCGCGGTATTCGCGCCTTGCGACCCTGTCGGAGGTCGTTGCGATCCTGATAAAGCTGTGCGCGAGAATGCGGTAGGTGATGATAAAGAGGATTACGACCGCGAGCGTCAAATACAGCATCGAAAGCAGTCCGCCCCGGCCGCAATCGCCGATGATGTACAGGATATGGGCCGAGTCCATGATCTTTTCACCGACGGTGAGGGCGTTAACTATAAGCTCCTGAAGCAGCTCGTAGGCGTTAAAGCAGACAAAGTAGTAAAGCCCGAAGAACACGAGCGAGAGGATGACGACTATAAGAGACCTGCTCTTGAGGTGCACGCTTATTTTCGCAACCACCCAGCCGAGAAGGCAGGAGAGAATAAAGACAAATACGCTCACGAGCACCGTCAGCAGCAGACTGCCGACAACGCCTTCGACGGCCGGATGCGCGACGACGAAATATACTATGACGGCGGGCAGCATGACGACGGCGCTGAACATAAGCCCCATGAGGTAAACGCCCGTAAGACGCGAGATGAGGACATACCTCGTCGGGATCGGCAGCGAGAGCATAAGATCGTTGTCCCTGGCCTTGTACAGGCTCGAATAGGTGTTGAAAACGCCGCCGAATACACCTAAAAACAGTGCTATGAGAGTCATCATGTCGAAATACAGCCAGTCGAGCCCCAGTCCGACAAACGGGGCGCACAGCATGACAGACAGCATCGTGAAGATACCGCCCATGATGACGATCATCAAAAGCGCGTACAGCACGATCAGCAGTATGCTCGTTCCCTTCGAGCGAACCCTGCCCTTTTTGCGGTCGTAGAAAAAGCTGCTGTTGAGCTCGTAGAGCTGCTTTCTCAAAAGGATCTTCAGCATGACTCATCCTCCAGCTCAAGGAACACTTCCTCAAGACTGTCGTCGCCCTTGACCTCGGCCATGGTGCCCGAGCGGATGAGCTTGCCGCCCTTTATGATGGCGACCTGGTCGCAGAGCTTTTCGGCGACCTCAAGAACGTGGGTCGAGAAGAAGATAGCGCCGCCTTCGTCGCACAGCTCGCGCATCATGCCCTTTAGAATGTGCGCTGCCTTCGGGTCGAGACCGACGAAGGGCTCGTCCATGATGATGAGCTTCGGCGAGTGCAGCCACGCGGAAATGATGGCAAGCTTCTGCTTCATGCCGTGAGAGTAGGCCGATACGGGCTGAGCGAGATCCTTTGTCAGCTCAAAGAGCCCGGCGTATTTTTCGATGCGCTCCTTACGAGCCTCGGGGCTCACGTCGAAGATGTCGGCGATGAAATTGAGGTACTTTATGCCCGTCATGTACTCGTACAGGTCGGGATTGTCGGGGATGTAGGCAAGCACGCGCTTGCAGGCGATGGGATCGTCCTTTATCGACTTGCCGTCAATAAGTATCTCGCCCTTGTCAAAGTCGAGAATGCCGACCGCGGCCTTGAGGGTCGTTGTCTTGCCCGCACCGTTGTGGCCTATAAAGCCGTAGATCGTTCCGGGCGCGATGTGCAGGCTGAGATCGTCCACGGCCGTCTTTTCGCCGTAGCATTTTGTAAGTCCCTTAATTTCGAGCATGTTTCTGCCTCCTTTATTGTTTATCTGTCTCCGTACCGTGGCCGGCACAGCACGTTTATGAGAACATAGACTGCCGTTACAAGCACGACAGAGCCGGCAAGAATGAGATACATCGCGCCCTGAGATACGGCCTTTCCGAAGAAATATATGTTGCAGTCTATGCTGTCGCGTATTGCGTCGAGCACCTGCACGGGTACGCCGCTTTCGCCCATTTCACCGAGCGCACCGCGCATCCAGTGGTTGTGCAGAAGGCTCGTGGCGTAGGTGCCGGGAAGGAAGGACAAAACCTTCTGCAGACCGTCGGGGAAGTTTGCTATCGGCATGTACGCACCGCATATGAAGCCGTAGCCCGCGCCCACGAGCGTGCCGACGGCGGACATCTGCCCCTGCGTCGTAAGAAAATAGTGCAGGCAGGACGAAAGCGCCGTGCCGAAAAGCGTCAGCAGCAAAACGTCAAGCAGGATCAGCGCAATGTCCGCGCCGCTTAAATACCAGCCCTGACTTAAGGTGTACAGAAAGCAGAGGCCGCAGGTGATAAGACACACGATGAGTGTGGCGGCGGCGGACGCGGAGAAATAGCCCATGGCGAGCACGCTGCGCTTTACCGGCGTTACCGTGAGGTCGCGCACGGAGCCCGTGACCTTGTCCTGTATCATGATAAGGTTTGAGCAGAAGGCGATCGTCACGCAGCAGACGGCCAGAAGCGATGAGGCAAGCTGTCCCGCGACGACGCCGTCGATGATGCTCTCGGAGAGCGTAAAGCCCGAGGGCAGCGCGGAAACGAAGCTTCCGCGGTAGATGCTTGAAAGAAAGCTTACGTACAGCACGAGCAGGATGGCCGGGGTTATCAGCGAGGAAAAGAACATTCCCTTGTCCTTGAAAAAGAGCTTTGCATTGCGCCTTGTCAGGATAAGCAGCGTTTTCATTTTTCCTCACCTCCCGAGAGCGCCTTGCCCGTTACGGCAAGGAAAACGTCGTCCATTTTGCCCTTGGTGATCTCAAAATCGTTAAAAAGCCCGGGGTGCTCGGTGATGAGCCTTGTCGCGGCGGCGGTGTTCGGAACTGACACGCGGTATGCGCCGCGCAGAGCCTCGTATTTGAGCCCCAGAGCGTCAAGAGCGCTCGGCTTCACGCCGTAAAGGGTTATGTAGTCGCCGGTGTATTTGTTCTTGAGGGCTAAGGGAGTGCCCTCTGCGGCGATGCGTCCGCTGTCCAAAATCACAACGTAGTCCGCGTCGGCGGCCTCCTCCATGTAGTGCGTCGTGAGGAAAACGGTCATGTTTTCCGTCTCGCGCAGCGAGCGCACGACGCTCCACAAAAGCCTTCGCGTCTGCGGATCAAGGCCGGTCGTCGGCTCGTCGAGGATAAGTATCTCCGGTCTGTGCAGCAGCGCACGGGCAATGTCTATCCTGCGTCGCTGACCGCCGGAGAGCTTGCCGACTCTGCGGTCGAGAAGATCCGAAAAGTCGAGAAGCCCGGAAAGCTCGTGCAGCCGCGTCTCGAATGCCCTGCCCGTTATGCCGTACAGCGCCGCGCGGCTTTCAAGATTATCGCGCACCGACAGCGGCTTATCCAGCACACTGCCCTGGAACACGACGCCGAGCCTGCGCGTTATCTCGGAAATATCCTTATCCGCGTCAAGGCCGGATATTTTCACGCTGCCGCTGTCGGCCTTTAATTGGCCGCACATGATGGAAATGGCAGTCGATTTGCCTGCGCCGTTTACGCCGAGAAAGGCAAACAGCTCGCCGGAACGGACGTGAAAGGACAGGTCGCTGACGGCCCTGACGCTGCCGAAGGCTTTATTAAGATGCGATATTTCGATTATATGCTGCTCCATAGAAACTCCTTATTTTTTGTTCTGTTTAGTAAGTGCTGAATAAATGGCTGTCAGCGTCTGAACGGATAATTTGTGCCCTGATTTAGTCACATTTTCTTGAAATACACAAAGTATTCCTGCGAAAAAGTGCCGTTATCAGAACCCAAATTCTCTCGCCCAGTCATCTGACGCATTTAATCAGCGCTTACTTGAGCGTAATATAACTCCGCGGAACGCCGCTATTGCGCCGTAAAGGACTCCGGCCACGGCCCAGATATACCAAAGCGTGCCCGGCTGGCCGTTTCCGTTCGGACCGAAGGTGCAGTAGAGGAATATTGCCGTTACTATGAGCCAGTAGGCTGTGCTCACCGCACCGAAAACGGCGCTTTTTTTCTTGCTCTCGCGTGTGTAGTCGCCCTCCTCAAGGAGCTTATTCATCGCCGAGCTGTACACACCGCCGTAAACAAAGGCATAGCAGCCGAACGCGACGAGCAGCAGAAGCAGGCACACGCCTATACCGGCCCATACGTCCGGCAGAGAAAAGGCAAGCGCGGCGAAGATCGGCAGCAGCGAGAGGATGCACAGCACCGTGCCGAGGGTGCACAGGCGCGAATACTGCCCGGAAAACTCTTTTTTGCGCTCTCTTACCATGCTCGCAACGCCGTATTCTGTCTCAAACGCCTCTTTTTCGAGAAACTCGAAATCCGCGGCGCGGTGGCCGGTGCGGATAAAGAGCACGACGGCTGCGGCAGCGATGCAGAGCATCACGCACAGGCCGATGCCGGCGGCGGCGTTCCCGCCTATGCCGAGGCAGCCGGACTCGCACAGGCAGGCCATCAGTATGAGCACAACGGGCGAGACAACGCACAGAAGCGTTGCAAGAGCTATCTTAGGCGCGTCGGCCCTGCGGATGGCAAGGTAGCGCGAGGCCTCCTCCATCGTCACGCGGCGCAGCGTGCTCTCGGGCTCGGCGGCGTTAAGCTCCTCGCTCTCGAGCTCATCCTTTAAAAGATAGTCGGTCGTTACGCCGAAGATACGGCTCAGCTTCACGATGCGCTCCAGATCGGGGATCGACTGCGCGCCCTCCCATTTCGATACGGACTGGCGCGTAACGTTAAGCTGAGCGGCGAGCTCATCCTGTGACCAGCCTGCTTTTTTGCGCAGGTTTATTATCTTGTCTGCCAATATCATTTTCATGTCCTCCTGTCAGGCTTGCTTACGTCCTAACAGTAGCATTTTTTACGGTTGCAGGCTATAAAGCCGGGCTTGAAATGTGTAAACTCACGGTTGCGGCCGGTGGAAATTGCCGAATTGATCGCTTTTTGCGGCCGAGAAGGTTCTTTGAAATATCCGTTTTTGATTATACAATGTATAACATTCGAGAGCAATCACTAATTGATAAAATTCTCACGCTGTAAGTAAAAAGCATGTAAAAAAGGACATGCATCCGAAAATGCATGTCCTTGCAAATGCTTTTATCAGCCGCCGAATACGGAAAGCAGGAAGCCTGCCGCGATTGCCGAGCCGATAACGCCCGCGACGTTGGGACCCATTGCGTGCATGAGCAGGAAGTTCGTCTTGTTGTACTTTCTGCCGACGTCCTGGGAAACGCGTGCGGCCATGGGGACTGCGGAAACGCCCGCGGAGCCGATGAGGGGATTGATCTTCTTGCCGGAGGCATAGTACATGATGACGCCGCCGAACAGACCGCCGATGGTGGAGATGGCGAAGGCGCACAGACCGAGGATGATTATCTTGATCGTTGCGCCGCTCAGGAAGTTCTGAGCTACCATCGTCGCGCCGACGGAGGTGGCCAGGAAGATGGTGACTATGTTCATCAGAGCATTCTGCGCGGTATCCGACAGACGGTCGGTAACGCCGCACTCACGGAAGAGGTTGCCGAGCATCAGGCAGCCGATCAGCGGAGCGGTCGAGGGCAGAAGGAGGATAACGAAGGTCGCAACGACGATGGGGAAGATGATCTTCTCGGTCTTGGAGACCTCGCGCGCCTGCTCCATCTTTACCTCGCGCATCTCCTTTGTCGTGCACAGCTTCATAAGAGGCGGCTGGATGAGAGGTATGAGCGCCATGTAGGAATACGCCGCAATTGCGATAGGCCCTAAAAGATGCGGAGCAAGCTTCGTCGTCAGGAATATAGCGGTCGGGCCGTCGGCGCCGCCGATGATGCCGATGGATGCGCCCTCGGGACCTGTGAAGCCAAGTGCGATAGCGCCGAGGAAGGCCACGAAAACGCCGAGCTGAGCCGAAGCGCCCATGAGCAGGCTCTTGGGATTGGCAAGCAGCGGGCCGAAGTCGGTCATGGCGCCGACGCCGAGGAAGATAAGCGAGGGATATATGCCGGCCTTGACGCCGATATAGAAGAAGTCAAGCAGACCGGCGTTCGACATCACATGGCCGTAGCTGTGATAATAGGGGCTTGCCTCATCGAGGAAGGCCTCCCACAGCTCGGGGTGATACAGTGCGTTCTCGCCTAGGCCGATAAAGTAGCTGAGGTTTGTCAGCAGACAGCCGAAGGCTATGCCGCACAGCAGCAGGGGCTCGAACTTTTTGACTATGCCAAGGTACAGAAGTACAAAGGCAATGATAATCATAATGAGGTTTTTCCAGCCGCCGTCGGTTACGAAGAACGCGGCAAAGCCGGATTCCATCGCAAGCTTTTGGAGAGTACCCAGAATGTCCATCCGTTACCTCCTTATGCTATGACAACAAGAGGAGCACCGGTCTCGACTACTGCACCCTTTGCCGTGACGATCTGAGCGACGGTGCCGGACTTGGTTGCGACGATCTCGTTTTCCATTTTCATGGCCTCAAGGACGAGGAGCACATCGCCCTCGCTGACCTTCTGACCCTGAGTTACGTTTATCTTGAGAATGTTGCCGGGCATGGGGCTCTTTACGAGCTCGCCGGCGGCGAGAGACGCGCCTGCGGGGGCGGCGGGAGCAGCTGCGGCGGGAGCAGCTGCGGCGGGAGCGGCTGCAACGGGAGCGGCTGCGGCCACGGGCACCGGAGCGGCGGGAGCGGGGGGC
>ERZ779821.431-NODE-431-length-14908-cov-5.17047_pt1 | contig 14908 bp, 16 predicted proteins | sample MGYA00511884_ERZ779821 | MGnify/ENA primary metagenome ERZ779821 (study PRJEB29588, sample SAMEA2152664) | human gut metagenome | biome: human gut; feature: human-associated habitat; material: faeces | place: Denmark | collected 2008/2010 ... | reverse complement strand
CAGGAATTCATACTCTCCTCGGAAAATGAAATGTTGGTAATTAGTCTGCGAGATGCTCTTCTCGCCAAGAAAAAAGGCAATCCTCGTCTACAGCCACCTACCATCATCCAGTACGAGGATAACAGTATCCACATTGGTGATGGTAATAAGATTTCAAATAGCACCATTGCCTCAAAGGACATTATTGAGACTAAATGCAAAACATCCAATCACGCCCCCCAAGAAGGGAACTTGGCATCGAAAGGTTTTTGGGAGATTTTCGTGCCAATTATAGTGATTATTGCTGGTGCAGCAATATGTGCATGGCTTGGACTTAACTGAAGTGGAGTTGGCTCCATGCCCAGCATTGGTGACAGTAAGCACAAAATTTAAAACCGTGTGGTCAAGTTCTTCCTGAACAAGCTGCACTATACATACTGGGGGAACCTGCACTACAGCGAAAACCGCAATATCATGCAAGAGTTGCTGTATACTTGGCTGCTGAAACAGTGGTTACCTCTGCTACTATTAAAAGAAAGAGCACGGTCGTTTGCGACCGTGCTCTTTCAGCATCGCTTGCGATGCGAAGTCACAAATAAAATCCGTGTTAAATGGGTTGGGAGAAACATCCCCCCGATAGTCTATTTATAAGCTCCTACTGCAGCAGGAGCTTATAAATCTTTGCTCGAGCGGGTATCGCCGTACATTGCTTGCAAAACATTGAAACTTGGGGGATTTTAATTTAAATCTCACCCACTATCCGATGTTTATGCGCGCAGAAAGCTCAAACACAAAGTCGGTAGTTGACACTTGGACATCTCCGCCATATTTCTCAACACACTTTTTTATGTTTTTTAAACCATATCCATGCCCCTTTTCCTGCTTGCGCACATGATATGCTTCCGGAAACGGGTTGCGGATTTGGAAAAACAGGATATCGTGAAATTTCTTCATCTGCAGGTGAACATATCTTTCGGGCGGAGGAAGCAGCGCACAGGCAGCAATTGCGTTATCCAGAGCATTTCCAAGTAATATATAGGCATCGACTGCCGTGATCCCCAAATTTGGTGGAACGCTTACATCAAAAGAAAAAGAGATTTCTTCTGTAATCATTTTCAGTCGATACTCATTCAAAATGATGTTGATAACAGAATTGCCGACATCTGTCACCTGACCGAGCTCGCCAAACAATTCTTCGGCATCTTGAAGTGTCCGAGATGCTTGCTGCAAATCGTTCACATCGATCAGAGCGTGCATTGCCAGCAAGTATTTGTTGATTTCGTGGAACAGCGCACGAATTTCATTTTGCTCACTGCGCAGCTGCTCATAATACTGTTCCTGCATGATATAGTGCTGTTCTTCTAACTCCAGCTCCATTTTTTCATCTGATACCGCTTTTGCCTGTTGAGCATAAAACACCAGCAATATATTCATATATATCAAGCCGATCGAGGCCAGCAGAAATGGAACCGGAAACAAATTATCGCCATTTTGAGCGATACGGCAAAAATAACAGCCTAAAATAATACTTATTATACATCCCGGCACAATTGCCAGTATAAACGGCAAGGTGATGACCGAACGGCCTCTGTTAACAATGGAAACAATGATCAGCACAAGTGTAAATGTCATTGCATGGGACGCAATGCTCCAAATCACCCTGGGCAGTCCAGCAGCAAGCAGCTGAGAACTATCGAGCTGAAACATGTTAAGCAGAAGGTACATTAAAACGTCAGTCAAAACGAAAACTGCACAAAATAAGGCACTGTAAAAAACCGCTTGTATAACCGTTGATGTAAAAAGACGCCACCCTAAGATGAAAACTCCGACACCGAAGAATGTAAGCCTTATGTAAGATGCGTCAGGCATGAAGGAAAGAACCGAAGCTGCGGCGCCGAACAAAAAGTAGCTCAAAAGCCACAGCCACAGCGGAAGCGCTTTCTTGACAAACAGCCCCTGCAAATATAAATGAATAATAGCAATCTCTATCAGGACAATTAACAATTCGGAAGCAATATACACCTGCTTACCTCCCCAGAAAGGCAAAAAATATTTGGTTAAATTCCTGCTGCTTTCTCCTGCTGATCGGCAATCTGTCACCGTTGGCCATTAGGAGGTCTGTGGATGTTGCGGATTTTATATGTTCCAAATTGACCAAAATGCTTTTGTGGGGCATCGCAAAATAGCCTTTGGGCAATCCGGCGATGATCTCCTTCAGAGTACTGCGAAATCTATATTCATTTCGTGCGTCATGCACTATGGCATAATGTCCGAACATTTCTATATACTGAACGTCGCTGATCGGCAAAACGATCATTGTATTTCCGACTGCAAATGAGAATCGATGGGCTTTCACCTCTCGAATTGCAGCGTCCATTGCTTCATAAAAGTCGGTTTTTACCAATGGCTTCTGCAAATAACGCAATGCGATACCATATCCCTTCAAAGAATATGCACTGCTTTTTGTCGTAAAAATAATAACCGGCGGCCGCTCCATGGCTATCAGTTCCTTTGCCGTATCAAATCCTGTCGGAGGCTCCATCTCAATATCCAGCAAGGCAATATCGAAAGCCGCATTTTTCGCTTCTGCTAAAAGATCTGCTGCCCGTACATATGTTGAAATGTGCATTTGCTGCCCGGCATCATACTCTTGTGCCAACCGAAGCAATGCGATCAAATCCGTAGCCTCGTCGTCACATATTCCGATACGTATCTTGTCCAAAGCGACTCACGCCTCCCATCCAATTAAGCCTTATATGGTATTCGATAACAGTAGTCTTTTATATATTGTGAATCTTACCACTGATCAATGATAGCACATACGCTTTGTGCAGACAGGCTCAAATGCGCCCATACGGAGTTAAATCTCTTACAAATACATCAAAAGTTTGCGATTGTCTTGTTAGAACACATTTGAACTCTATTAAAACTGTAAATCACCTGTACGCTTGCAATAGCCATCGTGTTAGTCGGCAGTTTAATACAAGGACTCGCGCAATAAACATATCAGCAGAGGAGTTAAAACGCTTCCCAAATATGTCATCAAAAGCAAAAAATCAAGATGAATGGTTTCAGACGATATTATATCGTACTCTTTCTGCTTTTTCAACGCAGTATACTGCCGTTCACGCCAAGGAAGCAACCTGTTGTGCCTAAACTCTTGCTGCATGTTGGCAGCTCGAGTATAATTATTACAAGGAAAAATCAAGCTATGTTGGCATCGGAAAAAATTCGCTAATGGCCCTTTCGTGAATTTGCTTCTACATATAGGTAGCAACGACTGGCCATCGTTCGTTATATATAACTCCCGGCAGATGCGTGATAGTAGCTACAACGTACAGGGTTTAAGCAGGTTCGTAAGACTGAAAGCAAACTTCAACATGAGATTCAACAAGCAGACATGTAACAACATTAAAGCAATCTTTCAGGCAAAAGGAGGCCGTAACGTAATGAAAAAATTAATATCAATCTTTCTGACTATTTGCATGATCGTGTGCATTCCCATTTCAGCCAGCGCTGCAACATACGTTGGCAGTGCATCTTATGTACTTAGTGGCAATTCTCAATACGGAAAATATGCAAAAATGGCTATTTGGACTACAAATGACAGGTATGTAAACTTTAATACTGTCAATTGTGCAACGCATGTATACGGAACCAATACGACTTATGTTTTTGAAAAAACAGAAACCGTATCCTGTGCCGCAACCAGCAGCTTAACTTCCAATTACACGACCGCTTTTTCCTCCTTGGCAGGGACACTAAACGTTGCTAATTCTGCCACTGCGGGAGTCCATTTGGGTAGTAGCTATAAGATTGCGTCTAATTATGCATCCGGCAATTATTGTTTTAGCGCTAAATTCACATGCTATAAAGTTGTTGAAGAGGTTATTACCTCTACTACTTCCAGTGAAACCGTAAATTGGACTAAGACCATTACGTCTGCTCCCAAAAACACCGCTGGCACTATTGTTATTTATAAAGTATAATTAATCCCTATTTGATCTCTCAATGCGATAAAATGGTTAAACTGACGGGAATTTAGTCCCGTCAGTTTAACGCAAAACCGGGAGGCTGCAATATGAAAAAGCAAGTATTTGGGCTGTTTGCGGCGATTATGCTAATCATTGCTCTTGCAGCCTGTTCATCGCAGGAAACTGCGGGGAAAACTGCATCAAGCGATTTGGTATTCCCTGAAATTCCGCAAAACTATTGGGGATTATTCGACAATAATTGCTTTATGATCTATGAACAGGGTTTTGTGTCAACAAACAGCATTAACTTGACACTGCTGTCTGCATCACCACTGGAACAAAGCGATGTTGATGTCAGCACATCAACAGGCGGGGACATGATCTATTATCTTGACCCTTATGACGGAGATACCGGCAAATGCGTTATATACGAAGATATATTTCTTTTATATCAGGGAGTCTCTGCTGACGAGCTTTTGAAGTATACAGCAGGATCGCTTTCAGCTGAACGCAAAGCAGAAATTGACGGCATGCGCAGCGCCTTTCGTAGGCTGGATGAGAGCAAAAAGCCTGTGCTCTATCGATATGTGCTGGCACTTTGCGTTCCCATTGAGACTGTGGATGGCGATGCCGTTTTGGATGCTCTGTCAGTGACTGTAAAGGGTGAAACACGGACATATCAGCTCGGAACGCTCTGCGGCAAGACATCCGAAGCAGGGGAGTACGCCGGTGATCCCAACTTCAGTCTGAATTGTGACGATAATGTCGCTTATTTCGGCTTCAGTACAGATATCAGCAGCGACGGCAGCATAATGTTGGACAACATAAAATATACCGCCGCCAACGATGTTCGTATCACAGGAATTCGGTTTTACGGTACTGAGGATGTGAAGATTCAAAGCGTATCTGTCGTCCAGTCCGCAGCTGACGGCGCAGTGATCGATACAGAGTGGGATACAGTGCAACCAATTGAGCTGGAGGCCGGTGATTCTGTATGCCTAAACGTCCAAATTACAGATCCGTTTTTCTCGGAATCTTTGGGCGGTTGGGACACTAGATACCTTATGCTTGAGTACCAGTGCAGTGGTGAGACTTATGAATTAGGTATTCCTTTCTATTTCGCCCAATCACTTCCGGACGCTTTTGCTTATATAGCGAATGAAGAAGGTATTGATGTTCTTTCTTACTACATTAGCTATATCAATGCAGTTGGGAAATGACAGTCGACTGAGGGAAATTCCATGTACATATTCAAGAAAGTTTTGACCAAAGCATTTTACTTTGTTTTGGTATGTCTGCTGCTTATGCCGGTAGGGATTCTGTATGTCATTTCTCAAAACGAACAACTCCAGTACCAAACCGAAGCAATTCCTGTGGTAGATGAACTTGCCTATGGTGACGTTGTGCCCATTGTCCGACGTGACATTGAGGAAACCGTTACGATCAGCGGGACCATTGTCAGTGCGTCGGTTTTTTTCGCAGAGCTTAACGTCAGTGATCCATACAACCTCAGATTTCTTGTTGCCATTGGTGATGTGCTCCATCCAGGCGATGTGATTGCTTATGATGGAAGCAAAAAAATTTTATCCAATTGCCGTGGCGTTATCAAGGAAATCAATCTAGGGACTGCCCCCTATCTGCGAATGGATTCTCTGGATGATCTTGCTCTGGAATGCTATGTAAGCAGCACGCAGCGAGCTGTTTTGGAACGCGAATCGCTGAAATTAACAGATGAAAACGGAAGCCGGCTTACCGTGCTGAAGGTGGATGATATCTGCACGGACGAAAATCTGACCAGAGTGCTGATTAAATATGACACGGACGGTCTGCGATACGGTCAGACCTTCAGCGAATTAACTTTGACTACCGGAAAAGTATATACTCAGGCTCTCGTGGTAAATGCGGAATGCGTGTACAGGAAGGCAGGTTCTGACTCTTATTTTCTGCGAACGGTAACTCAGGACGGACATTTTCTTTCCGAAGCCGAAGTGCAAATTGGATATACAGACGGAACCTATATCTGCATCAGCGGCGTAGAAGAGGGATCCTTCTGCGATTCTGGATACAAAACATTGGTGGAGAACTAATATGAGGGATCTTGATCTGAGGCTGTCCCATGTCCGCAAGTCCTATGACCGTCCTGTTTTGCAGGACATAAACCTTTGTGTTAGAAATGACAGCTATGTGACGATTCTCGGCTCCTCCGGCTCCGGCAAATCAACTCTTATGAATATTCTCGGGCTTGTGGAAAGCCATGACGGCGGCGAATACAGCTTTAACGGAACTCTGATCCGCGCAGGTGTGGACTACCCCAAGCTGCGGCTGCATGATATCGGCTTTATATTTCAGAGCTACAACCTCATCCCTACCCTGTCCTGTAAAGAGAATATCCTTCTGCCGTGCATGTACGAGGACGGCGGGGACAGTCGGAATTTCGACAGACTGATCTCGCTTCTTAAAATTGAGCATCTGCTTTCTCAGCGGGTCGTTACCCTATCCGGCGGCGAAAAACAGCGTGTGGCCGTTGCACGGGCTCTGATCTTGGATCCGTGCCTGATTTTAGCGGATGAGCCCACTGGCAATCTTGATCCTGCAAACCGCGAGATCATCATCTCGCTGCTGCGCCATGAACATCAGCAAGGCAGGGGCATCATTTTAATTACCCATGATGAGCAGACAGCCAAGGCAGCGGATACGGTACTGCGTTTGGAAGGAGGTTTTCTGCATGAGTCATGAATCTCATTTCCAACACGCCTGCAAAATGGTTCTGCGGAACTTACGTAGCTACACAATGCTCTCCATAACCATAGTATTTTCCTTTGCCATACTGCTTGGATATATGATTTTTGTAGATTCAAGTCTATATAACTCCTACAAGGAAATATTCGCCTCTCCGCGGGGAATCGTCATGGCTTACACATACGAAAACATCGATGAGATAAACATTCTTGAAAAGCAGATCAGCGACCGGATGCCATCGGCTTCCAGCTATAGATTTCTGGAAACTGACACCGTTCTGAAGCAATACGACAGTGTTCGTGCCACAATTTCAATTCTCCCGAACAATGCCTCATTCGTATTTCGTGATATTAGCGATGAGAATATTCAAGAGAATTATACCACAAATGTAGATGTGATAATGGGCGAGGGTTTTCCTCTCAGCAGTAATAAAGCCATTATAAACGAAAGCTTCTTTCAATCAATTTCTTCCAATGGTCAACTACCAATGAAACTGTCCATACCGGTCAGTCTAGCTGACGGAGCGCATGTAGTTTGGGAAACTGAGGTAGTGGGAGTGTGCGAGGATATCGGGGAAGGACCGCTGCATTACGATAAAGACGGGCATCTAGCGGGAAACACTAGAATTTACGTGTCTCAATCCATATTAAGCGGAGCCGACGCATCTGAGTTGCTCAATGCAAGGTCTGTCATACTGTTTAATTCCTCTCAACCGGAGGAAGTCGCAGCATGTGCTCAGAAATTTGACCTTGTGCTACATGCCGTATGCCTTGCACAAAACGCAGCCACAGAAAAGATTCAGGCCCAAACCCAAGTCAAATTTCTTATTACGGTAGTCCTATACATACTGCTCAGCATCAACTTGTTCGGTTGCTTTTCCAATGCCTTATCGGATCGTCAGTTTGAGATTGGCGTAAAGCGAGCGATAGGGGCCTCTGCCTTTTCCATTATAGAACAATTTTTGCTGGAGAGCATTATAGTTATGCTCTGCAACACCCTGATAGCTGTGGTTATTACATCGGATGCCATAGCAGTTTATAAGCTCTATCAGTATTTCGCATTAGGAAATACATGGATCATATCCGTCTCATCCCATTCCGTGATGATGTTTGCCGTGTGCAGTCTCAGCTTGACGCTTGTGTTCAGTTTGTTCTTTGCGTACAGAGCAACAAGAGTAGAGATCGTTAAATACCTTAAAGCAGAATGATAGTGAACGTTGTTTTCCGAGAGCCGCACCATACAGAATATCGACTGACGTATGATAATTTCACTATCATTTCAAGACTTTTTCACCTCTTGTGGCACAAAATTATCCTCATTATGTCCATCGGCCAGATCAGGTAAATCCTTTTTATATGCTCAAATCACAAGTGATTATGGGGTTGTAAATATTATGTTTGTAAAACTCTCTTCATTTTTTGTTAACCTCTTAATTTCATACAGAATCATTGATGCATCTGAAGAGAATATTTACACTTATGGTTTTGAGCTCTTGCTATCCAGTTTTACAGGGATAGCCATACTACATTTATCTTCTGCTTTGCTGGATGCTCCATTTTCCTGGGCATTGTATTTACTGGGTTTTGTTCAATATCGTCTAACTGGAGGTGGATACCATGCCACATCCCACACAAGTTGTTTGATTATTTTCTCTTTGGCCTATCTAATAGCCATTGCTATAAACAATCACGTTTATAAGTGTATGAATTATGGTGCTATTATCAGTGCATGTATGTTTGTGCTTTTCGTATTTGTTGCACCTGTTGAAGCGGCTAACAAAACGGTCTCCCTAAAACGTCAAAGGAAACTTCGTATAATCGGAATGGGACTTGCTCTACTCAGCTTATTTTTGGGCATTATATTTGCAAGTTTCTGCGAGCCATCTAAAACGCTTTCAATGTATTATACAGGAAGCTGTACTGCAGGCGTTTCCATAGTAGCGGGATTTATTTCAAACAAAACAAGGAGGTAAACAAATGAAAACTTTATTTCAGAAATTTGCACTTTGCGTATGCAAATCAGTATCAGCACTTGCCTTATTGGCTGCAATAAGCAGTGCAGGGAGCATGTGCTGGTTTATGACGTACCAGCCCGATGTGCCAAAAGAATTATTGACCAAATATCACTGACTTCGCTATTAGGCCCTACCCTCCCAAAGCTATATGTTGTTGCAGCTTTTTGATGGAAAGGGTGTTCTACGACGCAACGATCACAAAATGGTCTACTGCCGCAAGCACAAGACGGAATATCACATAAACATAGCCTACTTCCGCAGGATGGAATAGAAGCATACCGTCTGCTTTCCAAGCGGCAAGGCAGAAACTACAAACTGAATACAGCTGCCGACTTCTAATCGAGCAAGCGGAGAGAATCAGATTTATTCTGAGGAGACTACCACGCGCCGTACAAAGTCAGATTGATACAACGGTATCGTCTGCTTTGACGGCGCTTTTTTGCTACCTGATTGCTTTGTACGGTATTAAAAGTCCTTTCCCTGCTTGACCCGGGAAAGGACTTTTTCCATGAAACGCCGCTTTGAACAATACGTCTGCCGCTATCCGTGATCTCCGAATTTTTGACTTTACCCCAAACTCAAAAATTCAAAGGAGATTACGGCATGAAAACATTGAAGGATTTCGATTACGATCTTTGGACAGTCGAGGAAAGCGAAAGAAAGAGATATTTCGCTAGGGTCAAGGCTACTAAAGAGGAAACGGAGATCAGCCTTGAGGTGATGCGGCGATTGCTCAGTCAAGAGAAGCAAATGCGCCGGGAGTACAAAAAACGGCAGAATATCGGGACGCTCCTGAGCCTTGACGCCATCTGCAACAGAGGGGATATGAACGAGTCCGTGTGGCTGATGGATACACGGCAGAGCATCGACTCGGATCTTCTCACTGCAGAGCTCGTGGATGCATTCTGCAAAACGCTGACTGACAACCAGCGTTCAATCTTTTGGGATTGCCTCGTTGAGGGGAAGAGCCAGTCTGCATATGCCGCTGAGCACGCTATCAGCGTCCCTACAGTCAACAAACAAATTCGCGCTATCCGGAAAAAAGCAAAAATATATTTTTTCTAATGGCTAATATCTCTCAAAAAAATGTCCATTGAAAAGTGAGAGGACAAATATCACAACAAGTGATATGGAGACTTAGTCTTATCAGAGCCGCAAGGTTAAGTGTACCTTGACAACCGAATACCCATTCATCAAGCACATTCCTATTGCCATTGCGAAAGCATGAGCCACATCAGCGGCTGCGCCACGATCTGCACTGCGGGGAGCGATACACAGTCGGCTATCACGGGCGGGTGGTTCCCACCCCGGCGACGACCGGCAATAGGGCTAACGATACTCCCGTCCAGCCACAGTCCGAGCGTGATAAGCGGTAAAAAGGGTTCCCGGAAAGCCAATTTGGCTTTCTGGGAGGAGGAGAAGCTACGGAATGATCGAGCTTTGCCGCTTGCGGCGAAGCGAGAGATATGAAGTCAGCTTCGACGACGTGAAGCCGTCGCAGGCAATGGGGGCGGTTGCGAGAGAACCTCGTGAGGGTGCCATGCCACCCCACAAAGTCTGATGACTTTGCGGGGACCCCGACACCCGTGGAGCCGACAGCCATCGGCCGCTTGATGACTTCCCAATAGAAAATCGGGATGTCGAGGACAAATAGATTTTCTTCAAAATACCACGGTCAAGCGGTGGGACGGGTCAGTCGAAACGGAGAATGTTCTATCTCTCACCGACCTCAATTCTGTTCTGCCGCTTGACCTCTACATAGGCGGAAACGCCTAAATACACAAAGGAGGTCATCACAGAATGAACCACACATATTTGCGCGGCGATATGTATTACGCCGATCTGGGCCGGGGCATCGGCTCTGAGCAGGAGGGCTACCGTCCCGTCGTGATCATTCAAAACAATGTCGGGAACAAACACAGCCCCACGGTAATTATCGCTTCTATCACAAGCCAAACCGGCATGAAATCCAAGCTCCCAACCCACTACTACATCGACGCTGAGGATGGCTTGGACCTGCCCTCTATCGTTCTGCTGGAACAACTGCGTACCGTAGATAAGCGACGCTTGGGCAACTTCATCGGGCATATGTCTGAAAAGCATATTTGCGGCATCAACCATGCGCTGGCGGTCAGCATCGGTCTGATCGAAAGCGTCCCGAAAAAACTGATTCTCTGCCTTTGCAGCACCTGCGCCAACAATTTCTACGGCACGGGTGCTTATTATTTGCGCAGGATCGACCCGCACCAAACAGCAAAAGACACCTGCACCTACTGCAACAGCAGAAAAGGGTTCGACTATGAACTGATTCAAAAAAACAAGTAGGAGGAAAACGATGGCGCAAAAAAGCAAAATTGAAAAGGATAAAATCCATGTCGCCGTACTTCTGATAGAAATCCTCTTTGAAAAAGGGCTTGTGAACCGCCAAACCTATATCAATGCGAAAAAGCACACGGATTCGCACATTTCACATTCAGCCCTTCCGGCAGTAAAATAAAGATACCAAACCAAGGAGGTATGTTTATGTATCAGACAAATACGGTGTTCAAGATTCCAAACACTTTCGTTTTGGATCGGAACAGAGAACGCAAGGCCGTTTTCTATGGGCGCGTTTCCACGGAACATGAGGCACAGTTGGCGGCTTTGGAAAACCAAATGCAATGGTACGAAGATCAAGCGAAATACCACCCGAACTGGACGGTGCTTGATAAATATATTGACGAGGGCATCACGGGTACGCAGGCAAAAAAGCGCCCCGCATTTATGCAGATGATTGAGGACGCAAAACAAGGTGATTTTGATCTGATCGTCACCCGTGAAGTTTGCCGCTTTGCCCGCAATACGGTTGATACGCTCGTTATGACACGAGAATTAAAGAACTACGGCGTAGAGGTCTATTTCGTCGAGGATAATATCTGGACGATGGACGGCGATGGTGAGCTGCGGCTGACGATCATGGCGACCCTTGCCCAAGAGGAAAGCCGTAAAATTTCCGAGCGTGTCCGTGCCGGGCAAAAAATCAGCCGTGATAACGGCGTGCTGTACGGCAGCGGCAATATCATCGGCTATGACCGTGTAAACGGGACTTATGTTATCAACGAAGATCAGGCAGAAACCGTCCGAATGATTTTCGACCTCTATTTGGAAGGGCGGGGCGAAACAAAAATCTGCAAAGAGCTTTGCCGCCGACAGCGGAAAGACGGTCACGGCAATGTAAGCTGGAGTGTTTCAAAAATCAGCCGCATTTTGAGAAATGCAACCTACATGGGGTATAAATGCTATCTGAAATCATTCAGCAACAACTACTTGGAGCAGAAACGCATCAAAAATCTTGATGAAAGCACCTATCTCTATGTAAAAGGCGATTTTGAACCGATTATCCCTGAAGAAGTCTTTAAGCGATGTGAGGAAATCCGAAAAACCCGCACGACAAAAATGATCGTCAACAAAGGCGAGCGCACCTACGGTAAGCGGGCATCCCAAGATGTTTGACTGCGAAAGCTCCGCTGCTCCTGCGGTTCAACTTTCCGAAAAAACAAGTGGCGCACCAATCAGCGCGGCGATACGGTTTACGGCTATCAGTGCTACAACCAAGTCAATAACGGCAGCAAAGGCTTTCGGGAGAAAAACGGTTTAGATACGGATGGATACTGCGATATTCGCATGGTTGGCGACTGGAAGCTCGACCTTATGGCAAAGAAAATATTTGAGGCCATTTGGACGGACAGAAAAGAGGATGCAAAACTGGCATATAAACTGCTCCGTGAGTGCTATCAAGCGGATGCAAGCAGAAATAAGGCCACGATTGCCGCCATACAAGGAAAAATCAGCCGGGCAACGGGACGAATGGAAAATCTGATCGCCATGCGTGCAGACGGCGAGATTTCAAAAGAGCAATTTCAAACCTTGCGGCAAAAAGTCGAAACTGAGCTTGCCGCCTTGAATGAGGAGCTTGGCAGATTAAATTCCGCATTTGATGATGAAACGGAAGCCCTTGATATGACGGCAATCGAAGCTGCCCTCGATTCCATGCTCGACTTTTCCGGTCCATCCATCGACAGCAATGTAATTGAGAAATTCGTGTGCCGCATTACTCCTGTTGATAACGGTCATTACCGTTGGGATCTGAACTTCGCACCGAATAAAAAACAAGCCATTATCGGCGCTATTGAGGGGAGAAAAGGAAAAGCCAGCGTGGAGATAAAAGAATACGGTGAGGATGACGAGCATCCTCACCGTACATACGATAGGTCTATTCAGTTTTCCGCTGACGGGACGATAGCCTACTTTTCTTTAATAGCGGCCTGTGCGGCGGCAAGGCGGGCGATGGGAACGCGGAAGGGGCTGCAGGAGACATAGTCGAGGCCGGTCCTGTGGAAGAACTCGACGGACGAGGGATCGCCGCCGTGCTCGCCGCAGACGCCCAGATGCAGTTCCGGACGGGTGGCGCGGCCGAGCTGGCATGCCATCTTGACGAGCTTGCCCACGCCGATCTGGTCGATCTTCGCAAACGGGTCGTTCTCGTAGATCTTCTTATCGTAATAAGCGCCGAGGAACTTGCCTGCGTCGTCACGGCTGAAGCCAAAGGTCATCTGAGTAAGGTCGTTGGTGCCAAAGGAGAAGAACTCTGCCTCCTTGGCTATCTCATCGGCGGTCAGAGCCGCTCTCGGGATCTCGATCATGGTGCCGACAAGGTACTTCATCTCGATGCCGCTTGCGGCGATCAGCTCGTCTGCGTTCTTGACGACGACGTCCTTGACGTACTTGAGCTCCTTGACCTCGCCGACCAGCGGGATCATGATCTCGGGAACCATCTTCCACTCGGGATGACGCTTCTGAACGTTTATAGCGGCGTTGATGACTGCACGGGTCTGCATTGCGGCGATCTCGGGATAGGTGACGGCCAGGCGGCAGCCGCGGTGACCCATCATAGGATTGAACTCATGCAGGGACGCAATGAGTGCCTTGATGGCCTCGACGGACTTATGCTGTGCCTTTGCAAGTGCCTCGATATCGGCTTCCTCGGTGGGAACAAACTCGTGGAGAGGAGGATCGAGGAAGCGGATGGTTACCGGGCAGCCCTCCATTGCCTCGTAGATGCCCTCGAAGTCGGCCTGCTGCATGGGCTCGAGCTTTGCAAGAGCCGCGACGCGCTCTTCAAGCGTGTCGGCGCAGATCATCTCGCGGAATGCGGCGATACGGTCGCCGTCGAAGAACATGTGCTCGGTACGGGTAAGGCCGATGCCCTGTGCGCCGAGCTCGCGTGCCTTGCGTGCATCGTACGGAGTGTCGGCATTGGTGCGGACCTGCAGACGGCGATATTTGTCGGCCCATGCCATGATGCGGCCGAACTCGCCTGCGATGGATGCATCGACGGTCGGAATAATGCCGTCGTAGATCTTGCCGGTCGAGCCGTCGAGCGAGATGAAGTCGCCCTCGTGGAAGGTCTTGCCGGCGAGAGTGAACTGCTTGTTGGCCTCGTCCATCTTAATGTCGCCGCAGCCGGAAACACAGCACTTGCCCATGCCGCGGGCAACAACTGCCGCGTGGCTGGTCATGCCGCCGCGAACGGTCAGGATACCCTGTGCGGCCTTCATGCCCTCGATATCCTCGGGAGAGGTCTCGAGACGGACGAGAACGACCTTTTCACCGCGCTCGTTCCATGCCTTTGCTTCCTCAGCGGTGAACACGGCCTTGCCGCATGCCGCGCCGGGAGATGCGCCCAGGCCCTTGCCCATCGGAGTTGCGGCCTTGAGAGCGGCAGCGTCGAACTGGGGGTGCAGCAGAGTGTCGAGGTTTCTCGGATCTATCATCGCAACAGCTTCTTTTTCGCTGATCATGCCCTCGTCAACGAGGTCGCATGCAATCTTGAGCGCCGCCTGCGCGGTGCGCTTGCCGTTACGAGTCTGAAGCATGTAGAGCTTGCCGTTTTCAACGGTGAACTCCATGTCCTGCATATCGCGGTAGTGGTTTTCGAGGGTCTGGCAGACGTTCTCGAACTGAGCGAATGCTTCGGGGAACTTCTCCGCCATCTGTGCGATGGGCATCGGGGTACGGACGCCTGCGACGACATCCTCGCCCTGTGCATTGGTCAGGAACTCGCCCATAAGCTTCTTCTCGCCGGTAGCGGGGTCGCGGGTGAACGCAACGCCGGTGCCGCAGTCGTCGCCCATGTTGCCGAAGGCCATCATCTGCACGTTGA
>ERZ779821.427-NODE-427-length-14991-cov-4.28943_pt1 | contig 14991 bp, 11 predicted proteins | sample MGYA00511884_ERZ779821 | MGnify/ENA primary metagenome ERZ779821 (study PRJEB29588, sample SAMEA2152664) | human gut metagenome | biome: human gut; feature: human-associated habitat; material: faeces | place: Denmark | collected 2008/2010 ... | reverse complement strand
GATGTCGTTGGGGTTGACGACGTTGCCGCGGGACTTGGACATCTTCTCGCCGCCCTCGCCGAGGATCATGCCGTGGCTGGTGCGCTTTGCGTACGGCTCCTTGGTCGGCACAACGCCGATATCGTACAGGAACTTGTGCCAGAAGCGGGAGTACAGCAGGTGCAGCGTTGTATGCTCCATGCCGCCGTTATACCAGTCTACAGGCCCCCAATAATCGACCGCTTCCTTGGAAACGAGCGCCTTATCGTCGTGCGGATCCATATAGCGCAGCCAGTACCAGCTCGAGCCTGCCCAGTTGGGCATTGTATCGGTCTCGCGCTCAGCCGGTCCGCCGCACTTCGGGCAGGTGGTCTCGACCCAGTCTCGCATCTTCGCGATGGGAGACTCGCCGTTATCGGTCGGCTCGTAATTTTCAACATCGGGCAGGAGCAGCGGCAGCTCCTCCTCGGGAACGGGCACCCAGCCGCACTTCGGGCAGTTTACCATGGGGATAGGCTCGCCCCAGTAGCGCTGACGGGAAAATACCCAGTCGCGCAGCTTATAGTTGACCTTTTCCTTGCCTATTCCCTGCTCTACGACGTATTTTTTCATCGCGGGGATAGCTTCCTTAACGGTCATTCCGTTGAGGAAGCCGGAGTTTACCATGACGGCGCTGTCATCCTTTGCGACAAAAGCTTCCTTGGTGATATCGCCGCCGGCAACGACCTCGACGATGGGCAGGCCGAACTTGGTCGCAAACTCCCAGTCGCGCTGATCGTGGCCAGGAACACCCATGACGATGCCGGTACCGTAGCCCATGAGGACATAGTCGGAAACGAACATCGGGAGCATCTTATGAGTTACCGGGTTTTCGACCTCGATACCGTCAAGGCGAACGCCGGTCTTTTCCTTATTGAGCTCACCGCGCTCGAAATCGGATTTTCTCGCGGCCTCCTTCCGATAGGCCTCGACCTCGTCCCAGTTGTTTATCCTGTCCTTCCACTCCTCGAGCATCGGGTGCTCCGGAGAAATGACCATGTAAGTAGTGCCGAACAGGGTATCGGCACGTGTGGTGTAGACCGTGACCTCGCCGCCGATATTGGTCTTGAAGGTGACTTCGGCACCGGTGGAGCGGCCGATCCAGTTGCGCTGCTGAATTTTTACGCGCTCGATGTAATCGACATCGTCAAGATCGTCGATCAGGCGCTGAGCGTACTTGGTTATGCGCAGCATCCACTGGCTTTTTTCCTTGCGGACGACCTCGCTGCCGCAGCGCTCGCACACGCCGTCGACTACCTCCTCATTTGCAAGAACGCACTTGCAGGAGGTGCACCAGTTGACGGGCATCGTGGTCTTGTATGCAAGACCGTGCTTATACATCTGGAGGAATATCCACTGAGTCCACTTGTAATATTTCGGATCGGTCGTGTCAATAACTCTGTCCCAATCAAAGCCGTAGCCAAGCATTTTCAGCTGCGAGGTGAAGGTCTTTATATTATCTGCCGTGACCTTTGCCGGGTGGATATGCGTCTTTATGGCATAGTTTTCCGTCGGCAGTCCGAAGGCGTCAAAGCCGATGGGATACAGGACGTTATATCCGTCCATCCTCTTCTTGCGGCAGACTATGTCAAGCGCGGTGAAGGGTCTGGGGTGACCGACATGCAGTCCCTGACCGGAGGGGTACGGGAACTCGATAAGTCCGTAGAACTTAGGGCGCGTTGTATCTCCTGTGATCGCCGCGTAGGGCTTGGTCTCTTCCCAAATTTTCTGCCACTTCTTTTCAATTGCTGCAAAATCGTATTTCATTTTAGAATCTACTCCCTTATAGTTTAGATTTTTGTCCGAACGCCCCTTAGCAGGGGCCTATAAGGGATGAGAGCTCGATCTCCTCGGCGTCTGACCACAGATGCTCAAGCTTGTAGAAGTCACGCGCTTCCTCGGTGAACACATGCGCCACGACGCAGCCGAAATCGAGAAGCACCCAGCTTCCGCTGCGATAGCCCTCGCGGCGGATGGGAGGCTCGCCGGCCTCGCTCATTGCCTTGTCGATCTCGTCTGTAAGAGTTTTTATATGCGTGGAGGAGGTACCTGTGCAGATTATAAAATAATCGCACAGGGATGTGAGCTTATCGGTCTTCAGGACTTTTATGTCCTTGCCTTTTTTGTCATTAAGCGCCTTGGCGGCTATCTTAACGACCTCATTCGGTGTCATCATTCGCTGTCATCCTTACTGTCTGGATTTGATTGACTTGTGCTGCTTTCATAGGTGTAAACGGTGGCTGAGCCCATTGCGCTTGATGAGCTGTAATTAAGGAACGAGGAAATTCCTCCCGCAAGCTCACCTGTCGTTGAATAGAAATTGCCGTTTTTATAGGTCACGATATTGACGTTCTGCGCCGTCACCTGCGTCTCCCATGGGTTGAGGCAATCATTGACCATTTTGAGCCATGCGTCTATATCGCAGAAAACATAGCTTGAGCCGAACACGTTGCCGTTTGTATCGCCTGGCATAGTGTAGAACTTTATGTTCTCGCTGTCAAGCTTCAAAAATTCCTTGGCGTAATAGAGCATATTCTCCGCGCTCAGGCTCGTCTTCATGTTGTCGCTTACGATGCTTATGACCTCGGTGAGATTCGGGATATTCTTCAGGCTTATCATCTGGCTTGCCACAGCCATGAGGAGCTCATGCTGCATGTCGATGCGCTGAATATCGCCGCCGGCATAGCCGCTTCTGAATCGCATGAGCTGAACAAACTGCTCGCCGTTGAGTGTCTGCTGTCCTTCCGGTATGTGGATATGCAGATCCTGCGTCGGATCGTCGTAGTCCATTCCGGGAGGAACGTTGAATTTCACGCCGCCGATAGCATCGACTACCTTTTCGGCAGCCTCCATATTGACGAGAATATAGCCGTCCACATCAAAGCCGAGGAAGGATTTTATAAGCTCCTCGCGCATTTTTTCTATCGGATCGCAGCCATAGTATGAGCTGCTTTCGAGCTTTGAGTAGTATTCGGCATAATGATAGGCGGAGTTTGCCTTTTTGACCTCGTGCTTTATGTTCGTGAGCGTATCGCGCGGAATACTCACGACATTGAGCGTATGATTTACCGTATCCAATCGCCCTATCATGATGGTGTCGGTATTGTTGCTGACAACGTCAACGCCCGCGACGAGTATCGTATACACTCCGGGCTTTCTGCCGTCGACCGTATTTACGGGCGGCTCATCGCTGTTATGGATACCATCCTTATTGCTGTCGGGCGCGTCCATGAAATACTCAATGTAAACATAGGCCGCCGCGAGAAGCACAACAAGGCACAGCAGAATTATAAGGACGACCTTACCTGCCTTGCCCTTCTTTTTCTGTTTTTTGCCGCCGCTCGCCGTATTCTCGGGCTGTGCGCGTTTTGCCTCGGCATAGTCATAATCGTCGTATCTTTCGGGCGCGCGGCGGCTGCTTTTACTGCCGTTGTCCGTATGTCTGCCGCTTTTTTTTCCTCCGAATAGCTGCATATTATTTATCCCTTCTCAGTGTTATTGCTGCGCGGTATGCTCAGTATACCACTTGTATGCGTCGACAGTTGCGTAATAAGGCTCCTGCCCATAGCTTTTTATATCTTCAAGACTCATTTTGAGCCCCAGCGTCATGGCTTCGTCAAGATTCTCATAAGCCAGCCGTCTGAGCTCGTCCACTCCGTCAAAATCGCGGTTCGGCTCGATATAATCGGCCATGTATATAATCTTTTCAAGAAGCGTCATATCCGGCTTGCCCGTAGTGTGCCAGCGTATCGAGTCATATACCTCATCGCTTATATTGAAAAGATCTCTCGCCAGAGCCGCGCCGGTCTTTGCATGCAGGAGCTTTACATTTTCTTCTTCGACCGTGTCGTTTATGATACCATACTTCCTGCACAATATCAATTGGTCGGATAGAACAAGTTTTTTTGTAATATCGTGCAGAATTCCGGCCTCGGCCGCATTTTCCGGGTCCTCTCCCCAGCGATTGGCAAGCATCACCGCCTCAGCCTCACAGCCGACGACGTGCGCCACACGCTTTGGCGCAAGCATTGCGTAGGCCCTTTCGCGCAGCCAGTACAGCTCCGGCCTTGCATCGTAGTCGCCGTTTTTGATGATACGCGAATAAACCGTCTCCGGCAGATACGACGCTCCGCGCCTGTCTGGAAGCATATCGCGTATATCCGACGAGGACATCGGCCTGGGCTCGTGGTTTATAAATACGCATTTTGCTCCGTACTGCCGTTTTAAATAGTCAGCATGCTCTATAACTCGTGCGTCCTCACCCTCATTGCGGCAAAACACACCCAGGGTCATATTCTCAAGCAGGAAGCGGAATCTGTACCATTCTTCAAAGCTGAAGAGCATGTCGCTTCCCATTACGAAGGTAAATTCAGCTCCTGGATAAAGGCTCATAAGCTGTTCGAGAGTATCTGCCGAGTAGCTTTTGCCCTCGCGCAATATCTCCATGTCAGACACCTCGGCGTTCGGGACATCGGCAAAGGCAAGCCTTGTAAGCTCAAGGCGTTCATTTGCGTCGGGGCTTCCGTATGCAAGCTCTTTGTGAGGGGGTATGCTCGCCGGAATGATAAGCATTTTATCCGGCCTTAAGCATTCGGATGCGGCAAAGGCCGCCTCAACATGGCCGGTGTGCGGCGGGTTGAAGCTTCCGCCGTAAATTGCAATCTTCATTTCTTCTTGTCTTTTACAAGAGCTATTTTAGGCTCTTTATCGCTGCGCTTATACAGCACAAATTTGCTTCCTATCGTCTGTACTGTTTCAGCAGCACATGCCTCTGCCAAAGCGTCGGCCGCCTCGCGCGCTGTCAGCAGGCTGTTTTCCAGCACTCTGCCCTTTATGAGCTCACGCGCCTTGAGCGCATCCTTTACCTGTGTTACCGTATTTTCCGTTATTCCGCCCTTGCCGATCTGGATTATCGTGTCCTCGGTCATGGCTAGGCCTCTGAGCTGGGCTCTCTGTTTACTTGTCAATGCCATTTATCTTCCTCAGTTCCGTTTTAAATTTTTTGAGCGCTTGCGCCCTGTGTGATATTTTGTTTTTACGCTCGATGCCGAGCACGGCCATGCTGTCTCTATATCCGTCGGGCATGAACACGGGGTCGTAACCGAAGCCGCCCTCTCCGTGCGGCTGCGTAAGTATCTGTCCCGGGCATTCGCCCTCTGTGCGTATCTCCGCTCCTCCGGGCAGCAGGCAGCATATGCTTGATATAAACTTTGCCTTGCGATCAGTTACGCCCTCAAGCTTGGATAAAAGATACATGTACTTTTCCTCATCGCTTGCGTCGTGGCCGCCGGGAGCGTAGCGCGCCGAGTACACGCCGGGCTCGCCGTTTAAGGCGTCTACCATGAGTCCGGAATCGTCGGCAACAGTTGCCTCGCCTGTAGCGTCAAAGACCGCCTTTGCCTTGAGATATGCGTTCTCGGCAAAGGTCGTTCCGGTCTCATCAACTTCGAAATTGCAGCCGGCCTCGCGCTGCGAGAGTATCTCAACGTCCATATCGGACAGTATCGCCTTGAGCTCTCTGAGCTTTTTGGCGTTATTGCTTGCAAGAATGAGCTTCATTACTTAAACAGCGCCTCCACAAAGTTCTTGGGGTCGAACGGGATAAGATCGTCTATCCCCTCGCCCACACCGACATATTTGACCGGCAGCCTGAGCTCGTTGGATATGGCAAAAACTATGCCTCCCTTGGCTGTGCCGTCAAGCTTTGTCAGAACGATACCGGTAATGCCGGCAGTCTCCAAAAACTGCTTTGCCTGGATAAGGCCGTTCTGGCCGGTGGTAGCGTCGAGCACCATGAGTGTTTCAACATCCGCATCCGGGAGCTCGCGGCGTACAACACGCGTGATCTTATTGAGCTCGTTCATGAGGTTTGCCTTATTATGAAGCCTGCCTGCGGTGTCGATTATCACAACATCCGTGCCGCGAGCCTTGGCCGCGCACAGGCCGTCATACACGACGGAAGCGGGGTCGCTGCCCTCCTCGTGACGCACGATATCGGCTCCGGAGCGCTCCGCCCACACACCGAGCTGCTCGGCGGCCGCCGCACGGAAGGTATCTCCCGCGCACAGGAGCACGCTCCTGCCCTCTGCCTTCAGGCTTGCGGCCATCTTGCCGATAGTCGTCGTCTTGCCGACGCCGTTAACGCCGACCATGAGGATCACAGACGGCTTTGTCGTAAGCTTCATCTGCGTGTCCATAGTTCCGAGCATATCCCGCATGTATTCGACGAAGGCCTCCTTAGCGGCTTTGCCCTTGTTTATATAGCGGCGAAGAAGAATGCGCTTGTAGTCCATCATTATCTGCGCCGTGGTCTCTCCGCCGACATCGGCCATTATGAGCATTTCCTCGAGCTCATCGTAGAAATCCTCACTGTCGATATCGTAATTTCGGAATATCTCCTCAAGCTCCTCAATATTTTTTCTGGTCTTTGTAAGACCGGAAAACATTTTGTCAAAAAAGCCCATCGTGTTCCTCCTCAGTCATTTTCTACAGAGCGCTGCGCCTGGTCGAGATCAAGCTCTATGATCTTGGAAACGCCCTTTTCCTGCATTGTCACGCCGTAGAGGTGGTCTGCCTCCTCCATCGTGCCGCGGCGGTGGGTAATAACAATAAACTGCGTTCTGTCGCACATTCTTCGCATATACTCGGCATAGCGTATAACATTCGCCTCGTCGAGCGCGGCCTCTATCTCGTCCATCACGCAAAACGGCGTCGGACGCACCTTGAGTATCGCAAAGTAAAGCGCTATCGCAACGAAAGCCTTCTCGCCGCCGGACAGCAGGCTTATATTCGACACAGCCTTGCCGGGCGGCTGCACCTTTATCTCAATGCCGCACTCGAGCGGATCATCCTCATCTTCGAGTATTACGGAGGCCTTGCCGCCGCCGAAAAGCTCAAGGAAGGTCTCGCGGAAGTTTTCGTCAATGAGCCTGAACTGGCCGAGAAAGACCTCCTTCATCTCGTTGGTGACATCATTGATTATGCCCAAAAGCTCCTTCTTTGCCTTTTCGATATCGCTGCGCTGACCGGTCAGGAACTCATATCGGGTATTTACGCGCTCAAATTCCTCGATGGCCCCGATATTCGGCGTGCCGAGGGCTGATATCCGGCGGCGAAGGTCGCTTATGCCGCGTGATTCCTTCTGCAGATTCTCCACCGGCCGGCGGAGCTGCTGAGCGGTGGAGTGGCTAAGCTCATAATTATCCCAAAGCTTATCAAGGATCTGCTTTTCCTCCATTTCGGCGGAGAGCTTTTTCTGTTCAAGTCTCGCACAGCTGCGCTCAAGCTCGAGCAGACGGCGGTTAGACTCCTGACTGTCCTTATCGGCCTTTGTTCTGCGGCCCTCAAGCTCCATGCGCTTTGCGTTTATCTCTGCTATCTCGGTCTTTATCTTTTCGGCCTGAGACAGTATATCATCGCGCTGCTTCAAAACGGCATCAAGCTGCGAATTTATTACCTCGCATGTGCGCTGAGCCTTTTCTATGGCTGCCCTTCTGAGCTCACTGTCACCCGACAGGCTCTGAGCAAGCACTTTAAGCTGCGCTGCCGATGCGTTCGTTGCACGCATTTCGGCCTCGCACGAGGCTATATCGCGCCGGAGCTCTGCACGATCTTCTATTGCCGCGTCAAGCTCATATCTGAGTCCGGACAGAGCGTTTACCGACTTTTCAAGCTCTATCTGCGCCGCGTCGAGCTGCCTGCCCAGCGTAAGACGGTGCTTTTTGAGCTCTTCGAGCTCGTTTGCACGCGAGAGTATACCCGTACCGCGTGCGGCGCTGCCGCCGGTCATCGAGCCTCCGGAGTTTATGAGCTGACCGTCAAGACTGACAATGCGCAGGCGGTTGCCGTTTGCCTTTGAAATGCGAACAGCGTCGCCCAGCGTTTCGGCGACTACAGTGCGGCCGAGGAGATTTGCGAATATGCCGTCATAGCGTTTATCGAAGCTCACAAGGTCATATGCAACTCCGACGAAGCCGGGATCGTTCACCGGTGCGTCCTTCATGACATTGCCGCGAACCGTGTCAACCGGCAGGAAGGTCGCACGGCCGGAGTCAAGGCGCTTTAGCATTTCGATCGCGCTGCGTCCGTCATTCTGTGTGTCGATAACAATATTCTGCATTGCCGCGCCCAGTGCCGTTTCGACGGCGAGCGCATACTCGTTATCGGTTTTTATAAGGTTTGCCACAGGACCGTGAACGCCGCGCAGGTTTCCCCTGCCCGATTCACGCATGACGGTCTTGACGGCCTTTGAAAAGCCCTCATACTCCTTCTCCATTTCGGAGAGCATGTGTATACGCGCATCCATGCTGCGGCAGTCGACGGAGAGGCGGTTTACCTTTTCGCGAAGCTGAGAGGCCGCGTTTTCACGGCTTTGAAGCTTCATACGGCAGCCTTCTATGATATTAGTGCTGCCGGTCTCTTTATTCTTAAGCTCGGCAATACTGTCTGCAAGAGACCTTGCCTTGCTGTCGTTATCAGCTATCTGTCCTGATATCTCGCTGAGGCGGGCCTGCGCTCCGGCGATATCGCTTTTCATGCGCTCGACCGACTCGCCGCTGCTTTTGATGTTTGCCCTGAGTACAGCAGCCTGCGAATCGCAGTCAGCGGCCCTTGCCTCGGTCTGCGAAAGGCGCTCACGCGCCTTGTCGGCCTCTATATCCTTTTCGTGCATGCGCTCGGATATGCTGCCGGCAGAGGCATACAGCGCCTCAAGACTGCGGTGAGCCTCGTCAAGCTCGGCCCTTGCCGCCTCGTAATCGGCATTCACCACCTGCGCCTGATCGTGCAGCTTATCGAGAGTTGCCATCCAAACGGATATCTCGCACACGCGCAGCTCATCGCGCAGAACAAGATACTTTTTCGCCGTCTCAGACTGGCGGCGCAGCGGCTCGACCTGAAGCTCAAGCTCGTCTATCTTATCGTTTATGCGCAGGAGGTTCTCTTCCGTTTTTTCAAGCTTGCGCTCGGATTCCTCCTTACGGCTGCGGTAGCGTGATATACCGGCGGCCTCCTCGAAGACCTCGCGTCGATCCGTGCTTTTTGTGGATACGATCTCCGCGATTTTACCCTGACCGATGATAGAATATCCGTCTCTGCCAAGGCCGGTGTCCATAAGAAGGCTGTTTATATCCTTAAGACGCACAGCCTCGCGGTTTATGTAGTATTCGCTGTCTCCGCTGCGGTAATACCGGCGTGTGAGCATAAGCTCCGTGCTGTCACAGTCGAAGATGTGCTCGGAGTTGTCAATGATGAGCGATACCTGTGCAAAGCCCAGTGCGCCGCGCTTTTCGGTGCCGCCGAAGATAACATCCTCCATTTTGCCGCCGCGCAGTGTCTTCGAGCGCTGCTCGCCCATGACCCACAGTATTGCGTCGGCTATATTTGATTTACCAGAGCCGTTTGGCCCGACTATCGCCGTAACGTCTTTTTCAAAGGTGATCCGCGTCTTATCCGGGAAAGACTTGAATCCCTGCAATTCGAGTGCTTTTAAATACAAAAGTTCTACCCCATTATTTCAGTTCATTCAATGTATTTTATAATAAAGGCAAGTCTTAATCAAGACTGACAATGCGTATTTCGCCACTTTTTACACTTGCTTCATGAATTTTGAGCTCGGCCAATGAAAGCTCCGACATGAGAGCTTTCACATTGCAGCGGTGCTGCCCGATCATTTTAGAGACGTCTGATCGGCTCACGCCGAGCACAACGCGGCTTTCGGGCTTTACTTCTGCAAGCAGCTCCCGCGCCTTTTGCAGCATTATGCGTGAGAAAACGAGCTCGCCGAGCGCAGGATGATAAGCTCCGCCAAGAGCGTCGCCGCCCGACAGCTCCTCCGTCGGGTTGAGCCCCATGCGGATTATCGGGATGCCCGCTTCATTAAACAGCGGCACTATTTTTGCGCAGATGCGCACAGCGTCCTCGACCGTGTGCTCCCTATATGTCCCGGTGCGCCACATATCACACAGCACCGTGTCGCGCACGATAACGGTCGGATATATCCTCACACCGTCGGGCTCAAGAGCGATAATCTTTTTTGCAGACTCAATGCAGCTTTCATCAGTATCTCCGGGAAGGCCGGTCATCATCTGCAATATGAGGTCAAGTCCGGCGGCCTTAATGAGCTTTGATGCGTTTTCAACCGCCGCGCTGTCGTGCCCGCGTCCGGAAAGCTCAAGCACCCGGTCGCACATCGACTGCGCGCCGAGCTCTACGACGGCAACACCGTATTTTTTCAATCTTTTGAGCACAGCTGCGTCTATTGCGTCCGGTCTGGTCGAAAGGCGTACAGAGCTTATGACCCCCTCGGCAAGATACGGCTGCGCGGCCTCAAAAAGCTCAAGCTGCTGCGCCTCAGGTATGGCGGTAAAGCTGCCTCCATAAAACGCCAATTGCCGCTTTGTCCCCGATGGGGTCAAGGCGGCTGCTTCTTCTATGGCATTTTTAACGGTCTGCGCCGTGGCGGGCTCGATATGGCCGGATATCCTGCGCTGATTGCAGAACACGCAGTCATTCGGGCAGCCGAGGTGCGGCACAAACACGGGGATGATACTGTTTCTTGCTGTCATTTATTAAGTCTTTCAAGTGCCCGGCAGGCTGCCTCCTGCTCGGCTTCTTTCTTCGTTTTTCCGCTGCCGCAGCCGATGAGCTGCCCGTTAAGGCTAACCTCCGACAGGAATATCTTATCGTGATCAGGGCCTGATTCGCCCGCATCGGTATATCTGAGCTGCTGATCTGGCTTGCGCTGCACAAGCTCCTGAAGCTCGGTCTTATAATCCGACGCGTGATGCGCCTTTACAGCCTCGGGGCTGAGCACCATGCGCTCGACAAAGCTGAGCGCGGCTTCAATGCCGCCGTCAAGAAATATAGCAGCGATGACGGCCTCGGTGGCATCGGCAAGTATTGATGCACGCTCTCTGCCGCCGTTTTTCTCCTCTCCGTGACCCATGCGCAGATATTCACCGAGTTTGAGCTCCTTAGCCACGCCGTAAAGGCTGTGCTCGCACACCAGCTCCGCACGCAGACGGGTCATTTTCCCCTCCGGCAGTGACGGCGCGATTGAGTACAGGTGCTTTGCCGCCGCAAATCCGAGCACAGAGTCGCCTAAAAACTCAAGACGCTCGTTGCTGGGCACGCCCTCCGCCCTGTTCTCATTTGCGTACGAGCTGTGCGTGAGCGCGTTGATCAAAAGAGCCCTGTTTTTAAACTCATATCCTATTTTTTCTTCTAACTGCTTCACTATATTACGCTTCTTCCGATATCTTCATGTAATCGATGTTTTTTTCAATGTCTCCGACTATATCTGCCTCGGCAAAGGCCTTGGCCTGACGGATAGCCGCAAAGAACGCCTCGTCGCCGGACGAGCCGTGAGCCTTGATAACGGGCCTTGATATGCCGAGGAGCGCCGTTCCTCCGACCTCGTTTGAGTCTATCTTCCTTGCTATGCCCTTGACATCCTTTTTGATCACCGCCGCGGCAAGCTTATTCTTCGTGTTCATCATGAACACCTCCTTAAGCTCCGTAAACAGCCATTTTGCAACGCCCTCAGCCGTTTTAAGGACAATATTTCCGGAAAATCCGTCGCTTACGACAACGTCAACGCCGCCGAAGAGCATCGTGCTGCCCTCGACGTTGCCGACAAAATTAATTCTGCCCTCTTCGCTGGCCTTTTTCAGGAGCTTGTACGTCTCGTGCTGCAAGGTTCCTCCCTTAGTCTCCTCCGCGCCGATGTTGAGAAGTCCGACTCGCGGCTGAGTAAGACTCATCATTCTGCGGGCATAGAAGCTGCCCATATATGCGAACTGAAGAAGATATTCCGGCGTACACTCGGCGTTTGCGCCGCAGTCGATGAGCATTATGCCGTTCTCGCGGCTGGGCAGCACCGGCGCCATGGCCGCGCGGCGAACGCCCTTTATGCGCTTTACGATAAGCGTGGCCCCCGTGAGCAGAGCCCCGGTTGAGCCCGCCGATACCATTGCGTCACCCTCGCCGTTTTTGAGCATGTTCAGTGCTACTGTCATGGACGCATCCTTTTTGCGGCGCGTTGCGGTGCTGGGATCGTCCTCCATGGTGATAACGTCGCGTGCATCGACTATGCTGATACCGCTTACGTCCTCGCCCAGATACTTTTCTATCTCTTCCTTGCGGCCGACGAGCACAAGCTCAACACCCAGTCTGTCGCGTGCGTAGACAGCTCCCTTCACTGTCGCCTCGGGCGCGTTATCGCCGCCCATTGCGTCAATTATTATTCTCAAAGCCGAAGACCTCCTTTTTCATAAGCTCTTCAATAACTGCCAAACTCCTTGCTGATATCTCTGCGTTTTTATTACGTTTGCCCTTGACCCTGTAGCCAAGCGGCGAGATAATACCGAAATTCACGTTCATCGGCTGAAAATCGCCGACGCTGCCGCCGGAAATATACAGGCTTAGAGCTCCTATAGCAGTCTCCTGCGGAAAGTCAACAGGATCTAGGCCAAGTATGCGTGCGGCGGTTTCAATACCTGCGAGCATTCCCGATGCAGCCGACTCGACGTAGCCCTCGACGCCGGTCATCTGTCCGGCAAAGCTGAGGCGCGGCTCGGTTTTGAGTCTGTAATACCGGTCGAGGAGCTTCGGACTGTTTAGATATGTGTTGCGGTGCATTACTCCGTAACGGACAAACTCTGCGTTTTTCAGGGCCGGTATCATGGAGAATACACGCTTCTGCTCGCCCCAGGTCAGGTGCGTCTGGAAGCCTACGATGTTGTAAAGCGTTCCGTCTGCGTTATCGCGCCGCAGCTGAACAACAGCGTAGCTTTCGCGCCCCGTGCGCGGATCGCGCAGGCCGACGGGCTTCATCGGCCCGTAGCGCAGCGTATCCTCACCGCGGCGGGCCATGACCTCAACGGGCATGCAGCCTTCAAACACTCCGCCGTCGTCAAAGCCGTGTACGGAGGCCTCCTTTGCGCCGCAAAGCTCACGGACAAAGGCTTTGTATTCGGTTTCATCCATCGAGCAGTTTATATAATCCGCTGTACCTTTGTCATAGCGCGAAGCAAAAAACGCGTTTTCCATATCCACGCTCTCAAGCGTCACGATAGGCGCGACGGCATCGTAAAAATGCAGTCCCTCACCGCCGCAGAGTTCGGATATCTTGTCCGCCAGTGCATCGCTTGTGAGCGGACCTGTCGCAACAACGCACTCTCCGTCGGGAAAGCCCGTGGCTTCGTCCGCGACGATCTCTATATTTTCGCAGGCACGAAGCTTTTCCGTTATGTATCGCGCAAAGGCCTCTCTGTCAACGGCAAGGGCGCCTCCGGCCGCAACGCGGTTATGATCGGCGCTTTCCATGATGAGCGAGCCCAGCCTGCGCAGCTCGGCCTTTAAAAGCCCGACGGCGTTAGTGAGCTCATCACTGCGCAGCGAGTTTGAGCACACGAGCTCGGCAAAGTATTCGGATGTGTGCGCCGGGGTCATTTTCTTCGGCTTCATCTCGACGAGCCGTACTCTTATTCCCCTTTTGGCAAGCTGCCAGGCACATTCGCTGCCGGCAAGCCCTGCGCCGAGGACCGTGACCTCTCTCATATACTTATTCCTTAGTTTTCTTGGTGGTTTTTTTCTTAGTCGTCTTCTTGTCGGCTGCCGCCTTTTTCTTATAGCCCCGCTTATCCTCCGGCACGAACTCCGGACAATCCTCGTTTATACAGAATGCCTTCTGACGGCCTCTGCCGCTGTGCTTGAACAGGGTCTTGCCGCAGCTCGGGCAATTGTCCTTTGTCGGCACATACCATGTCATGAAGCCCTTTATCTCGCTGCCGTCGGCGGCGGTGCCGCGCCAGGGGCAGTCCGCGCCGCGCTCGCAGGCATAATAGGTATTGCCCTTTTTAGAGGTGCGTTTGAGGATGCGGCTGCCGCACTTGGGGCATTTTCCGGGCATCTCGATAACGAGAGGCTTTGTGAAGCTGCATTCCGGATAAGCCGGGCACGCGAGAAAGCGACCAAAGCGTCCGGATTTTACGACCATCTGTCGGCCGCAGACATCACAATATTCATCGCTTAGCTCATCGGGAACCTTGATCCTCACGCCGTCAAGCGCCTTTTCGGCATTCTCAAGCTCGGTGCTGAAGTCGCCGTAGAAGCTGCGCAGCAGCTCCTTCCAATAGAGCTTTCCGCTCTCGACCTCGTCGAGCTCCTCCTCCATGTGGTTTGTGAATTTAAGATCTACTATATCGGGGAAGCGCTCCTCCATAAGCTGAGTGACTATCTCTCCGAGGTTTGTCGGCTTGAGATATTTGCCGTCCTTTACGACGTACTCATGCGAGGTTATGGTCGATATCGTAGGAGCATAGGTTGACGGGCGGCCTATGCCCTTTTCCTCCATCGCACGGATGAGCGTGGCCTCGGTGTATCGTGCGGGCGGCTGCGTAAACTGCTGCTCGGGGAGCATTTTTTCGAGGAACACCTGCTCGCCCTCATTAAGAGACGGCAGCTTGCTGCGAGGCTCGTCGCTCTCTTCATCCTTACCCTCCTCGTACACCGCCGTATAGCCGGCAAAGCGCATCTCAGAGTAGTTTGCGCGGAAATCGTAGCCCGCGGAGGCGACGTCGACAACAACGTTATCATACACTGCGTTTGCCATCTGGCACGCGGTAAAGCGCCCCCAAATCAGGCGATAGAGCCTGTACTGCTCGGGAGTAAGATCCTTGCGTACAACGTCGGGGCTCAGCTCGATATTAGTCGGGCGTATGGCCTCGTGCGCGTCCTGTGCGCCGGATTTCGTTTTATACACACGGAAGGAGCCGTGGTAATACTCCTTGCCGTAGTGGTCTATTATATAATTTTTCGCCGCCATGAGCGCCTCGTCGGAAAGGCGCAGAGAGTCGGTACGCATATAGGTTATAAGACCTACCGTGCCGTAGCCTGCGATGTCGACGCCCTCGTAAAGCTGCTGTGCTATGGACATGGTGCGGCGCGGCGTCATTCCAAAGCGGCGGGCGG
>ERZ779821.423-NODE-423-length-15239-cov-4.79986_pt1 | contig 15239 bp, 14 predicted proteins | sample MGYA00511884_ERZ779821 | MGnify/ENA primary metagenome ERZ779821 (study PRJEB29588, sample SAMEA2152664) | human gut metagenome | biome: human gut; feature: human-associated habitat; material: faeces | place: Denmark | collected 2008/2010 ... | reverse complement strand
AACACTTGCCTATCTAATGAATGCCCCGCCCGGCGGAGACTACGTTATCTGACCGCCGCCGAGCACCGTGTCACCGTCGTACAGCACGGCCGACTGGCCGGGCGTGACGGCGCGCTGCGGCTCATCGAAGCGTATAAGAGCTTCATTTTCAAAAGCTCAAACGCCTGTTCTTTGTTCGGGATCATCGGAAAAGCCTCCTGTGGGTAAGATTATATCAATCAGCGAACAGCGGGGTAGAGAGGTAGCGGTCGCCGGTGTCGGGCAGGAGCACGACGATGGTCTTGCCCTCGTTCTCCGGGCGCTTTGCAAGCTCGATAGCGGCCCATACAGCAGCGCCGGAGGAGATACCGACGAGCACGCCCTCGCTCTTGCCGATCTCTTTGCCGGTGGCAAACGCGTCGTCGTTCTCGACGGGGATTATCTCGTCATAGACCTTGGTGTCCAGCACCTCAGGAACAAAGCCCGCGCCGATGCCCTGAATCTTGTGAGAGCCGGCAACGCCGGTGGAGAGAACAACGGAGCTCTTCGGCTCGACTGCAACGACCTTGACCTCGGGCTTCTTGGACTTGAGGAACCGGCCGACGCCGGTGACCGTGCCGCCGGTGCCAACGCCTGCAACGAAAATGTCGACTTCACCGTCGGTATCTGCAAAAATCTCCGGGCCGGTGGTCTCAAAGTGCGCCTTGGGGTTTGCGGCATTGACGAACTGGCCGGGGATGAAGCTGTTGGGGATCTCCTTTGCAAGCTCGTCGGCCTTGGCGATAGCGCCCTTCATGCCCTTTGCGCCCTCGGTGAGTACGAGCTCCGCGCCGTACGCCTTCATGAGCTGGCGGCGCTCAACGCTCATGGTCTCTGGCATGACGATGATTATGCGGTAGCCTCTTGCGGCGGCGACGGATGCAAGGCCGATGCCTGTGTTGCCGCTGGTCGGTTCGATGATGACGGAGTCGGCGTTCAGCAGACCCTTTGCCTCTGCGTCGTCTATCATCGCCTTTGCGATCCTGTCCTTAACGGAACCTGCGGGGTTAAAATACTCAAGCTTTGCGAGGATCCTTGCCTTGAGGCCGTGCTTCTTTTCAATATGGGTGAGCTCAAGCAGGGGAGTGGAACCGATAAGCTGATCGGCGGAAGTGTATATTTTAGACATGATATTATCTCCTTTTAATTTTAAATTATAATAAATAGTAAATTTGATTTGATGTGAGCGTTGGAAAAAATTCAGTCCCGACATCGGAAGACAATATATGCAGCCATGATGTTTACCTCGGTTCGATTTTAACTACTACCAACTTAGTAGGTTGGTAGTAGTATAAGTCCGTATTCCTCATTTGTCAATAGCCTTGAGCAAAAAATATGAAAAACCGCACCGCAGTTTTTCTGCGGTGCGGTTTCTTATCAAATTCGGTATCAGCCGCCGTGCATGAGTCCGGCGGTTTTTGCCTTGCTCTCGTTCGAGCGCTTGAGGTAAGGCTTGCACGCGATGTGCAGGAATATTCCGAGCGGGACGGCGATGGCGGCCATCAGCAGCAGAACGAGGATGCACTTGAAGTAGGTGCCGTTATAGCCGCCGGCGATCGTCTCACGCATAGCGTTCATCGAATACTTGAACGGCATCACGCCGTAGAGCACCTGGAAGAGCTTCGGCAGCATCTCGACGGGGTAGGTGCCGCCCGAGCCAGCGACCTGCAGGACCAGCACGATGATCGAAAGCGCCTCGCCCGTGCTGCCGAGCGCAAACACGAAGCTGTAGTTTACAAGCGTTGCGACAAGGCTTGAAAGCGCCGCGGCGAGCCAGAACAGGAACGGGTTATAGCACTGTATGCCTATGTAGTAGAGGTTGCCGAGCACCGTCATGAGCGCTGTGAGCTGGCCAATGGCGAAGAAGATGAAGTAGCGGCCGAAGTAGGATTCCGCTACGGTCAGGGTGGGGAACTCATTGCGATTCTTGATGTGCGGATGCATGAGGCTGACGCTCAGCAGGGCGCTTGCCCAAATCGCCAGCACGGTGTAGAACGGAGCCATGCCCGAGCCGAAGTGGTCAAGGGCGTATACGCGGACGACCTCGAGGTTGGCGGGGGAGGAGAGGTAGTCAACGAGGCTTGCAACGTCGTTCTGCATCAGGTCAAGGATGTTGGAAACGCTCTCGGACGAGCGCAGCTCGTTTACGTTCGACTGTACGTTCGTCACGAGGTCGAGCATCGTGTTCATGACCTCACGCGTGCTGTTTATGCTCTGCGTGCAGGAGCTGAGCGCAGAGGTAAACTGCTGAAGCGTAAGCGCCTGGCTGTTGACGTCACCCTGGATCTGCGCGATGAGTGAGTCGAGGTTATTCAGCGAGTCCTGCAGCGTCGTCATGGAATTTATGAGGTTGCTGTCGATATTCGTCTGCTGGAGTATATCGTCGAAGCGGATAACGCTTTCATGAAGCTGCTTGTTGACATCATAGTACAGATCGTCGAGGATTTCGCCCTCGTAGTCTGTTATACCGCCCTCGCCGTACAGTGCATCCCAGTCGATGACCGAGCTTCCCGCGCCGGCAGGGTTGCCGCCTGTCGCCTCATCGAGTCGCTCCATGGTGTTGCGCAGCTGTTCGGAGCTGTTTCTTATCGCGTCGGCAGAGTAGATGACGTCCTCCTTGCTGGTCGCAAGGCGATCCTGCATGTTGGAGATGCTCTTGCGGCTGTTGTTGAGCATGTTGACAACGTCCGGGAGCAGAGCGCTGGTCATAGTGGTGACGTTCAGCGCCGACTGTGTGACCGAGGACATCGACTCCATTATGGAGACATAGGTGCGCAGATCGGTCTTTATGCTTTCAAGCTGATCATCAAGGCTATCCAAGGACAGAGAGGAATCACTTCCCATGCCGGAGAACAGTGATGTGAAGGTCGAAAGCTCGTCGACGATGGAGGCGAGGAATATGCTGTTGACCTGGTTTTTGACTATGCCCTGAGCACGGTCGGTAACACGGGAGGCGACGGCATTCATCTTCTGGTTGTCGTAGTATATTATCTCGGGAGTTTCGAACTCACCGTCGGTAAAGCCGAGCATTGCCGAGCTGAAGTCTGCCGGGATAACGAGTCCGGCGTAGTAGTCGCCGCTGTACAGCCCGTCCTGAACGGCCTGCTCGGAGTCGACAAACTGCCAGTCTATCTGGTTGTTGCTCTTGAGCTTTTCGATAATAATATTGCCGATGTTGAGATCGATACCCATGAATGTCGTGCCCTCGTCCTCGCTGGAAACAGCAATTTTGAGGTTCTGTGTTGAGTCGGGGGTGTAGGGGTCCCAGTTTGAAATGATGTTGAACCAGGCGTATAAACAGGGGATCAGAGCCAAACCGAAGACGCAGACAATCGCAACAACGCTCCTGCTCAGACGCTTTATGTCCGAACGGATGACGGAGCGAACATTTGAAGTTTTATCTTTTAATTTGTTCATCGCATTGCTCATCCTTCACAGAGTGTTGTTTATTCTTCCTTGCCTGTAGAGGCCTCTTCGTAATTATCGTACTTAAAGCCCGAGGCTGAGTTTTCATCGTTTTCCGGCGCACGGCTGCGAATTGCTTCACGTATCGCCTCTGCGCGCTTGTCGGCAGAGGTTTCGCTGCTTTCGGCTATGGCGGGTGCTTCGCCGCTGCCTTCCTCGATCCGGCTTATCATTTTCCTGAGCGTATAGTCCTGATACTCAATGACGATGAGTACTGCGGCGATAATGAACATCGAAACTATCCATAAAACGAGGAATATCGTTTTTGAGCTGTTTGTGAAAAACAGCATCACGAGGAAGATAGTCGGCACTATCAGCAGACTCCGCAGAGCCATCCGCGTACGCCTGACATTGTGCTCATGCATCTGCCTGAGGCACTCCATCAGGTCGTTATACTTTTTTTCGTACTGAGTATCCATAGTGATTGCTCCTGTAGTTTTTACATCATTTCCGTCTTATCAAGCTGCTCGTTCATATACTTGTTGATACCGCCGAGCGAACGCTTTGCGAATATGCCTATCAGCAGTCCGATGACAAAGAACAGCATGAGCTGCAATAGATATATCAGGTACTGATTCTGATACAGCCCCGCGATAGCCTCGCGCATCGCATTGATCGCATAGGGGAAGGGGAAGAACAGGTAGACCTGCCGGAAGAAGTTCGGCAGCAGCTCAATGGGGTAGGAGCCGCCGGAACCGGCGATCTGAATAATAAGTATGACAACTATGAGCGCTCTGCCGATATTGCCGAATGCAACGGCAAAGGCGTATGCCAGCATCGAGCAGGCCATTGAGGTGACAAAGCCCGACAGCAGGAGCAGACCGGGATGCACGCAGTCAACACCTAATATAAGGAGGTTTCCGAGCATAGTTATAAGCGCCTGTAACTGGCTGAGCACAAAGAACAGCAAATATCTGCCGAAGAAGCGCTGCTTTTCCGTCGCCTCGGGCACAGGGATGGGCGCATCGCACTTTAAGATCGCGTTGAGGATAACGCAGCCGACCCAAATTGCGAGCATCGTGTAGAACGGGGTCATTGCCGCGCCGTAGGACTCAACGGGGTAGACCGATTTAGAGACTATAGATACGGGGCTTGAGAGGAACGCTCCGATGCTTTCGGGATCTACGTTTAAGAAGTCAAAAACATTTTTCAGCGTGCCGTTTTCGGGATTACCGTCAAGCATTTCAATAAAGTCGTCGATCCTGCTGCTGTAGGAGGTGAGAAGATCCTTGACCTGAATGAGTGCGTTGTTGACAGCTCCGAAGGTATTGCCGAGCTCCTTTACAATAGGCGTGGTCTTGCCGAGTATGCCGTTGAGATCAAGCAGCAGGGCCGATACCTCGCCGAGACTGTCCTGAAGGTTGTTGAGCATTGTGTCGAGCATGGGGTAGACCGTCTCGGTGAGGGTTACTCTGACGGTGCCCAGCATATCACTGACCAGCTGCAAATCGCGGATAAGGTCGATATCGCGGTTGCCGCTGAGAATACTGTCGAGGATGTCCTGAGCGCTCTTTGCGCTGCTCTCGGCGCTGTTTATGGAGCCTGAGACGCTTGAAGTGTCGCTTCCGCTTGCCGTGCCGACAGCCTCCGCCGTTGCACCGAGCGCGCTTATTTCCTGAGAAACGACCTTAGTGTCGCTTTGAGCGGCCTGAAGAGCCTCCTTGCGGACCTCAGGATCGGAGGTGCTCTGAGCTTTTGAGAGATTCGACTGTATGCTCGTTATGCGGTCGGTGGTGTCGTCCTTCATAAAGCCGACGAGCGATTCCATCGACTGCTGCGTCTGCGAGGCATCGTTCAGATCCTCGTAATCATAGCCGGTTATTGCCTTGTATACCACGGGAACGGCTACGGATTCGTAATCTGTTTTGACAGCCTCTATAGCGCCCTTGTTGTGCGCTGCCAGAACGCGGGTCTGCTGAGCGTCAACCTGTCCGCTGTTGAGACCGAGCTTATCACGAAGCTGGGTGATCTTATCGGTGAGCTTATTGAGCGCCGTGAGCGCATCCTCAACCTCAGTGTTGGTAAGACCCGAGTGTGTGAGGTAGTCGATGAGCTCCTTATACTGCTTTTCAAGCTCGGCCAGGGCTTTGTTCGCGGCTTCGGCATCGTTTGTTCCGCCGTTATAGAGCCTGTCAAGCTTGTATATTGCCTCATTGACGGAGTCCTGAAGCTCGATAAGCATATTATTAACTTCTTCGTTTATGAGCGCAAGATCCTTTTTTGTGTCCTCAATATACACGATCTGCTTGGAGATGTTTACTCTCTCGTTGCCGATGAGGTAGATCGAGTAGTTGAGGGTGTTGTTCGTGCGCTGGAGGGTGTCGATAAGTGTATTGTTCGCGGAGATGAACTGATCGATAGTCCCGCTGTAGCTGATGAGGTTGTCGTTTATCTTCTTGAGCGTGTTCTTGAGCATCTCGGCCGAGGAATTGCCCTGAACGTCGGAGGAGAAGGAGTTGAGCTTGTCAAACAGCGTTTCCAGAACGGTGGAAATGTACTTTTCGTTGACTATTTTCTTGACCTTATCACCGGCCGCCTCTACGATCTTGACGGCGACGGCATTGGTCTTCTCGTTCTGATAGAATTTTATCGTCGGCTTGTACATATCCGTGTTCAGAAAATTGTACATATTATATGTAAAGTCGGGCTCGATGATAATTGCGGCGTAGTACTTTCCCGCATAGAGATCCTTTACGGCCTTGTCGGCATCGTTGAGGAAAACAAAGCCAAAGTTTTCGTCGTCCTTAATCTCGTCAATCAGAGCCTTGCCCATATTGACAATGTTGCCCTCGGAATCCATATAGTCCTTATCGTTGGAAACGACGGCAATGGAAACGTCCCTTGTTTTGCCGTACGGATCCCAAAACGCATAGATGTTGAACCATGCATACAGGGCTGGCAGAACAAGGATCGCCAGTATGATGAGGAAAGCGAAGAAATTCTTATACAGGTTCCTCAGGTCATATTTAAAAATCCTGAAAACATTACGCATATCGGGCAATACTCCTGTCAAACTTAAGAGTAGTATAGCTATAATGATGTATCAAAATCAGCAAGAATATGTCGATTACAAAACGGTAACGATTTAGATACAACGATATTGTACAGGTATTTAAAATAATTGTCAAGTAGACATAACCACATAAATAGATAAAATTTTTGCATGATTGTGGTCGGCAAGAATCAGAACACTATATCTTGTGTATATTGAAGATTTAGCAGTAATTTCATGCCTTCGGCACGAATATAGCGGCCCGTTGAGGTAATGATAAGTAGCGGGTCAAGAAACCGTACCCAATACAGAAAAGGAGATGTAAAAACTATGTCTAACAATTCCAGCAATCATCTTGTTGTTCCCGCTGCACGCGAGGCAATGGAGAAGTTTAAGATGGAAGCTGCCAACGAGGTCGGCGTAAACCTGAAGAACGGCTATAACGGCGACATCACTGCTCGTCAGGCCGGCTCCGTCGGCGGCCAGATGGTCAAGAAGATGATCCAGGCATACGAGAACGGCCTGAAGTAATCTTTGTCAAGAGAGAAAGAAAACGATGCCTGTTTTTCGGGCATCGTTTTTCGTTTCTGCAATTATTTAATTTAATACAGGATATTAATCACGATATTCAAACTCAAGATTGTATATGCTGACGGTGTCGCCGTCGCGAATGCCCATCTCCTCCATACGCTTATAAACGCCGTTATCGCGAAGAACGCGGTCAAAGTACATAACGCTCTCGTTGTCCGAGAAGTTGACGGAGGACATAAGCCTTTGAAGCCAGCCACCCTCAACGACCCAAATATCGTCATATTTCTCAATGGTGAGCTCCTCGGACGTATCGATGACGGGCTCAGGCGGAACATAGTCGGCCTCAAAGTGAATGACCGGCGGCAGCTCGCTCAGCCTTTCGGCCGCCATTTTAACGAGCTCGTGCGTTCCCTGATGCGTTGCGGCACTCATCTCGAAAAACTCGTAGCCGAGAGCCTCGACATGAGCCTTGAGCCGCTCGATATTCTCACGGTCGCCGCCGCACAGGTCGCATTTGTTTGCCGCGACTATCTGCTTTCGCTCCGATAGCTCGACGGAATACTCTCTGAGCTCTGCGTTAATGGCGTCGAAATCCTCGACCGGGTCGCGCCCCTCGGAGCCGGAAACGTCAACGAGATGTATAAGCAATCGACAGCGATCGATATGCCGCAGAAAATCGTGGCCGAGACCCGCACCCTCTGACGCGCCCTCGATTATGCCGGGGATGTCGGCCATGACGAAGGAGCGACCCTCATCGACGTATACGACGCCGAGATTGGGGAACAGCGTCGTGAAATGGTAGTTTGCGATCTTCGGATGCGCCTTGCTAACGACCGACAGCAGGGTGGACTTGCCCACGTTTGGAAAACCGACCAGGCCGACGTCGGCCAAAAGCTTGAGCTCGAGCGTGATATCGTGAGCCTCGCCAGGAAGACCGGGCTTTGCAAAACGCGGGACCTGCCTTGTGGGCGTGGCAAAATGCTTGTTGCCCCAGCCCCCCTGCCCGCCGCGTGCGGCGATGAAGGGCTTGCCGTCGGACATGTCGTGCATTATGCCGCCGGTCTCGGTGTCGCGCACGAGCGTGCCGCGGGGAACGCGGATATAAAGGCTCTCGCCGTCCTTGCCGGAGCAGCGCTTGCCCTGACCGTCCGCGCCCGTTCCGGCGACGTATTTACGTTTGTATCTGAAGTCCATCAGCGTGGACATATTGTCATCGACAACGAAAACGATATCTCCGCCCTTGCCGCCGTCGCCGCCGTCGGGACCGCCTGCCGCGACGTATTTCTCGCGGTGGAACGCGACGGCACCGTTGCCGCCGTTTCCGGCCTTTATCGTTATCCGTGCCTTGTCAACAAAAGAGGCAGCCATATTTCACCTCACTATAATATTTGTTTTACCCTGGTTCTGTCATGCAGGCAATTCAAGAGCATTTCCGGCTCAAAAGAACCGTCAAAATCCGCAGAGCTGTCTGCATGGCAGAACCCTATAATAAATGCCGGACGAAAGCTTCGTCCGGCATCGTCATGTTAATTTACTGAGCGATCTCTTCGTAAACAGAAACCTGCTTGCGATCCTTATCCTTGCGCTCGAACCTTACCTTGCCGTCTACGAGAGCGAACAGGGTGTCGTCCTTACCCTTACCAACGTTGGTGCCGGGATGGATCTTAGTTCCGCGCTGTCTGACGAGGATATTTCCGGCCAGGACGAACTGACCGTCTGCTCTTTTGACACCAAGACGCTTAGACTCACTGTCGCGGCCGTTCTTGGTAGAACCCATACCTTTTTTATGTGCCATTAAGGTTACACCTCCATTATCAGTAGTAGCGGGGAAAATTATGCGTTGATGGTTTCGATCTGAACCTTGGTATAAGGCTGTCTGTGACCCTGCGTTCTGCGATAACCCTTTTTGGGCTTCATCTTGTATACGCGGACCTTTTTGCCCTTGCCGTTCTTGACGACATTTGCGGAAACGGTAGCGCCGTCGATAACAGGAGCGCCGAAGACGGTGCTGTCGCCGTCGATAACTGCGAGAACCTTGTCAAACTTAACGGTCTCGCCGGCCTCAACGTCAAGCTTCTCAACGAAGATAACGTCGCCCTCTGCCACGCGGTACTGCTTACCGCCGGTCATGATGATAGCATGCTTCATAAACTAACAATCCTTTCTTCAGGTCTCGCTCTCATGGGTGCCGGACAAAAGCCGGACTTCCGACCCATTCAATGCGGCTGAAATAGCATATCACGACAGACACCGAATGTCAATGATTTTTTGCGAGGCGCTTTGGACGCCCGGCTTCTTAATTTCATGCGGATATTGCAAAACCGGGACGAACATGAGATAATATAATAAACAGAGAAATAACGAGAAATGGGGGTATCCGATTGCTGAAAAAACTGCTTTCACGAACCGCGATAACGGCAGTGCTGATTTTGGCGCAGCTTGTATGGATAGCGGCGCTCGTTCTGCGTCTGGGCGATGCGCTTCCGGTCCTGAACTATATCCTGCGCATACTCAGCCTTATCGCCATTCTGCACGTCATAAAAAACGATATGGATCCGTCGTATAAGGTCAGCTGGGTGCTGTTTATCGCACTTTTGCCTCTGTTCGGCGGCCTTATGTACGTCCTGTTCGGGAATAAGCGGCCGACAAAATTTGTGCGCGATAAGCTGAATGTTCAGCTTGAGGACACTGAGAGGTATTATGCCCTGCGCCCGTCGGTCGCCGATGATATCGACGATGACGAGGCACGCGGTCTGTTCCGCTATCTTGAGTCCTACAGCGGATACAGGGCATGCCGCGATACGAAAACGACTTATTTTCCGGTCGGCGAGGATATGTATGCAAGCCTTCTGCCGGAGCTTGAAAAGGCGGAAAGCTTTATTTTCCTCGAATATTTCATAATAAACTCGGGGCAGATGTGGGATTCGGTGCTGGATATTCTGCGCCGCAAGGTGGAGCAGGGCGTCGATGTTCGTGTAATATACGACGATGTAGGCTGCGCGGACTATCTGCCGTCAAACTACTATCAGACACTGCGCAGCTACGGCATCAAGGCCATGGCGTTTAACAAGTTCGTGCCCGTCGTCAGCATCGTGATGAATAACCGCGACCACCGAAAGATAACCGTCATCGACGGGAAGGTAGGCTTTATAGGCGGCATAAATATAAGCGATGAGTATATAAATCAAAAAGAACGCTTCGGTCACTGGAAGGACACCGGCCTTATGTTCAAGGGCCCGGGAGTTGAAAACCTCACGCTTATGTTCCTTGAAATGTGGAACGCCTTTGAGGAAAAAGAGGGGACTTATCATGACTATGTGCCCGAAAAGTATGAAGAGAGCGGCGGCGAAGACGACGGCTATATCCTCAGCTTTTCCGACAGTCCGCTCGACGATGAGAATACGAGCGAAAATGTCTATACCGATATCCTCTACAGTGCAAGCAGCTATGTTTATATAACAACGCCTTATCTCGCCGTTGACAGCAGCCTGCAAAATGCGCTGTGCCTCGCGGCAAAGCGCGGTGTTGACGTGCGCCTTATTACCCCGGGAATACCCGATAAAAAGATGGTCTACCGTCTGACGAGATCGTACTATGCATCTCTTATACGAGCAGGCGTGAAAATATATGAGTATACGCCCGGCTTTATACACGCAAAAAGCTATGTTTCCGACGATAAGCTCGGCGTCGTCGGAACAATAAACATGGACTATCGCAGCCTGTATCTGCACTTTGAATGCGGAACGCTCTTTTATGACAGCCCGGCGGTAATCGACCTGAGAAATGACGACCTTGCTACGATCGAAAAATGCCGCAAAATAGAGCTTGCCGATTGCCACACGAGCTTTTTCGGCGAACTTCTTGATCGCATACTGCGAGTCATCGCTCCATTATTATAACAACAGCGGACAAAAAACTGCCGCCTCTGCGTTTGCAGGGACGGCAGCGTGTTTTTCGGCTTAGCCGACTATGTCGCGGGTATCGCGTGCAATGACGAGCTCTTCATTGGTGGGAATAACGAAGACCTTGACCTTGGAATCGGGGGTGGAGATCATGATATCCTCGCCGCGCTTGGAGTTTGCCTCGTCGTCGATGGCGACGCCCAGATAGCCGAAGTACTCGGCGATGGCCTTGCGGGAGCTCTTGGAATTCTCGCCGACGCCTGCTGTGAATACGATGGCGTCAACACCGTTCATTGCGGCAGCATAAGAGCCTGCGACCTTTGCGACCCAGTAATGGAACATATCCAGTGCCAGCTGTGCGCGCTCATTGCCCTCGGCCGCGGCGCTATCGAGATCACGGAAGTCGGAGGAAACGCCGGAAACGCCAAGAACGCCGGATTTCTTGTTGAGTATGTTGAGCATCTCGTCAATGCTGATGCCGTACTTGTTCATGATAAACTGGATAACGCCCGCGTCCAGATCGCCGCAGCGGGTGCCCATGGGGAGGCCGACCAGGGGAGTGAAGCCCATGGAGGTGTCGACGCACTTGCCGCCGTCGATAGCGGCGATGGAGCTGCCGTTGCCCATGTGGCAGGAGATAATCTTGAGCTCCTCGATGGGCTTGCCCATGAGCTCTGCGCAGCGGCCGGAAACATAGCGGTGGGAGGTGCCGTGGAAGCCGTAGCGGCGGATGCCGTCATTCTTGTAATATTCATAGGGAATGGCATACATATAAGCCTTGCCGGGCATGGTCTGATGAAATGCGGTGTCAAATACTGCAACCATGGGAACGTCGCCCATAACGTCGCGGCAGGCGTTGATGCCGATGATGTTTGCGGGGTTGTGCAGGGGAGCGAAGGGCGTGCACTCCTTGAGAGCTTCCATGACGGTGTCGTCGATGAGGACCGAGCAGGCGAATTTCTCGCCGCCGTGAACGACACGGTGACCGACAGCGTCAATCTCCTTCATGGAGGCGACAACGCCGTACTCGGCGCTGGTGAGCTTGTCGATAACAGCCGCTATTGCCTCAGCATGAGTGGGCATTGCGAGATCCTCGTCAAATACGGGCTTGCCGCCGACCAGTGGGCTGTGCTTGAGGTGGCCGTCGATGCCGATGCGCTCGCAAAGACCTTTAGCCATGACAGACTCTGTCTCCATGTCTATGAGCTGATACTTCAGTGAAGAGCTGCCTGCATTGATAACAAGAATTTTCATTCCGATATTCCTTTCTTATTGTAAAAATCACAAAATAATTGTATCATTAATACATACCGAGTTTATTTTAATACATTTTGCACAAAAATCAAGTAATTTTTGAAGGGGATGAATGATTTGAGCGTAATAGGCATAGTAGGAGAGTATAATCCCTTCCATTATGGGCATATGCACCATATTACGGAGACGAAAAAGCTCATGGGAGAGGACTGCCCCGTGGTGTGCGCGATGTCGGGAGATTTCATTCAACGCGGCGAAGCGGCCGTGTATTCAAAATTTGCGCGTGCCGAGGCGGCGGTGCGCAGCGGCGTCGATCTCGTGCTGGAGCTTCCGCTGCCGTGGGTACTGTCCTCGGCGGAGGGCTTTGCACGCGGCGCAGTGGGTATGCTCGGCGCAACGGGCGTTGTCACGCATCTGAGCTTCGGCAGCGAGTGCGGCGAGGTCGAGGTTCTCGAAACGATAGCGGAAACACTCATCGATCCGCTCATCGGCGCGGATATACGCGCAGAGCTTGCATCGGATGAGGGCATAGCCTTTGCCGCCGCACGGCAGAGAGCCGTGGCAAAGCGCCTGGGCGAAATGTCCTGCCAGCTCGAAACGCCGAACAATATTCTTGCCGTCGAATACATTAAAGCGATATACAATCTCGGACTCAACCTGAAGCCTGTGACCATACAGCGCTTCGGCTCGGGGCATGATGAGCTCTCCGGCGAGGGCTATAAGTCGGCGGCGGAGATACGCCGCATGATATCAGGCGGCAAGGATATCGCTTCAGAGCTGCCGGAGAGCGCCTGCGCCGTTTATCGGCGTGAGGAAAAGCTCGGCCGCGGCCCGGTGACCCCCGAAAGCCTGGAGAGCGCAATAATATCCCGCCTGCGCATGCTGCCGGACAAGGCTTATGCCGCACTTCCCGACACCGGGGAGGGACTGCACAACCGCATAGCCAGGGCGGCGAAGGAGGAGTGCAGCCTCGACGCGATACTGGCCGCGGGAAAGAGCAAGCGCTATGCCCTCAGCCGCATACGCCGTATTATAATGTGCGCCGCCCTCGGCATAAGCGCACAGATGTCGGCCGAGACGCCTCCCTATGCCCGCGTTCTGGCGGCAAATTCACGCGGCTGCTCGCTGCTGCGCGATATGGGCGAAAAGTCGCGCATACCGGTCATAACAAAGCCCGCTGAGGTAAAAAGCTGCGGGGATGAGTGCCGCGGGCTCTTTGAACTTGGCAGTGCCGCACACGATCTGTATGTCCTCGGCTATGCCGCACGCGGAGAACGAAAGGGCGGCGCGGACTGGCGAACGAGCCCGAAAATAATGTAAGCTTTATTTCATATTCAAAACATTGTCAGAATTATATTAATAAAATATTCAAAAAACAGTTGCAATTTGCTTTTTCGTAGTTTATAATGCCAACTATCAACATAAAGACAAATGTTCGCCTTGCGCGGACACGGAGAAAGTTGAAAGTTGAGATTTATTTAGGAGGAAAACCCAATGAAGAAGTTTTTAGCACTTGTTCTTGCGATGCTCATGGTATTTTCGCTGTGCGCATGCGGCGACGGCGGCGACAGCAGCGGCGAGAAGGTCGTCAAGATCGGCGTCTTTGAGCCCATAACCGGTCAGAACGGCGCAGGCGGCAAGCAGGAGGTTCTCGGCATGCAGTATGCAAATGCTCAGAATCCCACCGTTGAGATCGGCGGCGAGACCTATAAGGTCGAGCTCGTCATAGCCGATAACGAGTCTACCACCGATAAGGCTGCATCCGCTGCCTCCCAGCTCGTTGCGCAGGGCGTATCCATCGTTCTCGGTACTTACGGCTCCAACGTTGCGATCGCCGGTTCCAATACCTTTAAAGAGGCCGGTATCCCCGCACTGGGCGTTACCTGTACCAACCCTCAGGTCACCGAGGGCAACAGCCACTACTTCCGTATCTGCTTCCTTGACCCGTTCCAGGGCACCGTTCACGCAAACTTTGCAAAGGAGCAGCTGAAGGCCGATACCATCTACTGCCTGGGCGAGCTCGGCAACGACTATGACCAGGGCCTCATCAACTACTGCAAGGAGGCGGCAGAGAAGCTCGGCATCAAGGTCATCACCGAGTCCTTCCCCAAGGATAACTCCGACTTCACATCTTACCTGAACAACGCCAAGAAGGCAGGCGCTCAGGCTATCTTCGCTCCCTGCTCTATCCAGTACGCACAGCTCATCGTTGAGCAGTCTGCCGCACAGGGCATCGATATTCCTCTCCTCGGCTCCGATACATGGGATAACAACACCATCGTCGGCGCGACCAAGGGCAAGGACGTTCAGGTCTATGTCTCCACCTTCTATCAGGAGGGTGCAAACCCCGACTTTGAAAAGGGCATCAAGGAATGGATCAACGGCGACGCAAAGAACCTTGAGAATAACGGCGGCAACGACATGCTCGCAGCAGTTACTGTCATGGGTTACGATGCATACATGGTAGCGCTCGAGGCTCTCAAGGCCGCAGGCTCCACCGATGCGGCAGCTGTAATGGCAGCTCTGCCCAATGTTACCTACACAGGCATCTCCGGCTCCATCGCATTCAACGAGATCGGCGACGCTATCCGTGATTCCGCTGTTATTAAGAAGTCCAACAGCGAGACCGGCGAGTGGGAGTTCGTCGCAGTCCAGAAAGCTGAGGCATAATGCCGCAATGCTACAGGCACAGCTTAATACGAAACCTGTAAAATGACACTGTGGTGGGGATGCCGGCGGCATCCCCACCATATGCCGTTTTATTAAGCGGCACTGAATTCCTCGCAAATCAAGGCAGGAGCGCATAAATATGCTCCGTACAAAGAAATGCAGAGCATATTTATGCGTTCCGAAAGAGAGATAGGATGGTCCTCAGATGATCGAATTTTTACATGAAAATTTCCGTTATCTGCTATCTGGCATATCCGTGGGCGGTCAGTATGCCCTTATAGCCATCGGCTACACGATGGTTTACGGCATACTCAGACTTATTAACTTTGCTCACGGCGATGTGTTTATGGTAGCGGGTCTTATTATGGTCTATGCCATAGCCGGCGGCCTACCGATGTGGCTGGGGG
>ERZ779821.414-NODE-414-length-15409-cov-2.45591_pt1 | contig 15409 bp, 12 predicted proteins | sample MGYA00511884_ERZ779821 | MGnify/ENA primary metagenome ERZ779821 (study PRJEB29588, sample SAMEA2152664) | human gut metagenome | biome: human gut; feature: human-associated habitat; material: faeces | place: Denmark | collected 2008/2010 ... | reverse complement strand
CGGCTTTTGGCGGAAGCGGTGGGATTCGAACCCACGTGCCGGATTACTCCGACAACCGCATTTCGAGTGCGGCTCATTGCGACCGCTTTGATACGCTTCCAACACGAACAATTATACAACATTGAAAAAAATTTTTCAATTGTTTAAGAAAATTGTATGTTTTTCTTTAAATTTTAATTCATGTCTAATCAATTTAAATTACTTTTGTGTTTTATGTGTGGCTTTTGGCAAAATATGACTTTTTTACTATTGAAATTGATTTGATAATGTGATATTATATATTTAATAGAGGAAAGATATGGAACCAAAACGTGATGTTAAAGAAAGCAAAGACAAAGAATATAGTGTTGTTTTGAACTATCGTGGACAAATTAACACTATAAGAAGAAAAGGCATTCGTGAGCCACTTAATTGTTATATTGCCGCTGTTAAAATGGGACACACTGGGCAAGGTTATGAAATGGCAAAAGTTGTTTCGGTTCTTGCGAAAGATGAAGAAGAGCTTCGCCGCAGAATCGCAAACATTCCACGAACAAAACGTGATAAAATTGGATTTATTTTGTCATATACTCTCGGTTCGGTTAAAGAAGGAAAATTTGTTCGCATGCTAAATGATTATGATCCATTCATGAATGGAACAAACATTGGAACTGAGTCTGAAATTGTTATGGCTGAGAGAATGATAAGCTCAAAGTCTCTTCAATATAAACTTGAAGAACAACGTCGTGGTGGACTTACTGAATGGGAATATAAAACAAGCGATGATTATGCTGATAAAGATGTGATTCAAAAAGCATATGCGCCATATCTTGTTGAGTCTGGCGATGAGAACAACAAAGTTGTTCGTGTTGCAAAGAATGATAAACCACTTGAAGGTCAACTTCTTTATGACTATTTCAAACAACATGCAATTCGTGCGATAAAGAAATATAACATTCAACCAAGAGATCGCTTTCAAATGCTTTTATATTATGCAAGAATTTTGCCAAAATATAAAAAGTTTGTGAAGGCTGATCCAGAGCCTTTCAAAGTTTTCTTTGAGAAACTTGCTCCAGATGATGATAGAAAGGTTGTTGAAATAAGATTTCTTTATAAAGATCGTGAAAATAACAATGCACTTTATGAGAAATATTCACAACGTGTTCTTGGAACTGAGCAATATGCTCTTTGCTATAGAAATCTTAATGGTGACAAAATTTCTTTGCTTGTTCCAGATGATTATGTTTGTTCGATTGTTAAACACCCATCAAAAGAAGATGTTGAAACTTATGTTTCAAATAAAATTGATGATAACGTGAGATTGCAACATTATGACAAAAAGCTTGTTAGTGACCTTACGTTTAAAGCACTGTCTGAAGAAAAACTTGACGTTTCAAATCTTGATTCAAACACTGCAATTTTGATCAGAGAAATGGCTTCTCACTTTTCAGAGTTTGAAATTTCAGGCGATCTTAACACTATCAAGAAATTTAAATGGGAAAATGATTTTGCGGGCGAGTTTATGGGTGAAGAGTTCTATGCACCTGAAAAAGATGCAACTGAATCTATCACAAATGAAGAATATGATGATTTCAGAAAAAAGAGAAATGCACAAATGATGGCGAAATTTGCCAAGTTCAAAAAACAAAGTGAAAATACGGATCCGGAACCTGGAAATGAATAAAATAAAAACACACAAACATTGATTTGTGTGTTTTTTTATTGAATTTATATTTAAATTGATTGATTTTGCATTTTTTATGAATATTTTTCACTCATATTGGTGTAATATATTCAAAAACTGCAAAAAATGCAAAAACATGATTGAAAATGATGGAAAATTGACATTTTTTTATTTTAGCTCTCTTTTCTTCCAGTAAGTTTGCCTTCTGTTTGAAGCCCGCAAAATCCTTGTTGACGAAGTGCTTCATAGACAATGATTGCAACCGAGTTTGAGAGATTGAGAGATCTCCGTTCGCTTTTCATTGGAATTCGAATGCAATCTTCATAGTGAGCTTTTAAAAGAGTTTCTTTAAGACCATATGATTCTTTTCCAAAAACAATGAAACAGTCTTCCGGATAAGAAACTTCGGCATAGGTCTTTTTGCTTTTTGTGCTTGCAAAGAAAAATTGCTTGTCTTTATTTTTCTCATATAACTGATCAAAACTGTCAACAACAAAAACATTTGCAAAATCGAAATAATCAAGACCTGCACGTTTATAGTGTTTTTCTGAAAGTTCAAAACCAAGTGGTTTAACCATATATAAATTGCAACCAGTTGCGGCACAAGTGCGGACAATGTTCCCGGCATTTTGTGGAATTTCTGGTTCTACAAGAACAATATTCATCTTTTTTCTCCTTAAAGCTTTCTTATTATAGCAATGTTAGACTAAAATTTCAATTGAATGAAAGAATTGTTTGGTGAAATTCTTTGACTTGAAAATGTGAAAATGCTAAAATTTATATGCAAAAAGGAGAGATAAAATGGTTACACTTGTAATTATGGACGGGTTTGGATATTCTGAAAAAAACGAAGGCAATGCAATTGCTCTTCAAGGAACTCCAAATCTTGATAAATTAAATAAATATCCACACACACTTATTGGCGCAAGCGGGGAAGCAGTTGGCTTGACCCCTGGACAAATGGGAAACAGTGAGGTTGGACACCTTAATCTTGGTGCTGGAAGAGTTCTTTATCAAGACATGATGAAAATCAATAAAGAAATTGAAAAGAACACTTTAAAAGATAATAAGGCAATTGTGAAGGCAATTGAGCATGCAAAAAACAACAATAGTGCTCTTCATTTCTTGGGACTTTGCTCAACTGGTGGGGTTCACTCACACCTTAGTCACCTTGAAGCTCTTGTTGACATTGCTCATAATAGTGGAGTTAAAAAGATTTATATTCACTTTATTTCAGATGGACGTGACACCGACCCTCAAAGTGGTGCTGGTTTTATGAAAAGTTTGCTTGAAGCAATAAATGGCAAGGCTAAAATTGCAGACGTTTGTGGAAGAGTTTATGCAATGGACCGAGAAAAACGTTATGACCGTGTTGAAAAGGCATATGACCTTTATGTTTATGGCAAAGGTGAAAACAAAATCTCAGACCCAGAAAAGGCTCTTTTGTGGAACTATGAAAACGGTCACACCGACGAGTTCGTTTTGCCAACTGTTGTAAATGAAAATGGCAAAATTTGTGATGGCGATTCGGTTATTTTCTTTAACTATAGAACCGACCGACCAAGAGAAATCACTGATGCGATCACACAAGATGCATTTGATGGATTTAAAACAAAAAAATATAATGACTTATGTTTTGTTACAATGACCGAATATGCAGACAATTTTGTGAATGTTGATGTTGCTTTTCCACCTGAAAAAGTTGAAGACAATTTGTCAAGAATCATTTCAGATCACAAAATGAAACAATTCCACACAAGTGAAACAACAAAATATGCACATGTAACATTTTTCTTTAATGGTGGAATTGAAGAACCATATCCAGGCGAAGACCGCAAACTTATTGACACTATCGATGTCCAAAACTTTGCAGAATTTCCAGAAATGCGTGCAAAAGAAATTACAAAAGCTGTGTGTGATGCGGTGAAAAGTAAAAAATATGATTTTGTTCTTGTGAACCTTTCAAACCCAGACATGATTGGTCACACTGGCGACCTTGAAGCGGTTAAAAAGTGCATCAAGATTGTTGACAAATGTGCCTATGAAATTGCAAAAAACACACTTGAATGCGGTGGAGATGCAATTATAACTGCCGACCATGGAAACGCAGAAGAAATGATTTTGCCAAATGGTAAAGTTTCAACTGCACACTCAACAAACCCTGTTCCACTTTGGCTTGTTTCAGATAAGCATAAAAATGCGAAACTTATTTCGAACGGCAAACTTGCCAATGTTGCCCCAACAATTTTAAAACTTTTGAATATTGAGATACCATGCAATATGGAAAAACCACTCTTTTAGGGTGACCTTCACACATATATGTCAAAATTAGCAAAATTCCCCAGACAGTCATTTATGCAAATATATAAAAAACAGCGAAGAAATTCGCTGTTTTTGTTTGCATATTTTTATTTGAAAGGTTATGCATGTATCGTTTTTTGATTATTTATGATTGGTGGGGAAGAGTTAAAACTTTTCTTCGATGATTCCGCCACCAAGGCAATATTCACCATCATAGAAAACGACCCATTGACCTTCGGTTATTGCTTTTTGTTTTTCAGCAAAAGTTACGGTTATTTTGTCTTCTTCAATTTTCACATGAACTTTTTGGTCTGGTTGGCGATAGCGGAATTTTGCTGTGCAATCAAATTCTTTTTTGTCTGGCTCTTTTGGAATCCAGTTTACTTTATAAGTTATAAGTCCAGAAGAGTAAAGGCAATCTTCAAGACCGCAACAAACATATAGAATGTTTTTTTCAATGTCTTTTTTAACAACAAACCAACGTCCGTTATTTTCACTGAATCCGCCACCAATTCCAAGGCCACGACGTTGACCAATTGTATAATACATAAGCCCGTCATGAGTTCCAATTTCATTTCCGGTGTCAATATCTACAATTTTTCCAGGTTTTGCAGGCAAAAATTCTTTCAAAAAGTTTTTAAAGTTTCTTTCACCAATAAAGCAAATGCCGGTGCTGTCTTTTTTGTGTGCTGTTGAAAGGTCATATTTTTCAGCAAGTGCACGAAGGTCTGGTTTTTTCATGTCGCCAATAGGGAATAGAGTAAAGCCAAGTTGGTCTTGATTTAATTGGTTTAAAAAATAGGTTTGGTCTTTGTTGTCATCAACTGCTTTTTTCAAATATACAAGACCATTTTTTCTTTCAACTTGTGCATAGTGTCCAGTTGCAATATAGTCTGCGCCAAGGCTTTTTGCATATTCAAGAAATGGTCCAAACTTAATTTCACGATTGCAAAGAACGTCTGGGTTTGGGGTTCTTCCTTTTTTATATTCGTCAAGGAAATAGGAAAACACTCTGTCCATATATTCTTTTGAAAAGTTTACTGAATAATATGGAATGTCAAGTTTGGTGCAAACCTTTTTAACATCTTCAAAGTCTTGTTCGCTTGTGCAGTGTCCAGTGTCGGTGTTTTCTTCCCAGTTTTTCATGAAAAGCCCGATAACATTATAGCCTTGTTTTTTAAGTTTAAGGGCAACAATGCTGCTGTCAACACCACCGCTCATTCCAACGACAATGGTTTCTTTCTTTTTCATTTTTATCCTTCTATTTTACAATTTTTTTAAGTTCGAAAATCGCTTTGTCAATTTCTTTTTTTGTTGTGTGAACTGAAAGCGAAAAGCGAACAGTTTTAGATGCATATTCTTCTTTTCCAATTGCAGAGATAACATAGCTTGGCTCACTGCTTCCGGCGGTGCATGCAGAACCACGAGAAACCGCAATTCCGTTTCGGTCAAGAGAAATGAGAACAATGTTTGCATCAACATTTTTAAACGACACACTCACAATTGCCGGTGTGCAATTTTCCTGGTTTCCATTAATGATGATTTTGTCACCGAAATTTTCTTTCAATTTTTCAATCAAATAGGTGCGAAGAGTTGCAAGAATTTTTGTGTTTTTCTCGATGTTTTGAGATGCAATTTCTGCTGCTTCACCAAGCCCGACAATGCAAGCGGTGTTTGCTGTTCCGCCACGTTTTCCGAATTCTTGATTTCCACCGAAGATGATGTTTTTAATCTTTATAGAACCTTTAACAAACAAAAATGCAGAGCCTTTTGGACCGTAAATTTTGTGTCCTGATGCAGAAAGAGCATCAACATCAAGTTCTTTTGTGTCAAGATTTAAAATGCCATAGGCTTGAACAGCATCAGTGTGGAAAAGTGCACCATGAGAATGTGCAATGCGAGCAAGTTCTTTAATGTTATTTATTGTTCCAATTTCGTTGTTAACGGTCATGATTGAAACCAAAATTGTGTCAGTTGTCATTGCTTTTTCAAGAGTTTCTGGTTCAATTTCACCAAGATTGTTTGGTGCAAGATAGGTGACAGTGAATCCTTCTTCTTCAAGAGATTTGCAAGCATTTAAAATTGAATCATGTTCAATTTTGCTTGTGATAATGTGTTTGCCTTTTTCTTGGTTTGCTTTTGCAAGACCAACAATTGCAAAAGAGTTTGATTCGCTTCCAGAAGAAGTGAAATAGATGTTTGAAGTGTTTGCATTGATTGTTTTCGCAACTTGTGCTCTTGCTTTTTCAACTGCAACACTTGCATCACGTCCAAAAGAGTGTGAACTGCTTTCATTTCCAAACACTTGGTAAAAATAAGGTTTCATTGCTTTTAAAACCTTTTTTGCTGGTTTGGTTGTTGCAGAATTGTCAAGATAGATTCTTTTCAAACTTATTTCTTCCTTTATAAAAAGATTATAAAAAGATTATGTGTGTTTGTCAATGTTTTTATAAATTGTTGACACTATTCAGCTTAATTTTTGCATGAATGTTTTGCATCATGATTTTATTTATATTTAACTTTTCAAATTAATGTTTGTGCCATTAAATATTGACAAATTTCGAGCAAATGCATATAATAAAAATAGTTTTAAAAAAGGAGATTTAGATATTATGAACGGAAAGATTAACAGCACATGGAAAAAACTTTTTGTTTGGATTTCTGCATATCTTTCATATATTGCATTTGCACTTGTTGGTGGCTATGTTTTTGTGAAAGAAGAAGATGAAGAAGTGAAAAAACAAGCAAAACTTGCACTTTTTGTAACAGTGATTTTCGCTTGCATTTCAGCATTCCTTGCAATTTATAGCAATTGCTTTGGAATGAGCGGAACATCATATTCATCTGGTGCATATGAATTCTATCGTTGGTGCACTTTCTTTGTTAACATTGGAAAAATTGTAACATATGCAGTGTTCACAATTTTGGCAATTGTTCCAAAGAAAGATAAACAAGAAAAAATCACCGAAAAGAAAGAAGAACCACAAACTGAAAAAGTTGAAGGTTAACAAAATAAAAGAGCAGAAACATCTGCTCTTTTTTGTTGCTGATTTAGTTGATTCCTTCGCTTATTTTTTCAATCAAAACTTTTCTGTCCCAAAGGTGAACATTGTTCTTTTGAGCAAGTTCAATTGCACTTTTTGTGAAGGTGTTGTTTGTGATAACCATAATTTGGTCTGCATCATAATATTTTGCTCCGGCAACAGCTTCCATGATTGCATGATTTCCGACAGGGAAGTTATAACATTTTGCTTGGATTGCATATTTTGTTCCGTTCTTCTCGGCAATAACATCAATTCCTTGGTCGCCACTTGCTTTCGTGACTTCGGTTTTATAGCCATAACTTTTGAAGAGTTTTGCAATATATTTTTCAAATTCAGAGCCAGACATAATGTCAATGTCTTCGATTGTAATTTCTGTTGAATCGTCATTGATTGCCAACCTAGCGAGATAATTTTCTTTATTTATTGTGTTTTGATATACATGAATTACATCAAGATACGATAAAATCTGATTTGTTAAAGATAATGTTTTTTCATAGTCAATCATTGCTAGATAATCCGCGAGAGCATATGTGTCTATAAATGAATTATTTGACAAAAATTGTTTTGCAATTTCCATGCTGTGGCAACCAATATTAATATTGTATTTTTCAATAAATTTTTCAGTCTCACTTTTTAATTTTTCTTTATAAAGTTCATTTATAATTATTAAAATTGTGCCTTTTGATGCATTTGAATTTTCTATTTTATCGACATCTGTTAATGTGTTAAAAAGTTTGTTAAATTCCATAAATTGATTACAAATAATTCTTTCGTATTCGTTTTTATAGAGAGATTTTTTTATCATATCATAAAATTCATTTTCCATGATATAGAAATTGTCGAAATAAGTCTGTGTATTTGATGCGGGTGGGGCAAAACCATAACAATTAACATAATTAATATTAAAAAAGTCTTTGACGTTTTTGACACTATAATCATAAGATGAAAAAACTTCACTTATTGAAACATCCCCATAATAGTCATTGAGATAATAATACTCAAGATATAAACCATATTTGATTTTTTTATTAACAAAATTTCTTAAAATTGTCTTTAGTTCTTCATTTTTTGAATATTTTTTATAATAACGTTCAACATCTTTTAGATATGAAATCATTTCTATATTATTAAATTGACTTCCCCAGTCATAATCTTCTGATTCAATATTGGTTTCTGTAAATCTTTTTTCTTGGAGTTTTTTCATATATGGATCATAATATTCTTTTTCACATTCCTTGATATCAAATATCCAACCAATAAAAAACAAACCAAAAGTGAATAAGTATAACAGACCTAAGCCTATTTGATTTTTTTTAAATCTATAATATCCAAGACCTCCAAAAAATATAGTTAAAACATATTCTAACATTATTCAACACCTCACAAAACATTATTATTGGAGTTAATTTTAAAAGAAAGTAAATACATGAAAAAACTTGTAAAGTTCTCTATTGAATTAACAATTGATAAAAATTTATCTGAAGATTCTTGGAGCCTGTGTGTTGCATAATTATCTTTATTAAATGGGTTGATTAAAAAATAATAAGTTACAGTATGAATAACCCCGTTTTTAGCAATATGTAGTAAAAGCCTTAAATCGGAACATGAGTCATCTTTGTTTAAAGAATAAATATCGAATACATTGTTTTCTTTAACATTGCTATCTACGACTATTTTATTATTTTTTATTATCTGATAAGATTTTAAGTCGTTAAATTTTGTAAGCCAAAGTGTACTGTTTTTATAGTCAAAAATGCATATTTGTTGATGCTTCATATCAACATAGAAATGTTGAATCTCTTTATCAGAAAATTTTAAAGGAATATCTTTTGTTAATGTAAAGTTTGTGGTTTTTAAAAGTGATTCTGAATTCGAATTGAGTTTTTTGATCAATCTCTTATAATTATCATAACAACTCATTGAAATTACGATTGGCATCATTACTAAAATGGAGATTAAACAAAATACAAAAACTGGGATTAATTTCATATTAAACAAAGCCTACCATTAAATATTTAATAATAATTTACTCTCAAATTTTGAGAATGTCAAGTTTTTATCTCATGTTTTGAGACATAATATATTTATGTTTGGTAAGAATTTAAAGAGTTTAAGAAAGTTGAATAATATGACACAATTTCAGTTGGCAGAAAAATTGAATGTTAGTCACAAAACAATAAGCCACTGGGAGAAGGGATATAGTGAGCCACAATTGGATTTGCTTGTAAAAATAAAGCAGGTTTTAGGTTGCTCATATGAAGACCTTTTGGAAGAATAAGAAAAAGCCATCGTTTGATGGCTTTTTTATGTGCTGTTTTGATATGTTCAGTTTAAAAAATGTATTATTTTTAATCTTATTTTTGTTATTCGTCTTTTGACTTTTCTTTGCCTATATAGTGTTCTTTTGCTTTGGGGTAGAGAGTTGTTTTTAAAAATGTTGTGGCTGTTTGGTTATTTTTAAAGAGGCTAAGAACTGTTTTTTTGTCAAAGTTTTCGGCAAGATATTTTGTTATAAGAAAATATTGGTCATATGGGTTTTTGTTTCGGTTTAAAAGTGTGTCGGCATCGGCATAAAACCCGACATTTTGGTTTTCATATTGATCGCTTAAATATGTTGCAATTCCCTCGGAAAGAAACTTGATTGTTTCTGGAGAGTTGTTTTGTTTTGAAAAAAGTTCGTTCACAAAATGCACTTGTTCGTGAAGGATTGTTTTTTTATAATTTTCAAGAGCGATTGCATAATCTTTTTTGTCAAACTTGTGAGCAGTGTTGTCATAATCATTCAAAGAAACATAGAAAATTATTCCATTGCTGCATGTTCCGATAATCCAATCTTGGATTGGTTCATTTTCAGGCTTATTGTTTGCTTTTCGATATATGATATCAAATTCTTTTTTGCTTGGGACAATGGTGATGTTTGATTTTTCGCCTTGAAAAGCAATTCCAAAAAAATCATAAAGTTTCTTTGTGTTTTCATCAAGATATTCGGCAAGAATGTTTGCCAAATTTTCATCTTGTTTTTGAAAGTTTAAAATTGCATATTTGCTTTCTTTTTTCATATTTACCTTTATTTTTGTTTTTCGTTATAATATTTGTTTTCTTTTTGCATGAGAGAGGCAAGGGCTCGTGCTCTGTGTGAAACCGAGTTTTTTTCTTGGTCGGTTGCAAGTCCAAAGCTCTTTTTAAGGTCGAAAGAATAGAAATATGGGTCATAGCAAAAACCGCTGTCGCCAGTTTTTTCTTTCAAAATTTCGCCAAAAGTTTTGCCTTCACTTGAAATAAGAGTTCCGTCTGGAAAAATCAAAACCATTGAACAGAAAAAGTGCGCACTTCTATCGGCTTTGTTTTCAAGATTTTTTAAAAGTGTTTTGCGGTTTAGTTCGATGTTGTGGTCTCCGCCATAACGTGCAGAATAAATTCCTGGCTCGCCATTAAGAGAATCAACGCAAAGTCCACTGTCATCTGCAAGAATTGAAAAATCTTGAAAAGTGTGAGTTTTGTTCAAAAAGTCTTTGACAGCATTTGCTTTGATTGTCGCATTTTCTAAAAATGTTGTTCCATTTTCTTCAATATCGTCAGAAAATCCAATGTCTTTAAGCGAGATTACAACAGCATCTTGATGATATTTTCTAATCATCTCGTTTACTTCTTTAACTTTGTTTGCATTGCCAGACGCGAAAATATATTTATTCATGTCCAATTCTCCTTTGCTTTATGGTTAAATGTTAATTTGTTTTTTAAGGTTTGTCAAACAATGTGAATAATATTGGTGAAATTTGTTCATTTCTAAATTAAAATGACGTTGACAAAAATATATATTTTTGAATATAATATTTGTGCAAAAAATGAAACACTAATAAAGGAGATAAAACATGCTTCGGCTTGAGAAAATTACAAAAGTTTATGAAGTTGCCGACCAAAAGGTTCATGCCCTGCGCGAAGTTGACATGGAATTTAGGAACAGCGAATTTGTTTCAATTCTTGGTCCATCTGGCTGCGGAAAAACCACACTCTTAAACATTGTTGGTGGGCTTGATCGTTATACAACTGGTGACCTTATCATAAACGGAAAGTCAACAAAAGACTTTAAAGATAAAGACTGGGACAACTATAGAAATCATCGTGTTGGTTTTGTTTTTCAAAGTTATAACCTGATTCCACATCAAACTGTTCTTGAAAACGTTGAGCTTGCTTTAACACTTTCAGGTGTAAGCAGAAAGGAAAGAGAGCAAAGAGCAATTGAAGTTTTAAAAAAGGTTGGACTTGGTGACAAAATCAAAAACCGCCCAAGCCAACTTTCTGGTGGACAAATGCAAAGAGTTGCAATTGCACGTGCACTTGTGAATGATCCGGAAATTATTCTTGCTGACGAGCCAACCGGAGCTCTTGACTCGGTTACAAGTGTGCAAATTATGGAACTTTTGAAAGAAATTTCTAAAGACCGACTTATCATTATGGTGACCCACAACCCAGAGCTTGCTGAAAAATATTCAACAAGAATAATTCGCTTGTTTGACGGACAAGTTGAAGGTGATACAATGCCACTTTCAGACAAAGAAAGAGAACAGGAAATTGAAAAAGAAAAACAAGAAAATGAGCTTTTAGAAGAGCAAAGCAAAGACAAAAAGTTTAAACCAAAGAAAACAAAAATGAATTTCTTTACTGCTTTGGCTCTCAGCTTAAAAAACCTTTTGACAAAGAAGGGAAGAACTCTTTTGGTTGCTTTTGCAGGTTCAATTGGAATCATTGGCATTGCACTTGTGCTTGCAATTTCAAGTGGCTTTTCAACCTATATTTCAAGGTCGCAAGAAGACACACTTTCAACCTATCCAATTACGGTTGAAGCAAAAAACATTGACTTTTCATCAATCATCATGCAAATGTTCCTTGGTGGAGATGATGACAAAAAGGTTGATCACGACAAAACAAATGTCTATCCAAAAGACAGCATTTCATCAATGATGAACAACGTTGGTCAAAACCTTAGCACCAACAACCTTGAAAAGTTCTATAAATATTTGAATGACAACTATGACGATATTAAAGACCACGTAAGTGCGATTCAATATACCTATGACATTGGAATGAGTTTCTATTCCGAGTCTGGAAGCCCTGTTCAGCCAAACAGCCCAGCACTTATGCAAATGATAATCAAATATGCTTTATATTTCTTTGCAGACAAGTCTAATGTAGAAATTCAACAGACTGCGGGCGGTGGGGTTATCATCACTACAACCGAAAACACTTCATATCGCTTTATGGAAGGGTATAGAGAACTCACTGACATCACAAACGATTTGAAAACTAATGGAAGAGCCGAGCTTACAAGTGATAAGGTTTTAAGTCTTGTGTTTGCAATTCTTGGTTTTGGTGGTTCAGGCTCTGTTTCAAGCATGGCATCGTCACAAGTGTTTACAAGCATGAATGTTATCAGTGAAATGCTCAATAATGATGAACTTTTAAAAACTCAATATGAACTTATTGCTGGATCATTTATTCAAAGCAAAAACCAAGCAATTTTAGTTCTTGATAAAAACAATGAACTTGACGACTATATTCTATATGCACTTGGTCTGATTTCAGAAGAAGAAATGAATCGCAGCATGCAGGCTTTGGTGAAAAATCAAGAATATGTTTCTGCAATTTCATATGAAAGCATCATTGGAAAGAAATTTAAAGTTCTTGTTGATTCTGATTATTATGTTGACGACCCAGAAGCAGGATTTGTTGATTTTAGAATGTTTAACCTTGAAAAAATTAATAATAATCCAAATCCACTTTATAACCAAACAAAATATAACCAATATTATGCACAGGCAATCATGAATTGCACAAACGAAATTGAAATTGCTGGAATTGTTCGCCAGAAAGAGTCAACAAGAGTCGGGTCAATTTCAAGTGGGCTTGTATATTCGCATCTTCTTACTGAAGGAATGGTTGAATATGCAAACAACAGCCGTGCGGTTGCAGAAGGGAAAATTGGAGAAACAAAACTTGATGTTCCAGATTCAATTTTAATTTATGTTAACACCTTTAAAAGCAAAGACAATGTGAAAGCCTTCATTGAAAAATATAACAAGACTGCGGAAAATGGTGATGAAATTTCATATTCAGACATGGTTGGCGAAATTATGAGCACTGTTTCAACAATCATTTCAGCGATCACTTATATTTTGATTGCATTCGTTGGTGTTTCGCTTATTGTTTCAAGCATCATGATTGGAATCATCACATATATTTCAGTTATCGAAAGAACAAAAGAAATTGGGGTTTTAAGAAGTGTTGGTGCTTCAAAACGTGATGTTAAAAGAGTGTTCACCGCTGAAAACTTTATCATTGGGCTTACAAGTGGTGTATTCGGAATTTTGATTTCTCTTATTTTGACAATTCCAATCAACATTGTATTAAACCACTATACTGGTCTTGGAGCAATTGCAACTCTTCCAGTTCTTGGTGCTGTGATTTTGGTCTTGATCAGCATTTTCCTTACTTGGATTGCGGGACTTATTCCTGCAAGGGCTGCAGCAAAGAAAGACCCTGTGATTGCCCTTAGGGAGAACTAAGATGGAAGAAATACAACAGAAAACCGCACAAGAAAAGTGTGAAGAAAGCATTCGAAAAAAATTCCACAGTTCAATTTTTTCAAAGTTCGCAAAAGCTCTTAATACCTATGAAATGATTCAACCAGGCGACAAAATTGCCGTTTGCATTTCTGGTGGAAAGGACAGCATGCTTCTTGCAAAATGTTTTCAAGAAATTAAACGTCACAATAAGTTTGATTTTGAACTTGAATTTATTGTAATGGACCCAGGATATAATAAGGCAAATCGCAAAAAGATTGAAGACAATGCAAAAAAACTTGGAATTCCAATCAAAATTTTTGAAACTGATATTTTTGAAAATGTTGTGAACATTGAAAAATCACCTTGCTATCTTTGTGCAAGAATGCGTCGTGGACACCTTTATAATTTTGCAAAAAATCTTGGCTGCAATAAAATTGCACTTGGACACCATTTTGACGATGTTATTGAAACAATTCTGATGGGCATGCTCTATGGCGGGCAAGTTCAAACAATGATGCCAAAACTTCACAGCACCAACTTTGAAGGAATGGAACTTATCCGCCCACTTTATCTTGTCCGTGAAGAAGACATTATCAAGTGGCGTGACTATAACAACCTTGACTTTTTGCAATGTGCTTGCAAGTTCACCGAACAAAACTATGGCGATCAAAAAGAAACAGCATCAAAACGAAAATTCGTTAAAAATCTTATTAAAGAACTAAAAAAGAGTGATAAACAAGTTGATGCAAACATTTTTAAAAGTGTTGAAAATGTTAATCTTTCAACTATTGTTGCCTATAAAGATAAAAACAATGTTCGCCATGACTTTTTGGAAGATTATTAAAATAAAAAAACCACTCCATCTTGGGGTGGTTTTTTTGTGTGGAAAGTTGAAAAAAATTAACAATAAAATTAAAAATTTTAAACGGGAGTTTTTTGCTTGACATGGTTTCTAATAGATGAGTATTATATTATTGAATAATTAAAAACTAAATAGGTGAAACTTTTGAGAAAAACGAAAATTAAACAATTGCTATTTATGCTTTTGATGCCAGTCATCAGTTTTTTGTTGATTGGAATTTTTTCGTTTGTAAATTTGGCAGGAAATGTTTTTGCAGAAAAGAATGGTGGTGGCTTTTTTGTTGGAAGCGACACAACCTTAAATTTTAATGCAACGATAAGTGGTTCTTCTGCAACAAATGGTGGCGGGGTATATGTTTCAAATGGTGGAACCTTCAACATGAATGGTGGTTCGATTTCTGGAAACACTGCTACCGCAAATGGCAACAATATTTACAATTCCGGAACCTTTACAATGACAGGCGGAAGAGTTGGAACAAGTGGTTCTTCTTCATCGGGTTATGGGGTTTATAACATCGGCACAATGAATTTGTATGGTGGAAATGTTTATGATAATGTTTATTCGTCAGCAGACATAAAAACAAAAATGGCTTGCAACATTGCGGGAACAATCACTCTTGGAGACAGTGCAACAATCACGGTTCAAGACTATGCTGGCACAACACCAGAATATAATATTGAAGTTAGTTCTTCAAGACAAAGTGGGACAATTGTAACTTTTAAAGGAAGCACAGTTGAGCCAATCCTTTCCAAAATCAATGTTACAGGATATGATTCGGAAAGTTATGCTGTTAAAACAAAGAAGGACAGCAGTGGAAACTGGACAATTTCTCTTGTTGAAAATTCTTATGACTTTCCATCTGACTGGAAGACTCAAGTTGCTTCAACAACCTATATGACAACAACAATTACTCCAGCAAACATAACAAAAATTCAGTTTGTTGCAACGGTTCCAAGTGGCTACACAAAAATTGGAA
>ERZ779821.409-NODE-409-length-15536-cov-4.53937_pt1 | contig 15536 bp, 15 predicted proteins | sample MGYA00511884_ERZ779821 | MGnify/ENA primary metagenome ERZ779821 (study PRJEB29588, sample SAMEA2152664) | human gut metagenome | biome: human gut; feature: human-associated habitat; material: faeces | place: Denmark | collected 2008/2010 ... | reverse complement strand
CAAGCTCTTCCGAGACCATCACGGCAATGGCAGTACCCTTGAGATTACCCGGCAACGACTTGCGGAGCAACGCCATATTTTGGGGTATCTCCATACTCACGAGTTCCGCGGCACGCTTTATTTGATAGATATTCTGCATGGCACCCTGCGCGTTCTGCAGATAGCCCAACATCTTATCCTCCAAATGGTGCATCCGCTCCATGGCCAGCGTGACCCCGGCTTCCGTTGCGATGATCGCCTCCTGCGTCTTCTCACGCTTCTTGAAGAGCTTCTTCAGCATTTCCGTCTGTGTGGTCACCGCCCCTGTCAGGAGCGGGTCTGTCTGCTGTGCGAAGCCGCAGACGGAACAGGACATGGCCAGCAACAGACAAAAGAATTTTCTTTTCATGGTTCTCCGGTTGTTATGGCCACGGACATCACTGACGGTACGGATTTGAAAAGTCGGTGCCGGAAGTGATGCGCCGTGACCTCGTTCATACTTTCCCATATACAGAGATACTGGAATTTACATTTTAAACCCGCTCTTGCACTCGTTGCGCTCCCTTAGCTCCGTCCTGATCCTCGCGAGATTCTCGTCCCGTTGGAACTTCGTCTTGAGCTGCAGCGCTTCCAAAGGCATGCCGCGTACAACATCGTTCCAGTCCTTGTAGTTCACCGGCGGCTTCATCACCTCGATGCGGTCAGGCAACTTGATGAACTTTCCCAGTTCCTCCACAGAAGCCTTTCCCACTGGCATGTCGAAGGACTTCCCATCCATCTCCAGTTTGAGGTTGTCCCCCATCTGAAAGACGTTGAGCCGTTTCCCGTCGAGCAGCGCCGCCATACGCATACCGTAGATCCGCCCCGGCAGGTCATTGTCGAAACAGTCCACCGCCTTGGCCATACAGAAATGCTTCATCAGTCCCGACACCTGCCCGTTGGACAGCGCGCCGCCCACAGATACAAAAGCCGAGTGCGGCAGGTCCATCTTTGCCCGATTCGCCTGATAGAACGACATGGCATCGTAAGCCGACTCACAGAAATAGACATGCCTGACCATCTGCGGATTGTTCAGTGCCGAATGGATGCCCGCCGTCCACATCGCAGTCGTCGAGTTCGTCCCTGCCGCCTTGCCCTTGAACCCACGGTCGCCCCGCAGCTCATAACCGACCAAGTCCGCATTGAAGTCCGGCTCACGGTACGGGAAGCCTATCATCGGCAGTCCGTTCCTGTTCTTCTGGTCCGTTACTATGGCGATATGCCGCTCAAAGAGCGATACCGTCTCACGGCTGATTCCTCTGTCCTCAAAGATCCCCATGGCATAGTCCATGTTCCTTGCCAGCGGCTGAGCCGTGTAGCGTTTGGGGTTGAACACCGGGTTCAGACTCCCCAGCCCACCGGCATAGCCCCGGTCGTGATTGTCCACTACCGGCATGTTGGCAAAGTCCGCCAGCACCTTGCCGATGACCTCCCACTGGTTGCGTCCGAACTTGTTGAAGTGACTGAGGTTCTCACCGATGAAGTCCACCACGTCGCCCCGCTTGCCCGAATTGCGGTGGAAGTACCGCTGCCGGTCCTTCTCCTGAGGATGCGAGATGATGATGGTGTCAAGCTTCTCACCCCTTCCGTCGGGCAGGATCAGTTCGATGTACCGTCCCACACCCGCCTGTCTGTTGAGCTTGTAGCCGAGCGAGAAGGCAACATCGTCGATGCCAACCCTCGGCTTCATTTCCTGAAAAGATACGTAAGACATAGGCTTGTAGTTTGATGTTTGTTATAGGTCTATAAGTAGTCACAGATTATCGCAGATTGCAACATCTCGCAAAAGACATTGTTCAAATCATCTCGCAAGCATTGTTTAATCTGTTACTGTAACATTCACAATTTCAAGCCTTTATTTTCCTTATTCTCCTGCTTCTGTTCCCGTATCTCACGGACTTCCCCGACGAACTTTCTCGCTACCGTATCGTGCAGCATCTGATCCTTCAACGCCCCCGTCGGCATCATCTCATATCTGATACCCGTAATCTTGCTGATGGGCTTCATGCCGAGATCCTGCCCCTCGAAGGTCGCACGCACCGCATAGCCCCCGTCCATGCGCTTGAAGATGGACGCACTGTCGAACTTCGCCGAGAGCGCTATGTCATGCGGCTGCTGCCACTCCTTCTTGGCAGCTTCAATCCCCTTGTCAAGTCCCACCTTACGCTGGTTCTCTGTAAGGATGGGCGTCTCACCGAGGGCAATCTTCTGCTCGTCAATCTTCTCAAGGATCATCTTCGAGGCCTTGTTCACGTCCGCCATGACCGATACGATGAACTTCGGCTCCTCGCGCAGGGCATTTATCCATCCGTCCATATAGGCAGCGTTGTTGTTGAGGATGCGCTTGTCAAAGCCCAGGGCATTGCCCACCATGGCAGCCGTGAGCTCCGCCACCAGCTCCTCCTTGGCGTACTTCTCGTCCCCGAACTTCGCCCCCTTGTCACGGTTCAGCCGGTTAGGGGTGCCCGTGGAGTGCGTCATCTCATGGAGCGCGGAAGAATAGTACTCCATACCGTCCTTGAAAATCTCTTCCGCGTTCTTGCCGATATTGAACTGCTCCTTCTTCGGAACAATGACAATGTCGCGTGCCGGAGAGTAGAACGCCCCGTCCACAATCCTGTCCGTCTGCACACGGCATATCCACTCCTGCCGCTCGAACATACGGTCGAGGGCCCGGTTCTCGTACATGCCCTGCGTGTCACGCAACTGCGGACCTTTGAAACGGTCCACGATGGCATCGTACTTTTCTTTGTTCACCTCCTCAAGGTTGGTCTGATCCACGTTGAACACGGAGAAAGCACGTAGGAACGGCCTGACCTCGCACTTCGCCTGCTCGCCACGGCTCATCTGCCTGTAGTCCGACTCGGCAACCCGTTTGCCCCGCTCGTCCTTGATATTAAGGTCCCAGTAGATGACCGGCATCGACTGCGCACCCTTCTTGATACGGAGGTTCTCCTTCTGCGCCTGCATGAAGGTCATGTATACCGGCGTGCGGTAAGCGTTCATCGCCGTGTCCATCTGTAGGAAGAACGAGTTTGTGCCCGAGTAGTTGCGGCCGCTGAGGTTCTGCGGCATGCCGAGCATCGTACCCTTCCCGTTCGTCCATCCCTGCCGCCAGTCCGATGCCTTCATCGCCTTCATGCGGTCGATCATGAGCGAGCAGAACCTGTCTATGGCCTTGTCGCCGCTGCTCTTGTATTCCTGTCCTTTCCTTGACTTGGAATCCTTGTTTTCCATAGTGTCAGTATTGGTTAAGTTAGGTTAGTAGCCCCACAGCCCGATGATATAGCCTTCGGACTGTGGAAACCATAAGTTTTTGTTTATTAAGGTAATACTACGTATTCTCTACACGGTGGCTTCAGCGAAAGCGTCCGCGAACTCGTTGCCGTCGTCATAGATACGGCTCTCGGTCTCTTCGAGATAGAGCTCAGCGTTGTTGTCGTCAGGCTCGATGCCGTGGTCGTCGCACCACTGGAGATAGGCTTTGCCGTGGTCACTGCGCAGTGCGAGCTCGCACCATCCTATCTTGCCGTTCTGTTTGAGTTGAATGAGTTCTTCGATTGTATTGTTCTGCATAGTTGTGATGTGTTAATGGTTGATGATTGGAATAGTTGATTGCTAAGATGTAAGCGTTGATATGTGTCAGACAACTCATAACGCTATAGTTTGAACGCCTGTTTCGCACTGACCTTCTCCGACTGCATCTCCTTGATTTCAGTGTTGAGATAACGGGCAGCCAGTTGCTCCTTGGTAGCCGTCTTGTGCGTGAAGAGCGCCTGCTTGTCGTGCCATGAGAGCACCGCCTTGCCGGTCATCCTGTCGTCATCGAGCTTCGCCGATACTGTCCAGTCGCCCTGCTGGCTCTTGGCGATGCGCACCTCCTTGACACCCTCCTCCAGCTTGAACTGGTTGTAGAAAGAAGCAAGGTGCAGCTGCTCCCCGAAGTTCTTCTCCACGAGCTTGGAAGGCGTTGTCACACGGTCGAAGTAAGCGTTCAGATCCTCCTTCGACATTGTGCGAGACATCTTCTGCTCGCCCACCTGTGTGTAGAGTTTGTACTTGCCCACGTCCTGCCGCTGCTCATCGTGTTCCTTGTAGACCACCATCTTGTCGATGATGCGCCCGTCAGAGAGCTTGTTGTCAGCTTTGTACTCCTCCGGTGTGACCTTCTTGGCCAGCTTTGAGGGATAATAAGTCTGCATCAATGCTTCTACACCTACCTCACGTTTCTGATAGGCAGCGGCATCCTCCGGCTTCATGAGCTGCGGACGGAGCTGCTGTCCGTCGATACGGGCAGTAAAATACCACTTGTTCGGGTCCTGGTTGCTTTGGAAGGCATGGCCGTGGGTCACCTTCTCACCGTTGACCGTCACCATCTGCGGCTCGCGTGACTTGTGAACCTTGGTGTCTGCGGACTGTTCAACGGCTTTGTCGTTCTTCTTGGTCTCTGCCTTCACCTCCGTCTTGTCGACTTTGGCAGTCTCAGTCTTCTCAACCTTGGCTTCCTTCGTCTTGGTTTTCTTCTTTTCTGTTTTCTTTTCCATAGTATCGGTTTGAGTTTGGTCTTTGGTTTGATTAGTAGTTTTCTTCTTGCTCGGCTCCTGCATGTCAGCGATCGCCACACGATAACCTGCCCGGATAAGCCTTGGCAGGTAGACGTCGAGCGCATGATGCGGAAACTCCGCAATGATCTCACCGTCCTTTTTGGACTTCGGTTTCTGTATTGGTATGCGCAGCGTGTCCGACAGTTTTTGAGCATCCTCATTCAGTGAGCGGTAGAAGTCACCGTTTCGCATGAGAATCAGCGCGTCGGGGTGCTTGCTCTTGAGCCGCTGGTACACTGCCAACGGTGTGTCGGTCTTGTTCTTTACTTGCTGCTTCGTGGAATCGGCAGATTGCTTCTTGTCAGAAGGCTGTTCTTGCATCTTCTTTTCCATGTTAGTAGGAATTAGGTTAAACTGGAAGTTCTTGTTTGTCAGATGGTTCTTCGTATGTCCGAGGACGGCGAGCATCGTATCGGGATGACCTACAGCCTTGATGGCGGCACCTGCGGTATAACCGGTGTCCAGCACATTGTCTATGACGATAGGCGTGAACTGCTCCGGCACTTGTCGGTACAGATTGAGTTTCAGGTATATGCCCTCCGGCTTGAGGTCATTCTTCTTGGCATAGTGCAGCGGCATGTGCGGTCGGCAGGAAAGGATGTCCCATGTCGGGATGCCCGTCCTTCGGGAAATTTCATTGGCAAGCGTCTTGGTGTATATCGCCCTCCCATGGTGGTTCGGGACAGGCACCAGCACACAGTTGCGTCCTGCCGCCATCTCCCTTATTCCGTCCGCCATCATATCCGCAGCCTTGCAGATACTCGCGTAATCACCGTCCTTCAGTTCGTGCGCCAACTGACGGACTTTAGGGTATGGAGCACAGGAGGTGAACGTACATTCTTGTTTGTTTGACATGGCAATAGATTAAGTCTCATAGGTTTGTAGATATATGGTATTAAGGATGGAAGCTAAGGTCAACAGCAAAGAACTATAGTGAAAGCCCTCTCTTCTTGTCCTCTTTCCTGTCTACTTTTTCCCTCTCGGTCTGCCGGATGCTCTCCTCGTGGCGAAGCCTATCCACCACCTGCTTGTATTCCCACCGGTTCTCATCGGTCTGCACGTACCCCATATAGCCCTCGTGCGCGTCGTCATACCGGATGGCCTGCTGACGCTTCCATTCCTCCATATCGCCTTGCATGACCTTGAAGCCCACCGGCTCACGGAGATCCACGCCCACGGTTACCTTCTGGTCACCGACCTCAAGTTCCACCGGCTTGCCCGAAGCGAGAGCTTCCTTTTGCCCAATTCCGAGTCCGATGTCCTTGATTCTGTCCACTTCCCGAAGCTTTTCCTCAAAATTAACAGTCGCCATATCACGGTACATCAGCGCGTTGGTCTCCTTGTCCAACTGTACGTACCGCATCTTGCGCTTGTCGCCCTCCTTGAACTCCTTCTGTATGACATCACCCTTGCGAATACGCTCCAACTCCGTATCATTGAGTCGTAGTGTGTTGTCCAGCTCACGATGTATCTGATACGTAAGTAGTTGCAGCTTTCCGTCCCTGTCGTGAACGAGTTGGATTTTCATGGGGATGGACACCGCAGAGTTGTCGCCCACGGGCACGTTGAGACGCATTAGCGGCGAGAGCTCACCACTCAAGATAGAGTCGCGCAAGTCCTTCGGCATGCGCATGAGATCCTTGGGATAGATGCCGATTTTGGCAAATTTGTCGAATGGTACTGGTTCTGTTTTCATAGTTGATGTTTTGGTTATTCAGTTGGTTTATACTAATTTTGTGGTGAAAACATATCAAACTTAACACACTACTACCATGAAACACACACTGACGTGCGCTGTGGTCCTTATGTTCTCGATGAATGTATTGGAATCACCGGCACAGTTTTACACTGTTGAGAAAGTCGGTCCGGCTGCCGACACGTTATCCATTTCCACGGACCCCTACGTCCGTGACGTACTCCACGAAACAAAGTCAACGTCCAAGGTCGAGACTGAGACCAAGAAAAAATCCGTCTTCGGTCTGCCTTTGCCTTCGTTTCTGACCGCAAAGTTAGGAAACAAACCGCCAACCTCCAACAACGCTCAGGGAAAAGTGCTGGAAAAAGGCGAAAAAAGTCCAGGAAAAATAACAAGGAACAATCGCAAGACAACCGTTTTACCCTTCCTCAGTGCCACAGACAGCCTTCTTTTAAGTCTTCTTGAAAAGCGCCTAAGCATCTGTATGCCATTGGATTACATTACGATCACCTCACACTACGGCTACCGCCAAGACCCCGTTACCAAGTGCCAGCGGTTCCATGACGGCATAGATCTGCGATGCGGAAACGGTTTGGTCTATAGCATGCTCCCGGGCAGGGTGGCCGCCGTGCACCACGGAGACACCGGCTACGGCAACTATGTCATCCTCGACCACGGCAGCCTCCGTTGCCTTTATGGTCACCTTCGTGAGATCTATGCTAAAGAAGGCAGCGAAGTACAGGCAGGCGCTGTCGTCGGGCTTGTCGGCTCTACCGGCCGCTCCACCGGTCCGCATCTCCATATCCAGCTTCAACGATTGTCAGCAAACAACAGTTGGACCAGTGTCGATCCCATGCCGTTCATCCAAGCCCTCAACCAACAAGTAAAGACCTTCAACGACCGACTGGCGGAAATCAGCGGTAATGACTCTCCTATATATAATAATGAGAAAACCAAGTCAAACGAGCTGACCATAGAGAACCTCTATGCCGCATTGAAGAAGCACGGCATCAAATACCCGAAGATCGTCCTTGCCCAGGCTATCCTTGAAACCGGCCGTTTCCGCTCCCGTGTCTGCAACGAGAACAACAACCTCTTCGGTCTCCGGCACTCGAACGGCTACTACGTCTTTGACCACTGGGAAGAGAGCGTCATCGCCTACAAGAACAAAGTGCAGTACAAACACCGTGACAACGAGAACTACTATGCCTTCCTGAAGCGCATCGGCTACGCATCTGCAAAGGACTATATTGAAAGAGTCCGTGAGATAGCAAGCCAATTGTAAGCAACACTGCTCTTCAGCCAATCCGAGACTGCGACATAGCTAAGGGAAAGGTCAACCTCGTTTTCGTGCCGGAAAATGAACTCTGCGCAGCATGTCGACTTGTTAGACAAGCTCAATATGCGAGGACGAGGAAAAGGCTCACACCTCAAGAATTTAGAGACGCAAATAAAAAGGCCGTTCAATGGGCGGATGATAATCTTACATCCACAGTAATCAACAATTAGCCTGCCAAAAGAACTACCATCCAAACTGCAGACGGGCATACCGTCAGCGTCGGAAAGAAATTCTTTACCGAGACTGCGGCTAAAGCAAAGAACGAACCCGATGTAATACATTTGCTCAAAACAGCTACAGAATTCCATAAGTGGATACCAAATGCAAAATTGGTGCGAATGGAACAAGGACGACACCACAATTGCCAATTTAGCGTTTACCACGTAGACTACCAAGGACAAAATATAGAATTCAAATGTAAAGTAACAGATGGGGAATTAGTGTATATGATGAAGTTCATATAAACAAGAAAGAGAGGCAAATGGTCATTCCGTAGCCTGCACATCTTTCGATGCCGACATGTGAAATGCCTCCTACATTGCCTCTCTTTGCTTCAAAGTTAAACATTTATTTCCAAACTCCAAACAATTATGAAGAAAATTATCGAATTTCTCATTTGTTAAAATGAAATGTTGGTCCCGCTGCATGGGTATAAAGGGAATGTTGGTCCCACCGAATAAATGGAATACGAGTTTGAGCATTTGCTAGAACTTGAGGATTGTCGGATGCTATTAAAAGCAAGGTTAGAAGAACAAATGTAGAAAGTATTACTTTGCTTCCTGGAAACAAAGATGTTATCTATACGCGAAGTCAAATGACTTTAACCGACTTTAAAATAAGACAGGCAGACTTGAAATAACAAGGCTGCCTGAATCGGGGCCCAAACCCCTTAACGGGGAATGATCCACCGCAAAGTTAAACATTAATTTCCATACTCCAAACAATTATGAAGAAAAGTATCGCGTTTCTACAAAATTCCAACCACTACAAGCATCTCATCGGCGGCTTCATCGTCTCTTGGCTCACCGCATCGCCCTATGCCGGCATCTATGCCGCTGTAGTTGCGGCTACTTGCCTTGAGCTCAAAGACCGGCTCTATGGCAACAAGTTCAACCTCACCGACTGGCTGCTCACCATTGTCGGAGGGGCTATGCCGGATCGCCCTATAGCCTGTCTATTGCTTCCAATAACAACTCACAAAAAATATAAAGAAGGTCGCCGTGGAGACAATGGGACTTCTCAGCCAGGCACTATCCCCGAAACTTCTACACTTAGGCTCAGAACTACATTTTTCATGTAACTACCCTTAGACCAAGCCCACTGAGACATTGCTATTACCCAAACCGTTTCCGCAAGTCGTGCCTTTTTTGAAGAAAATCGACTTTTTTCATCAAATTTGGCGATATATCAGCAGTTTACAGTAGGCTACAGTTGCCATTATGCGGAATAGTCACTATCTTTGCAACAGAAAATCACAACGCAAGGTTTACTAACCATTGCAGGGCCAAGCTCCCCTGGAATACCGGCCTAAAGAAAAGGAGCGCGTCTTTTACCGTCACACGGAACTATCTTATGCCGCCACGAGGCGGACATAACAGCGGTGACCAAAACTCCATGACACGAGTTACCTATAACCAACCTTATGAACATACCATTTTTCAACATCGGGAAGACCACCCCGAAGAAGCGCAACAAGATTATCGTAGCCGCCAACCAAAAAGGCGGATGTGGCAAGACTACCATTAGTGTACTGCTCGCCGACCAGCTTGTCCTCAAACACCACTGCCGTCTCGTCACGCTCGACGGTGACCCTCAGCGCAGCATCGTCAAGAAGCATGAGCAGGACCGTGAGCGCTGGCCACAGCTCCAGCCCCTCTATCAGGTCGTACCCTGTACCCAGCTCAGCAGTGAGCGGGAGACCTTAAACCTTATCCGCGCCATGCGCAACGAGGACTTTGACTTTATCATCGACACACCGGGCAGTCTTACCCTTCAAGGCCTGCTTCCACTTGTCTTCGAGGCTGATGCCGTCATCGTCCCCATTCAGTTGGAAAAGACCAGCATCAATTCCACCACCACCTTTATTGAAATGTGCGCCATGGTCGCCAAGGAGAACGGTGGTAACAAGCTGCCAAGTTTCTATTTCCTGCCCAACCAGTTCAACAAGAACTGGGGCCGCAAGGCAGAGCTGACCGAGCAGCAGACGTTCCTCGACAACTTTGCCAAGTTGGGCACCGTATTGCCGAAGATACCCAACTGCGCCGAAATCCAGCGCTATAGCACGCTCATCCTCACCGACAAGCAACATGAGATTGTCGACAAATGCTTCGACACGCTCTACGACTGCGTCTATAACGATAAATCCGTATGACTGACGGCACTTCTCAACCAATGGTTTTCGGGGATATCCACGATCTTCTCCGGAAAGTCAACGGTGAGAGCGAGCCAGCCTACATGTGGCAGAGTGACAAGCAGGGGAAAGAGGTAAGAACGGAGGAGCCACCGGCTGTCCAAGAAGAACAAGCCAAGGAGCCGGACGAAAAACCCGATAAGGAATCTCGTCAGGAAACCAGTGAGAAGGCTTCTGCCATTGCCAAACCGGAAAAAGTGCCAAAGGCCAAGGATAAAGTTCATCCTCAGAAGGAAAAGACCAAGTCACCTCCTCCAAAGGCGGTAAAGGCATCGGAAGAACAACAGGCAAAAAAAGTCCGGGACACACCAGTGACAAAAACATATGCTTCACCTTCCGTGTCCGACATCCAGTCGCAGATAGACACCTTCTCTTATGCCGCAGAGACCGGCCACCGTCGCTGGGTATTCATCCCCGATGAGGTATACGCCACTTTCGAGACCGTCTATGGCTGTTACCGTCTCTCTGCCATCCTCACTGCCCTTGCAAGGTCATTCATCGATGCCAACAAGGAGGAGCTCCGACGGCTCGTCACCCACCGCAGCGGACTGTTTGAGTAGGACAGCCAAAGAGATAACAGACCAAGGAAATAAATACAATCAAAAAGTAACCACAAACTAAAAAACGAACAGAATACTATGCGTACAGCAATCCATACAACCACCAAAAGAACCTTGTGGACACCAGACCACGATGACATCCTCAAGGAGCGCTTCCATACCGACTGCCTCCATGACATAGCCTCACATATCGGCTGCACATGCAGCACAGTGAGCAATCACGCACGCCGGCTCGGACTGAGAAAGTTCTCTCCTTCGGGACGCAACAGCGACGCACGTTCCTTTGTCCTGATCGAATACCCCAACCTCAGCTATCAGGAAATGGCAGAGCGCACAGGTCTGCACAGAGAAACCATCCGGATCATCGCCCGCGAGCTCGGACTTGAGCGTACGCCGGAACAGCTCCGTAAAATCCGCAGTCGCCGCCGTAAGGAACTCATCCAAAAGGAGCGCCGCCGCATCATCTTCGGTCTCGACCAGAAAACGAATATAAAGGTAGTGAGCAACCATCAGAAGATCCGTCTTCGTGGTTCGCTGAAACGTCTCGGTTACATCCTCGGAACCGACGGCCACACCTTCTACTATTATCCCGGTCTCCGCCGCCACCCCATCAAGGAGTCCAACGGCAGAGCACTCGGCTTCACCTTTTTGCCATTGCCGACAGCGTGCACGGAGGAAACGATTCATGATTCAGCATCTCCGGCCGTGTCGGTAAATGGACAGACTATCAACTAATCCAGACATATAATCAGACTACCAACCATGAAAACCACAGGAACGATCAAGAAAGTCCTGCCCGTTAGGACAGGCACGTCCAAGAAGGGCAGCACATGGGCCGCCCAGCAGTTTGTACTCAAGACCGACGACGGGGATATACTCCTTGAAGTCTTCGGCCAAAAGGAGATAGACGAGTATGCCGTCACCGAGGGCGAGCAGCTGACGGTGAGCTACGTCCCCAAAGTCCAGGAAGTCGGAGACAAGGTGTTCGGCAAGAACAGCGTCACCGACGTCGAGCGCGACGAGTCCCAACCTTTTGCAGAGTAGCTTATGGCATTCACCAGTATAGTAATAATTGTGGTGGTGCTCTATGCTTTGGGTTATACGGGCATGATCATCCACGACCTCTTCATCAAGAAGGATCCCGCAGAGTTCATGCCCAAGCCCAAGGACGTAGAGATCGACATCTCCGACGAGGCGGGACAGTTCAAGCCTATTACTGTCGAGAAGTCCGAACCCAAGCAGCAGCCCGCAGCCGCTCAGAGCTCCTCTGTTCCTAAATCTGATGAAGAGATAGTCACAGCACGTCCCATTGCAGATGGAGAGCCCAGTGGAAAATCCGATGGAGAGCAATCTGCCCCACCTTTTCCACCATCAGTGACTCCATTTGGGTCAGACGACGCTAAGTCCGATGGCATGACCTCAGAAGACTTTGGTCCACGTCCAACCGACGCAGAAACACAGAAGCGCATTAATGAGCTTGTCAAGCTCAGACGTGGTGAGATGTTGACCGATGAGATGACCGCTTCAAAGGATGACAGCCCATCCGCACCAGAAAACACAAAAGTGAAAGACCCCGAGTCCTCCGCCCAAAATGTCCGCATCATAGGTCCTGAGCATACTGTTTCCCCTGATGTGTCGGATGCCGTAGGCAAAGAGTCCTCAAAAGAGAAAGCTCCATCGGGGGCTAATTTCAAAGAAGCGACTCCGCCCACTCCTGCTCCTGCAAAGAAGTCAAGACCTGCCAAGCCTCCCAAGCCCCCGAAGCAACCGGAGTTCCACAGCGACGCGTACTTTGACATCCTGAAAGTTCAGATTGATGACACCAAGCAGCACACAAAGTTGCAAGGAGCCCAGACTGCCGAGCAAGTCAGCAAGGAAGCCAAGCGAGTCTCCCCTGACGATGCCCAAATGGCACTCAGACAAATCACCAGTTTATGGGAAAAGAAAGAATCGGAACGCGTCCCTGATGAGGACGAACGCCAAGCAATAGAAAAATCAGAACGGTCGAACCGTGAGGCTCCGCCACAATTCAATATATGAGAATTGTTTCTCATTAGAAAAAGTCTTTTGTATTATGATGTTAGTGTACAGCTTTTAGCGAATGTATTATGATGTTAGTGTACAGCTTTTAGCGAAAAGCACATCCGTAAGACAGCTTCCGGAAGAGGGCTGCGCCGTGAGGCAAGGGGATCAGACGGCCACGTGAGTGGCGCTCACCCATCTTCCATTTTCATGTGGTCTTTAAATTGTAACTAAGAAAAACCTTAACAAACTTATGTTACAAACCATTTCAACCAAAACCATCATGAACTTCTGCATGAGCGCATGCAAGAAAATCCCCGTGAAGCGTGTAGCCGCCTTCCTCGGAATGTTCCTTTTCTGTACCGTCATGACCTTCGCCCAGAGCAAGGGTGTCGGCGGATTCCAATCAGCCATTAGAGAGATATCAGGCTACGAGACCCAAGTCAGTAACTTGATGAAGGCCATCGGTGCAGTTATCGCAATTGTCGGCGCGTTCTCCATTTATTTCAAGATGCAGAACGGAGACCAGGACGTGAAGAAGGCCATCATGCTCACGATTGGCGGCTGTGTAGCTTTCCTTGCAATGAGCGAGGCTTTGCCTTTGTTCTTCAAGTAGTTATACACTGCTACTTACAAGGTGTCCGACCGAAGTCAAGAGTCGGCTCGGACACCTTTCAACTCTGAAAATTCACCTTAATAACTATATATAACGTAAACATAATTCTAAATAAAATATCAGCCTAATGGACATCAATTTCAACGGCATCCCGGTTTTCAAGGGACTCCAGAAACCATTGGAGTTCATGGGTATCCGCGGCAGGTTCCTGACCTATGCCGCTGCCGCCATCGGCATCAGCTTCCTTGGCTTTCTGCTCTCGTCCATCCTCTTCGGCAAGCTTGTGGCCTTCATCATCATGGTCGTCCTCATAGCCGTGGGAATCATCTCCATCTATGTGAAGCAGCGCAGCGGACTGCACAGCAAGAAACGGCACCGCGGCAACTTCTACTACTGTAAGATGTATGAGCATTAGCCCAAAACAACATTAGATAAAGACCTAAAAAGAAAGATAATACACTCATGAGTACCAAGAACAAGCCGCTTGACGGTCTCTTCGCCCAGCTCCAGGACATCAAGGATGCCGATGGCAAGCTGATGAACACGGTTCTTTTCTCGAAGAACGGCAATCCGTCCGTCATCATCGAGATTGAGAACCCCGTGCAGCAGTATGCCACCGATGCCGTGCAGTACGTCGCCTACACCGACGTGCTGAACAACATCGTCCAGACCCTCGGCGAGGGCTACGCCCTTCAGAAACAGGACATCCTCTGCCGTCAGAGCTACCACCATGCCATCACCGAAGACATGGAGTTCCTCACGCGCAGCTACTTCCGCTACTTCAACGGCCGCCCCTATACCGAGATCCGCACCTACCTCATCATCACGCAGGAAGCGGTGAAGTCCGCCTTCGTGAAGTACGACCCCAAGTCCTGGCTCGACTTCCACACGAAGGTCAGCAAGGTCATGGACATTCTCAAGGAGCGCGGCGTCTGGCACCGCAAGCTCACGAAGGACGAGGTCAACGAGTACCTCCACCGCTTCATGGCGTTCCACTTCAAGGACGGTCCGTTCTCCATGCAGAGCTTCAAGGCCGGTGACGACTGTCTGAGGATGGGCGACAAGGTTGTAAAATCCTTCGACATCGTCGACGTGGACGAGATAGACCTGCCATCGCTCATCAGGCCCTACCAGTCCGTTGCTGTCAACGGCTACGTCATCGCCACCGACCTGCTGGCCTTCCTCAGCGAGATACCCGACACCGACTGCGTCATCTACAATCAGGTCATCCAAATCCCCCAGCAGCGCAAACTATTGAGAAAACTCCAAGGCAAGGCCAAGCGCCACGGCTCCATGCCCGATCCCAGCAACAAGATTGCCAAGGCCGACATCGAAGCCGTGCTGAACCTCCTTGCCCAGGACAGCAAGCTGCTTGTCTACACCAACTTCAACCTGCTTGTCAGCTGCAAGGCCGAGAAGCTGACACCCGTGACAAGCTTCATTGAGACCAAGCTCTACGAGTGCGGCATCTTCGCCAGCAAGAGTGCCTACAACCAACTGGAGCTCTTCATGGACTCCTTCCCCGGCAACGCCTACTCGTTCAACCCCGACTACGACCTCTTCCTGACGCTCAACGACGCAGCCCTCTGCCTCTTCTTCAAGGAGCACCTCAAGCACTCCGAGAACACGCCCCTCAAGACATGGTACACCGACCGTCAGGGCCTGCCTGTATGCATCGACATCACCGGCAAGGAAGGCAGCGTGAAGATGACCGACAACGCCAACTTCTTCTGCATCGGACCCAGCGGTAGCGGCAAGTCCTTTCACATGAACACCGTCGTCCGCCAGCTTCTGGAGCAGAACACCGACGTGGTGATGGTCGATACCGGCGACTCTTACGAAGGTATCTGCCGCTATTTCAAAGGCACCTACATCACCTACTCAAAAGAGAAACCCATCTCGATGAACCCGTTCAAGATCACGGACACCGAGTACGCCCAGAACTTCGGCGAGAAGAAGAACTTCCTCAAGTCGCTCATCTTCCTCATCTTCAAGGGCAGCGAGGCACCCACGAAGATTGAGGACAAGATCATCAACCAGACCATCGTCGAGTACTACGAGTCCTACTTCACCCCCTTCCGGGCGTTTACCGACGAAGAGCGCGAGCAGCTCCGCAAGCGTCTGCTCTTAGAGGACAAGAAGAACGGCACGTACGAGGAGCACAGTAAGGAACTGGAAGAAAAATACAGACATACTGCGTATGAAACAGACATCCCCCTTAATTCCGCAACTAATTGCGTAATTCGTTATTAATATCTTTTATAAGTCTCT
>ERZ779821.398-NODE-398-length-16015-cov-7.74461_pt1 | contig 16015 bp, 16 predicted proteins | sample MGYA00511884_ERZ779821 | MGnify/ENA primary metagenome ERZ779821 (study PRJEB29588, sample SAMEA2152664) | human gut metagenome | biome: human gut; feature: human-associated habitat; material: faeces | place: Denmark | collected 2008/2010 ... | reverse complement strand
GTAAGTTTGTAAGCTTCTTTTTTTGAGAAAAATCCAAATGACTTCAATTTGAAATAAAACAAAAGAGGCCATCTCAACTCTATTTTGAGACAGCCTCTTCATTTTCACCAGTCGGGGTGACTGGATTCGAACCAGCGACCACACGCCCCCCAGACTTTGATATTTATCGCATAATAATCATTGATTATCAGACTTTTCTGTAATTTCTTTATGCTTTGGTTTAATTTATGGTTTAATCCGGCAATAAACCAAGAGGTTTAACAATAAATTAATTTATCTCTTTGCAGTCTTGCACTGCATCACAAAGTTACTCAATATAGCTTTCCTATGCAATGAATTACTCTTATAGTTAAGACTGTTCCAATAACTTTTTTCTCTATTGGATGATATTGTATTTGACTGTATTATATGAGTTTCTCTATTACTCAAAATCATTCATATATTGTATATCCAAGCTATTGTCTGGTAGTGGTGTGAACTTATTTAATGGGTATATCAGATTATTATTTCTTTAAAATCCACCTGTGAGAAATAGTTATATTTCATTTTGAGTATTCAAGGCATATCTGTATAATCGTATAAGTTAATATATAATGTTATGTGCTAGAACTGAAAAAGCCAACTTATCCGTATGATTGGGTAGGTTGGCTTTTGCTGTGTTGTCAGTTATTGTTTCAAAAGACTATTCCCATTTGAAAGTATAAATTATAGTTTCTGTCCTTGTTTCATTAATATCTAAGCGTTTGTAAGTAGATACTTCAGTACAGCTTTCTAAATACCCTTCTTTATCAAATGTATAGGTATATTGCGCTGTTTCTTCATTGTATTCATCTTTACTATATACTTTGTCTGGAAGTTGGTTGCACCTCATTCCTGACAATTCGGGATGTGCTTCCAATAGTGGGTGTAAATCATCTACAGTCCATACCATTATTGGAAGATAGCCTTTACAAGTTTTTCCACTATAAGACAATTCATTGATATTTTCATCGTTATACTGGCTGTTATTTTCTGTGTCAGTTAGGATTAGCTTAGTTAATTTCTCACCTTGCCATGTATAACTTTGAGTAATTGTATAGCTATAGTCATCACTAACCTCGTGTAAATTAATTAACTTAATTAACTGTTTATTTGCATTATAAGTAAAGTCTGCATTATCCAAATCTCCTCCGTCACTATCAGAAGTATGTGTTATCAATCCATTTTCTAATGTATATGTGATTGCCTCTCCATTTCTGCTTTCAATGATTTTGTTTGCTCCCCAAGTGACTGTATAAGTACTGGTGTGTGTACTACCATCGTATTGTTCTGTGTTTGTAGCTGATACTAGCTTACCATTGCTATCATAAGAATATTCAGTAATGACTGATTCTCCATCTTCATCTGTCATTCTTAATTCAACAAGTTGTTTTTGATTGGTAATTACACCATCATCATTTTTACTGGGTTCGTCGTCATCACTGCAAGAAGTGAAATTCACGCTCATTACTACGGCTAGTAAAGCCATTCCAATTAATCTAAATGTTTTCATTTTTAATATAATTTGTTTTATTCCCAAGTATATGTATAAGTAGTTGTATCATTTTTATTTGAATCATTTTTGTGGATGCATTTTTGGGTGTATCCGTCGCTATCAAAAATGTAATAGATATTGACTATTGTTTCCATAGAAATATGCTCATCATCATAATAAGCTATTTTGAGCTGAGTGGGGAGCTCGGAAGTTCTCATGCCAACAAGTTCTGGGTGTGCATAAAGAAAAGGTTCTACTTCAAAACTACTCCATGCTGAATTATCATATGTAAACGGAGTCCATCCTGTACAGGTTTTTCCATTATATTTATATTCACATGTATATGAAATCCCATCTGTATGTGTATGAATGTACTTTATAAGTTTGTCACCATTCCATGTAAAGCAATCTTCTCCATAAGGTGTTTTTATATTAGTGATATGTCCACTGTTATTGTAGGTATATTGAATACTATTTTCTTTAGAATCGCTGAATAAAGATGAGCAGTTAATAATTTTATTATTTTTCAGTTCATAGTTGTCTATATCATCATATATATTTTCATGAGTCAGAGAGTTGTTTCCCCAAGTAATGTGATATTCAAGGCCAGATTCCCAAACGGAAGTTACTCTTCCTTGCGCATCATAAATAAACTCGGAAGTTTTACTCGTACCTGAGTTCTCAGTTTTAGTGATTCTTATTAATTTTTTTTCTTTACTTTTAGTTGGAGTGTCATTACTACTGCTACAAGCTGAAAAGTTTGTGCATAACATTGTAACTAATAAAGCCATCCCAATTAATTTAAATGTTTTCATCGTTATTCAATTTATTATATTATTGTTTGATATGTTTCTTGAATTAATATAGTTCTTGCATAGTCCCATCTGAAAAATAAATAGTGATTTTTCCTAACATCATAAGTGCATAAGTAGGTTTAGGATTTCCAAATAAGAATATCTTTTCTGTTTCTTCTTGATTTATTGTAATATTCTCAGAGACTTCTTCTGCATCAACAGATTGTTGCTCTTTACTTGAGTAATGCATTCTGACTTTAATAGCTGCAATTTTTTTGTTTGTATTATTAGTGATATTTAATGTGATGCACATATTATATTGTGGGTCGTATGTTACACTCGTCCTATAAATTGTAATATCACTATTACCATATTTTTTAGTTACATAATCGTTTTTCCTTTGTGTTGTAGGATTTGTAGAAATTGCACCATTAGTTTTACTTTCCGTAGGCAATGTAATAATAGGCTTCCATTCCTGTGAATATCCGTTTGACACAAAGGTGATTAGTGCTAAAGTAAAAAGAATTTTTCTCATGCCCTTAGATTGTCTTATATATTGTGCTTTCTAATTCCCCAAAGAAAGCTATTAATAAATTAAGGTGTGGGAAAACTATTAATCTTACCCTACATTCAGGTCTTCGCATTACCTCTAGCATGGATAAAACAATAGCCCCACACCAAAACGGTATATAGAAACCTTATAGGGATAAGGTAGGTATATATCAAGTGTGGGTGCTATTGCCATCATCTTCATGCTAGTAATCAAAGTTGCGAAGTTTGAATGTAGAAGATAATATCAATAACACCTCTCGTTAATTATGTCCTTCCAGCGTCCTAACTCGATAGGTCACTGGAATTGCTGCAAAGTTAGCGAAAGGTTTTTTAATATTCAAAATAAAGCTTTTATTATTACACATTTAACTATATATCTAATACAGTTCGGTGGGATTATACTGGCTATTATATTAATATTTATATCTAGTCGTAATTGACCTACATTTTTTTCAATTTCTGTATTGGGTATAGCAGAACAAAAAATCACAATAATGTTGGTAGATTTTCAGAATGTCTCCATTGAAGAGAACTTTTTCCAAAAATCTACCTAACTATTATTTAGAAGCTTAAAGATTCATAAGTTTGCAATATTTCTTCCTGTCTTAATCCCAAGTATCTTTTAGTAATGGCTACAGAACTATGATTGAAAAGTTCCATCAGTTTTACTAATGCCAGCTCTGAATTTTCACTATTCATATTATAAACCTGTCTGCCAAAAGTTTTTCTAAGTGAATGGCAGGAAAAGTTCTTAATCTTTAGCTTGTATTTCTTCTTAATCTCTTTAAGAATGATATTTATTCTCTGTATTGAAAAGACTGTACCTTTCTGACTAACTAATATTGGCGCATTTATTCCAACTGGGTTTATATGTTCGTAACATTCTCTGATATGTTCCTGTAATTGGGGATTCAGTCTGATAGTTCTTTGCTTTCCTGTCTTTTTCTCAGTTACAGTAAATTCGTCTGTATCTATTATCTGCTTCCATCTTAAAGCCAGAATATCAGAAATTCTTAATCCTGTGAAACACCCTAAAGCTATAAGAAGTGATATTTTATAATTATCATCTTTTGCCAGTTTCCTGATAAGATTCATTGCATCAGACCAAACAAGATAGTCTGCTGTTGTGCTTGAATATTTAAGTGACATAATGTTCTGTTTTATAAGTAAATGAATAAAAGTGAATATTAATTTTGAGTTGGATTTACTAACTCATTGATTTATGAGGGAACATTCACTAATTATCAAAGTGAATATTATAAAGTAAGGACACCCAACTAAAAATATTGAGTGCCCTTATTTATGCTACAGCATTCCTTCATCTGCAAAACTGTAGTATTCTGTATCTGAAAGGATAATATGGTCTAGTATCTTTATTCGCATGAAATTTGACGCTTCCCTTACCTGTTTTGTTAGTCTTATATCCTCTGGACTTGGCTTTAAGTTTCCACTTGGGTGGTTATGTGCCAAAATAATAGCTACAGAATTAGTTATTAATGCAGCTTGGAATATAAGTCTTATATCTGCTGTTGTTTCTGTCAGCCCTCCTTCTGAAATAAGAGTATATCCTAAAACTTGGTGGGCTTGATTCAGGAACAGGACTTTAAAATATTCCTTGTAGCATATATTACCTTTCTTATATGTAGAAAGTATATATTTATAAGCATCCTCTGAACAGGTTACTTTATATTGATTCTTAATTTTCGGTTTATAGGATAGCTTAACTTCTCCTACCTTATAATCTATATTCATAATGTCAAAATGGTTTGTTTCCATATTTATAATCCAAAATAGAATAGCACACTCTGTCATAAAAAGAGAACCCGCAACAGGTACAGAAATAGCTTTCATAAACTGCTGCATATTCACCAGTCAGTCTGTTCTCCAACAGTTCATCAAATCTGTGTAACCAGTATTTAAGTGCCTGTAGTCTTTTTATGTATTGAAGATTATTCTCACTGCGATTTAATTTGTTCTGCATTTCTGTAATATGCTCAACTACTTTTTCAATATCTTTATTCATAATAGTCTGTATTATAAGTTTGTATAAACGAAAAAAGGACAACTAACTTAATAGCTGCCCTTTATTCAAAAAAGCTCATTTAATCAATGAACCATTTATATTTCTCATCACCATGTAAAGCTGAATTGATTCCTAAAGCCATTTCTGTAGCATTCAGGGAACGGTCTAAGAATGAATCAATATAGCTTGACTTGTTAGCTCCAGTCAATAAGTTGTAGAACTTCCACATATTAAGCTCACTTCCAAAACTGCCAAAATTATCATCATTAATGTATGCTTTAGCTACACTGTTTATCTGTGTATCAGTAAGCAACATTCTGGGTAATGCTTTCTGGTAGCCTGTTGGCAAGCATTGGTAAAGTCTCATTCTACCTATTATCTGGCAGAACTGGTGTTCACTCATTGAAGTGTTACCTAACTGCTGCATCAGATAAAGATGTCTGGCAGGATTGTAGTTGCTGAAAAGTTCCAGTGCTGCACGATATAGCTCTGTAGTATTGCTTACTCTCAAATCATCTTTGTAACCATCCGTGAAGATGCACATGTTACAGCAGACTTGATTTTTGAATCCGATAGCCAAACGGAACAACTCTGGAACTTTCTTTGAATATAGATTCATCTGGTTGTAAGCTCTTACTCCTACGATGGAAAGATTCAGCTTGTTTCCTCCCACAGTTTCATATATGGTAGGAATATCAATGCTGAAAGCTGCTCTTTCATAATAGATAGTCTTGTCAGATTCCAAAAGTTGATTGGCTGGTTTATGGATAGCTTCTGGGATTCTGCCTTTAATAATGTGGCTTGTTCTGATTGTGGCTTGTTCCACCTTTTCACCACAAAAGAAAGATTGTGCTGCATCCTGTATTGTTTCCACAAACTGCGCATGATTGATTGTAAGTTCATTGTCCTTAGAGAACACTGGAGTAATGCAATCATTCTTTAAATGATTCAATGTTACTTCCTGTGTGTTGGCTTCAATAAAATGATTGGCTGGCTTTACTGGCTCGTCCATGATAATGGTAGCTTCTTCTGCATATTCACCCAGATTCATTCTCTCACGATTGTTTGCCATAGCTGGCATGATAACCAAATTTCTCATATTGATAAAAGTTTAAAAGTTTATAATCTTATTACTATATAGATGTTTAGGACTATACTGGCTATTTTACATTTATCTATGAGAGGGGGACTAAAAGGGTTGTGTACCGCCTTTCCAGTCACTCAATAATATTGGGACTATTGACAGAACGGGAGGGGGAATTTCATATAAGACACCCCATACCCGTTTCTTTGACTTTCAGATAAACTGAATATATGAAATTCATGTATCAGAGTCTCTTTTTCATGATTGCAGATATATTTGGTATATTATAAAGTATATGGTATATAATATGAATCAGGACGATAATTCTAGATAATATATATGTCCTGAATAATTCTCTTTGAGAGCTACACCATATCTTTTAATTTTCTTATAAAAACACTCATGCCTTTAGGAGACATGAGCTTTTAAGACAGAAATAAGTACTTTTTCAGCATTAATCAATAGGTGGTATTGTTTCTATAATTTTGGTCTATATATCCCCATGTCACAAAAATCCACCGCCTACCATTTGAAGATGTTAAGTTTAAATGAAGGCTTTTCCATTGAATTGGAGACAGTACAGTCATAATAATCCTTTATTGTCTCTTGTGTTACTTTAAATATTATGCCATACTCTTGGAAAATAAGTTGTAGTCTCTGCTTTATTTCTTCTTTTGATAGATAGATTCCTAAAGGGAATTCTGCTTTTATTGCGTCAAGAACTTCAAAAGAGAATCTTAATTGTTGGGCTCGCACCTTGTCATATTCATTGACTTTTTTGTCAATTAGTGATTTCTTATATTCAGCACTTACTATAGCATCCTTTCCAATCTTGTTATAAGCAGTCAAAATGTAGTCACATTCAGGCTGTTTTCTTAGCTGGTTCAGAATCAATTCTCTTTCCTCAAAAGTAACCTTTCCGTTTTTAAGCCATTCTTCTGACCTGACAATCAAGTTCAATAATTGTTTTCTTTGCTCTATAGTAATTTTTGTATTGTTTAATTTCTCTATATCATCCTCTCCAACGCATTCTATCACTTCATTATAAGTAACATTAAAGAAACCTGTTGAAAGATATGCCTGGTACAGTTTATCGGCGGATTGATAGTAAGCTCTTACCCTTTCTTCATTGTAAAGATTATCTATGGAAAACGGATTTATATTTCCTCTTTCATCTATCAAGTCCTGATATTTCAGATTTTTCATATCTTCAAGTATAACCTTTTTCTTGAATTTATCCGTTTCCTGTTGCCCTTTCAATAAATTGTAGTTGGTAATAGACTGTTCTATTCTGTTTCTTATTTCTTCATCACTACGGACATGGATATTCTCGTCAATTGTTGTAATGTGCGTAAATGAATTATAGGTAACATCATCATTTCCTTTTTTACGGAATCTGCCTTGTATCTGAATAGCTTCCGTTAATGGGTCTATAATAGTCCATTGTGCAGTACGTAAATCAGTCAGCATAAGAATATCAGGTTTGTATTTACCTATGCGAATATCCAAAGCAGAATAGAAACGACAAGTAAAGAAATTGTATTTTGCCAAAGGGTAGTTAATCTGCGAATATGCATTTACTATTCCTCTTTTCTTTAGCTTATTTACACTCTGCTGGGAACAGAACACTTTATAGTCCATGACACCCAAATTATCAATCAAATCAGCTATTCCATCTGTTACATTAAAGAATATGCAAATGTTCTTGCTATCCTTTAGATTATCCAAGACAATTCTTAACCGCTTATAATAGCTGTTTGTAACAATAAGTTCCAGATTCTTCTTGTAATCGTAGTCTGGTACTATCTGTATCAGTTGAAAGTTCTGTCGTTCAAATTCAGGATGTGACATCTTTAAAGGTGTAGCAGAAACAAATGCTTTCTGTTCAAACTGAAAGAAGTCATATATCGGCTGTGATATTTTTCTCCTGTAATCCACATCTTGCGTAAGTTTCTCACACTCGTCAAACAGACAGAAATATTCCTTATAAATGTTTATGTTCAATTTCTGTGCAGCTTCTCTTATTTTATGAAAGCTTTCTGGAGTAGTCATAATCTTCTTATATGGAATATCCATTTTGAGGTACTTACTTATATTGTATGGAGTACATTTTTCATAGACAGCTTCCAGATTCTCATTGTCATTCACTTTACCAAGTATAACGGGGACATTAGGTTCTATGATAATTGAATTACGTTTGGAATGTATCTCGCTATGAGTTGCTCCGAGTCCTGTTAAGGTCTTATTAAGAATGGTATTGGTAGGTATCATCTTGTAACCAACACGCTTTAACGCATCCAGCAACCATTCTCCTTTATGTAATATGGCTTTTATTTTCTCCATTACTGATAGACTTTTAAGATTATAGTATATTACAGATTTCTTCAGGGCGGTAGTCTTTCTGAAAATTTTCACTTTATAAGCCCGGACTTGAAAAAAATACCGCCACTGAATTTGATGTAACAGAAGCCTATCTCTCACATAGGCTTCCGTTTCAGTTTGTTATGCAGCCTTGTTATTCTCCTTTTGACGCTGTAACGTGAGTATCCAACTTATGAGTGTTCCTGCGATGCAAGCTTCCTTATCACCGCAATCTGCAAGTTTTGCCATAGTTACATCACTTGATGGAATTGTTTGCAAGGCTTCTATAACTATGTCAAAACTGAACTGTTCTTTCTTTAGAATAATATTGAGCGCACGAGGAACATAACGCTTTTTAGCTTCTCCCTCACCTAGACTTTTACATGATTCATCATAGAGCTGTTGAGCTTGTTCTTTCGTTCTTCCGAGCGTTAATGTAGGCTTAGCTTTAACTCCGCGCATCATTAGTTTCAATGTCGCAGCTTTCATTTCACCAGCCAAGTATCCCAATGATTGTGTATAGGTTATGCCATTTTCAATCGCAAACTCATATGCTTGTTTCACTGCTGCATCACCTGTAGCCATAGCAGCAATTCCCATTTCCTCCACTTTTGATGGCATACGGCTGATTAAAGCTGTCTCGCCTATATGTTGCGCATAGTCTGCAACAGATTCAAAATCGTGTATCTCCACGTCTTTCAAGTAATCATCAATATATATTCTTTCAGATGTTTCTGGAGTATCACAGATTACAAACACATTATCCGTGCCTTCCTCTATTAGTTCATAGTTATTATCAAAGAGTTTATATCCTTCTTTCCAGAATATATCCGCTTTACAGAAATGGAATCTTGGAGTAAGCAGTTTTTCATTGTTGACTGTTACTAGCATTTTATCCATCTTTTTGTCATGTCGCATTCCGTACTCAGTATGAGCTACGATAATCCTCACATTTTCACCATTAATATTAGCTTTAACAGCAGTAGGTTTTAATCCTAGGTCTTTTCCTAATTCTCCAAGTTCTTCAATAGTTTTATATTCGTTCTTTTCCATCTTATTTAAATTGTTTAAATTAACACTTGCCACTTTCGCAGCGTTTACACTCTCATTTGCGTTTGAGGTCGCCACCTTTACTTCAGTTCTCATAATTTTATATTTAAATTGTTACATTAGGTAACTACTGAAGCTATGCGCACTTGCTCGTTTGTTTCCTTTTGACGTTGCAAAGGTCGTGGTTTTCATGTCTTGTTATCGGGAATAAAAAATGATGGATTTCTATTCCCCTTCAACCGTTTCATGGAACTCTTTTCCTTTGACAGTGTAAAAGTAGAGAGGATAGCGTTACGTTATGGGGAATAAAAATCCCGCTATTCTATTCCTCTTAAATGGAAATTGAATAACGGGATATATTAAATAATAAGTAATCTGTTAGATGGAAAACTCTGGATAGACATTACTTATGTTATGTGGATATTTATAATCTTTGTATTGTTTAAGAAAAGCTTTAAGTGTTTCATTTTCAATGTCAGTCCATGTCTCTTTATTTTTAGACAGCTTGATAAAATAGACTAATCGACTGACCATCTCCATTTCTTTGATAGAATGGTTTGCTCCTGTTCTTCTTTTGGCTCTGATTTGTTGCTGGGTATTGAAGAAAGTAAGAAGCATTTTAGCAAAGTAAGCGATAAACGGTGAGTCTTTCAATATCGTAGAAGTTTCTTCTTCCTGCCTTCTGCTTAGATATTTAAACATGTCAATATCAGCTTCACTTATATATTTATTTATAGCTTCATATATTGCTTTAATTGTTCTTATATCTTCCAGAACTATTTTCTGCTTGCCTGCCTTGAAAGTAAGACTGGCTGTATCTCCAACATTACTGATAGCTGATTGCAGTTGCTCCAATTGTTCTAAAGGGGTAGACTGCATTGTTATGCCTTGATAGAACATGCTTTCACAATAATCACAAACAAAGAGAATCAGTAGCCAGAATTTATCCGCATCAAGTTCAAGATAGCTAATGAGTTCTTGGATTTCATGCTCAGTCAAATATTGGTTATATAAGTTTTGTTTACTCAATAATCTTTGGTTGAATCTGCTTTTAAATATGACCATACAGTCTGTAGCACCAAAAGGAGTGTTTTTTGCTTCCTCTATAGCTTCTGCTGATGCTTCACATCTGGTTACGTTTATTCTATAATCATAATCTTCTAAGTCTGGAATATAGATAGACTCAATTATTCCGATATATTCCATTAGAGATAATGCGTTATTGTTCCATTCCAGTTTATCCATGTTCTTACTCATTAGTTATAGTGACAAATTTAATGAGAAAATCCCACTCACAATAGCTGCAAGTGGGATAATCATTTTAAAGTAGGTTCTTCATTGCATCATCCACTTGTTCATTATCAAATTTACTAAGATATATCTGGGTAGTTTTTATATCTTGATGTCCTAAAGCCTGTGATATGATTCCAATGTTTACTCCAGATTTCTTTAATATGGTAGCGAATGAATGTCGAGCAACGTATGTGGTTACTTCTGCCGTTATCCCTAGTTCTTTAGCAAGGGCTCTCAATTCAGTATTTACTTGATGGCAGATTTTATGTACTCTGTTACTTTTTTGCATGGGTGTTATATGGCGTTTGCAATGTAGAATGGGAAATAGATATTCTGCTTCCTGTTGGTAAGTGGAATATTTTGCAATTATTGTTGAGGCTTCTTTTGATAATAGGAGATTGATATTGCCATGTGTTTTTTGTCTTTGGTAAATCAGTCTGTCCTCAACAATGTTTTGACGTGTTAAGTTAGCAATATCCACAAACGAGATTCCTCCGCATAAATATGAGAATGAAAACAAATCGTGAGTAAGTTGTCTAAGTTTACTTTGCCCATTACAATTTGCGTTTATAAGTTTCAGAATATCATTCTTGGACAAGGCTCTTTTAATAGTTTTGGTATTGAAGTGGCTTAGCTTGTACTCAATAAACGGATTCTTTTCACGTGCCACTACCTTTGCTTCTATTGCTTTATTATAGGTAGCTCGTAAAGTACGGAACTGATAACTGAGAGTTGTGTCTTTGTTCCCTTTACTTCGCATCCAGTCCTCAAATTTTTTGCAGAAAGAAACGTCTATATGGCTGAAAGTATAATTCAGCTTTTTACCTTTATTGAAATTGCGTAAAGTATTATATGAGTTTAGGTAAGCATAGCTATTACCAATTCTACCTTTCTGTTTTAAATCTTCGATTAATGACAGATAGAATTCTTCAACTGTTTTGGCTTTGATTTCTTCTTTCTGTTCATTTATTAATGAAGAAGCGGTAAACTCTTCGCTATTGGCTTTCTTTTCTAAGATTTTTTGCTGATAATCTAATTTTGTTTTAAGTATAATCTTTTGAATTAAGTCCTTGTTTGGATTGTTAGGTTTGGGTACATTTCGTTCAAAGTCCCAATGTTTTGCTGCAACAGATATTTTAAGACTTTTGTAGGTGCTTTTCCCATTCTGTGCAATTCTTAACATTAAAGGGTGTTCTCCATTTGCTAGGGTTTTACTTTTGTAGCAAATCACTGAAATTGTAGCGTCCATAAGAATTTGGTTTAATTCTTGGTTTAATTGCTGGTTTAATTTGTTCGATTAAACCGCCGCTTACAGCGATATGCCTAAAAACAAAAAAGCATCGACAATCATCAGATTATCAATGCTTTTTACCAGTCGGGGTGACTGGATTCGAACCAGCGACCACACGCCCCCCAGAGCCTTCCTTTTATTTTCTATATTTTTGTATTTATCTGAAATTCAATATATTTGTAGCGATTAAAATATGGCGTAGTAGCTTCTGATTATACTAAATTGGATGTATTGGGACTAAAAACGTCAGTAATCCGTCAGTAAAATGTATCGCTTATGAAATATGCTTCGTTTAAGATGTGGATAGCAGATAAGTACCATTATAAAGATGGTTATGCTATTTGGCTGGTGGTGCGAAAAGATAATAAGCGTAAGATCATGGCATTAGGCATTTACGCAGAACCACACCAATGGGATGATAAACAGGAATTGTTTATCACAGATAAGCGTGTGCCTAAATTACATCCAGACCGTAAATATCTGAATGATTGGCTTACTCAGAAGAAATCTGAGATACTTCGTATCATCGCAGAGTTTGATAAAAATAAAATAGATTGGACTTTAAATCAGTTTGAACAAGAATTTTTTCATTATTCCAATAAAGGTAATGTCAAAGATTATTTTGAAAAACTTATCTTAACCTATAAAGATACCAATCATATAGGGAATGCCACTTGTTACAATCGAACCCTCCATATGCTTGAATTATTTGATGATAAGTTTTCAGAACGGGTATTTCCTGAAATTGACATTAAGTATGTAAAAGCTTTCGATGTTTTTCTCCAGAAAAGAGAATGTAAAGGCAATACGAGAAAGTTTTATTTTAAAGCTTTAAGAGCCGTTTTAAATAAGGCTATCCAAGATGGAGAAGCATCGGAATCTACTTATCCATTTGGGAAAGGAGGATTTAGTGTTGCATCTTTAGAAGAAGAAACGATGAAGCGGTATTTACCACATGAGGATATGGAGAAATTGAAAAATACAGTAGTTGAAAGTGCGGCTCAAGAGTTGGCTCGAAGATTATTTCTTTTTTCGTACTATTGTTATGGTATTTCTTTCATTGATGCAGCATTATTAACAAAGAAGAATATTGTCCGTTATAATGGGGGTAACTATATCGTATATAAACGAAATAAGACAAAGGAGGCCAAACGGGTAAAACCAATTCAGATTAGAATTACACAAGAAATACAAAATTTATTGGATTGGTTTTCCGCAAATACATTGTTAGTGGAAGATTATTTGTTGCCGATTGTTTCCATTGCCGGGTACAAGGGGGAACGACTATATAATCATATTCGTAGCCGTTTTGGACGTAATAACAAGAATTTGGCTAACTTAGCGCAGACTTTGGGGATTACGGACATGAAGCTGACCAGCTATGTGAGTCGTCATACAATGGCTATGACTTTACAGGACAATCAAGTACCACGTGAAGTTATCTCACAGATATTAGGTCACAGTGATTTGGCAACGACCAATACTTATTTGGATAGTTTTGCCAGTAGTGTAATAGACGAAGCGGTAAAAGTATTATAAAAGAAACTGTATGTTATCAACAGATAAAATAAAGGACTTGCTTTCGCATGGTGAGAATAAGCAAGTAGAATTTAAGAAATGCACGGATAAGGTTTCGGCTTCCGTATATGAAACGGTATGTTCTTTTCTGAATGCAGAGGGAGGATATATCTTTTTAGGGGTGGATGATGATGGTACAATATTGGGAATTAACCCTAAATGCGTAACAGATATGACCAAAAGTATTATCAATACGCTGAATAATCCTGAACAGTTTCTTCCTCCAATGCCAATTACGCCGGAGCAGACAGAGATAGACGGTAAGATTATCCTGTATCTGAATGTGCCGGAGAGTGAACAGGTACATAGATATAAAAACCGTTTTTTTGACCGTTGGGGTGATGCAGACAATGATGTGTCAAAGCATACTTATCTGGTTAAGAACATGTTCATGCGAAAAGAAAAGGAATCTTCCGAGAATGAAGTATTTCCCGATGTAACATTGGAAGATATGGATGAAGAATCGTTCAAGATTATGCGTAGCCACATTTCCATTCATAACTCCAATCATCCGTGGCTGAGCATGACAAATGAAGAATTCCTGAAAAGTCTGTTCTGGGGTAAACAACGGGGAACAAATAGGGAAGGATATAAGTTGGCTGCCATTCTTTTATTTGGCAAGGAACAGACTATTCTGAACTGTTGCCCGTGGCATCGTACGGATGCCATTTACCGTAGCATGTCTTACGAGCGTTTCTTGCATCCGCTTCCTACTGACCCTGATATTCGTTACAATGACCGGGATATGATATGCGTAAATCTGATTCAGTCATATATCCGTTTGCTGAATTTTGTGCAACGCAACATGCCTGATAAGTTCCGTTTGGCAGATAATGGTATAGACCGTTTGGATTTACGGGTAATGATATTCAGAGAAGTCATTTCGAATACTCTTCTGCACCGTGAGTATATCAGTTCATATACCAATAAGTTTCTCATATTCCGTGACCGGGTTATAACAGAGAATTGGACGAAACCATTCCAAACGGGGGATATAGATATAAATGACTGGCGTACCCGTACAAAGAATCCGCTAATAACAAAGGTATTTCGTGAAATGAAATGGGCTGAGGAGCTTGGATCCGGACAGAAAAATATTCGGAAATATGCTCCGTTGTACTTTGAAAACTCTGAGATAGAGATTCATAGTGGAGAGGAGTTTGTCTTTTCTATTACTTATCGCGACCCTAAAGAGTTTGAGTTTACGGAAAATATACCGACAAGTCACCAACAAGTCGGCACTAAGTCGGCACTAAGTTGGCAGCAAGTCGGCACTAAGTTAGCATTAAGTCAAAAGGAGATAAAAACTATATTGGAAACATGCTTGCTCGAAAATTCTTTAACTCAGATTATTGCTTTATTCAATTTTAGTGATAGAACAAAATTCAAGAGGAAATATATAAACCCTCTGATTGCAGAAGAATTGTTGGCAATGACTGTTCCTGATAAGCCTAACAGCCGTTTGCAGAAATACTATACCACTGAAAAAGGGAAATCACTACTATGCCAAGACGAAAGCAATTAACATTCCATATTCAAGATTTGCGATGTGCTGGTCATATCATCGAAGAGTTATCCCAACTACCACAGTTGGCAAACTTCGACATGAATTCTATTGAACTGACCATCAAAGAAAACAGACCAGCACCTAAAATCATTAAAAAAGATATTGATATGTTGATAGACCGTTTACAGCGTGGCTTTTCAGCAAATAAACATACTGTTACGCAATTAAACGGATGTTACCTGATTACAAATGTTCATTTAGCCAAATGGATGAAGACAACCCAAGCATCCGTCAATAAATGGATAAAGGACGGTCTGATAAAGCCCAGCAAGAAATCATTCACCAATCTGGAATTCTTCGATATAGACGAGGTAATTGACCAGCTTCGCAAACAAAAACAATAAAATCACATTTTCTTTTATCATCTATATTAACTATGCCAATTAGTGCCAATTCGAGCCATTTGTTGCCAAGCCTTGAAATGCTGTCTGGCAAATGTCTTCAAATGACATCAAATGTCCGCTGTTGGCATAGCTGATATAGATATTATCCTGTTTTATAAGCTCTTATTTTTATATTTCCTTTGCCATATCAACGTTGAGATAGCTGTGACGACAGCTTATTGTTTAACCCCTAAAATGTTTGATTATGGCAAATATCATTGTCGCAACAGAGGAGCAGATTCAAGAAGCTGTATTCAATGCGGTTTCAAAATTCTTTTCAGGAAATCAACAAGCAATATCCAGTTCCGATTTACCTGATACGTTAAGTATGCCCAATGCCTTGAAAGTGCTGGAGGATAACGGCTTTCCGACTTCAAAAGCGAAATTATACAAAATGACTTCGCAGGAACAGATACCCTTTATGAAGTATGGAAACAAACTTGTTTTTTCTCGGAAGGCTCTTATTGAATGGTAAGCATTCGATAAACTACAAGTTTTAAACCTTTATATACAACAATAGCGACTG
>ERZ779821.380-NODE-380-length-16380-cov-5.46812_pt1 | contig 16380 bp, 15 predicted proteins | sample MGYA00511884_ERZ779821 | MGnify/ENA primary metagenome ERZ779821 (study PRJEB29588, sample SAMEA2152664) | human gut metagenome | biome: human gut; feature: human-associated habitat; material: faeces | place: Denmark | collected 2008/2010 ... | reverse complement strand
TGGGGACAAATTTCCCCAACAAGCGAAAAGTGGCTCCAAGCCACCTTGCTTGCCAAGTGTGAAGCCGGCAGGGTTCGCAGGTTGGCAAGCAGCAAAGTGGGTACCGCTTTGCCCTGCTTGCCAGTCCGTTTTCCGTTCTGCAAATCTTCCTGTTTGAACATGGCTGTGGGAGGGCATACAATGCGGTGAAGCGTCGCGGCGTTCATAAAAATGTTGCATATTTGAGCGGAGATGGGAATTGAAAAGCTCGCACTTTGCATGGTATAATCATATTGGATAGTTATAAGTGATTTGAATAATCCTTCTGCCCGCCGACAAAGCAAAAGAAACCGACCTGATTTTTGGAGGTGAACAATATGACGAAAAAGAAGTTATGGATTGCGATCCTCGTGGCTTTTGTAGTGCTTGCATCATCCGTTGTTTATTTGAACCGGGCTGTAATTTTTCAGCGCGGCAATCCCATTCCTTATCTTACAGCGGCTGCCCGGATTTCTGAAAAGAATCCCTATGTAGCGGTGGATGAAGCAAAGGGCGTCTATATCTCCAAGCGTGGCGAATGCCCGGAGCTGCTTGAGTATTATCAGGAAAAAACAGGGATGGAATTTGTCGAACAAGCTGGGAGCAGCTATCTGTTTACTGATGGGAGCCGAAATGAAGTAGCCTCGTCTGAGGTTTATTGGGGGCGTTATACGGTCTGGGTGTTGCCCGCTATGGACGCTGCCGCGAACTACGATGCTGAGCAATACGACGCGAAGCCTGTCATTTATCTCTACCCGGAGAAGAAAACTGCGGTCACTGTGAAATTGAACTATGCCGGAGAACTGACCTGCACATATCCTGCCTACAATGACGGCTGGAAGGTTTGCGCCAGTCCCGACGGCACATTGACAGACGCCGACGGGCAAACGTACAACTATCTTTATTGGGAGGGCGTAAACAGCGTTGCTTATGATTTTTCCGAGGGCTTCTGCGTAGCCGGAAGCGACACCGCCGCTTTTCTGGAGAACACCTTGAACCAGTTGGGACTTACCCGGAAGGAAGCAAATGAGTTTATCGTTTACTGGCTGCCGCTGATGAAAGAGAATCCTTACAATCTCATTGCATTTCAGTCCGACAGCTATACGCAAACGGCGCAGCTATCCATTGAGCCAGCACCTGATATGCTGCTGCGGGTATTTATGGCGTGGAAACCGCTTGAGAGCGCCGTGGATATTTCTACACAGAACCTCACCGCCCCTGTGCGCACCGGCTTCACGGCAGTGGAGTGGGGCGGCTGTCAAGTTAGGTGATCGTTGGAGTTAAAGAACGTCAACCTTCATTCTCAGGGGGACTGTTATGAACACAAAAACAAAGCAAGGCGGGCTTGGCATCGTATCCATCCTGACGATTGTATTCATTGTTCTGAAGCTGTCAGGCGTGATTAAGTGGCACTGGATATGGGTGCTTTCGCCAATCTGGATTTCCACATTGACTGCCGTCATTCTTTTTGTCGGTATTCTGATTGGCGGAAGGCTGAAAAAGGGCAAGTGGTAAACTTAACCTGAACGAGGATATAAAATTGGTTCCGGCGGGCAGGCATAAGCTGTGCTTGCCCGCCTTGTCTACCCAAAAGCGCGGCAGGCGGCAGCAGTCAATGGCGCGAAGCGTTCATCTTGACCATTGACGGCTGGCGGCTGCTGCGCTACGGCCCTTTCCGATAATGTACAATAACTTGCGCAAATTGAAAACCGCATAAAAGAAGACATAGCTTGCAGGCTCTGGTAACGCCAATCTCGTCAAGGTGAACAATTACCGCCTGTATGTCCCGCAGCCCGCTCCACTCCCCGAGGCGGAGCCGGCCGCTCCGGCGCTTACGCCGGTGGACATGCCGTATTTCCGCGGCGGCGACGGTACGAAGGACAGCCCGTTCTTTTATATCTGGGGCGACAGCTGCGCCTATGACAGCGCCTTTATTGATTCGCTCCTGACGAGAGCGGGCGGCAGCACGGCGTATGTCGTCTTTGAAGTCCACGACGGCGACTCCCCGGACGGCGACATTCTCCGCAGCTGGGGCATGGTGTTCGTCCGCCAGAGCGACGGCTCGGTGGCTTTTAAGGTGGATGAGGCCTATGGCCGCTTCAATAACGGCACGACGCCGGACGACGGCGGCGATGCGTTCGACGACGGCGGCGACACCTACATCGATACGACGCCGAGCTATACCTATAATGAGCTCATCGCCATGCGCCGCGAAGCGCAGGAGAAGATCTACCAGACGGAGCTCAATCTCAAAAAGGCGCGGCTCGAATACGAAACGCTCGAATTTGAGATCAACAACGGCGTGGTCTACAGCAAGATCGACGGTGTGGTAAAAACGATCCGCAGCCCGGATCAGGCGCGCGAGGAGCAGCTCCCGGCGGTGCTCATTTCCGGCGGCGGCGGATACTATGTCACCGGCGCGATGAGTGAAACGGAGCTGCAAACACTCCATGTCGGCGATACGGTCACGGTGATGTCGTGGCAGACGTATTCCCAGACCGAGGCGGAGATCGTCAGTATTTCCGAATACCCGGTCGAGGAGAACGGCAACTACTATCACTGGAGCCAGGGCAACAGTAACGCTTCGCTCTATCCCTTCACCGTGTATCTGGACGAGGACACCCCTGTGCGCGAGGGCGAGTATGTGAACATCACCTACAACCCCTTCGGCAGTAGCGCTTCCGGCATATATCTCCAGAACATGTTCATCCTCCGCGAGGGCGGCGGGAGCTTCGTATATGTCCGCGACGAGAGCGGCAAGCTCGAAAAGCGCGCCGTTTCGACGGGGCGGTCGCTCTGGGGCTCGTATACGCAGATCAACGGCGGTCTGACCGGCAAGGAATACATCGCCTTCCCGTACGGCAACCGCATCCGTGCCGGGGCAAAGACCGAGATATCCGACATCGCGTCGTTCTATAATTACTGAAAGGGGGCGGGTGCATTGCTTGAAAGCATTTCTCTGGCGTTTCAGAACGTGTGGCGGCATAAGCTGCGCTCGTTCCTGACGATGCTCGGCATCATCATCGGCATCGCCTCGATCATCACGATCGTATCCACGATCAAAGGCACGAACGAGCAGATCAAGGAAAGTCTTGTCGGCGCGGGCAATAATGCCGTCGTCGTCCAGCTTTATCAGGACAATTATCCGTATGAGGTGCAGTATAACGGCGTGCCCGCCGGCGTTTATCCGATCACCGAGGAAACGCGGCAGGAGCTCTGCAAGATCGACCACGTGAAGGGCGTTTCGCTTTTTTGCAGCCGTAATTACGCCGACGGCGTATACTATGGCAACAACAGCTTTTCCGGCAAGCTCTGCGGTATCGACGAGTATTATTTTGACGTGAACGGCTATTCGCTCGACCATGGAAGAAGCTTCCTCACGGATGACTTTGCCAAGGCGAAAAAGGTCTGCATGCTCGATACGGCGGCGGCCTCGGCGCTCTTCTCCGGCGAAGACCCGGTCGGCAAGACCGTGGAGATGCAGGGCGACAGCTTCACAGTCATCGGCGTTGTGAAGCGTGCGAGCTCCACAACGATGCAGATCAAAACGCCGAGCGATTACTACCAGTACATGAACGAGACCGGCACGATCTTCCTCCCGCTCAAGAGCTGGCCGATGCTCTATTCGTTCGACGAGCCGCAATGTGCGGCGCTACGCGCGGATAATACCGACAACATGACGAGCGTTGGCCAGAAGGCGGGCGAGCTCCTCTCGTCCAGCCGGCTCATCGGCGCGGATAAAACGTTCTCCTACCGCGGGCAGGATCTTATGGAGCAGGCAAAGAATTTGCAGGAGCTCTCCAACTCCTCCAACCGCCAGCTCATCTGGATCGCGAGCATTTCGCTCCTTGTCGGCGGTATCGGCGTTATGAACATCATGCTCGTCACCGTAACGGAGCGCACGCAGGAGATCGGCCTTAAAAAAGCCATCGGCGCGCGCCGCCGCCGCATTCTCAACCAGTTCCTCACGGAAGCGGCGGTGCTCACGAGTCTCGGCGGCCTGCTCGGCGTGCTCGTCGGCATCATTATGGCGCGGCTGATCTCGTCCGTTATGGGCACGCCGACGGCGATCAGCGTCCCGGCGATCCTCATCGCCGTGGTATTCTCCATGGTCATCGGTATCGTGTTCGGCCTTCTTCCGGCGGTCAAGGCGTCCAACCTCAATCCCATTCAGGCGCTCCGGCGCGACTGACTTTCCCGGCAAAGCCTCTGTACAGCGCGCCGCCTCTGTGATACAATGCAGAAAATACAAAGTACGGAGGCGGAGCGCATGGCAAACAAAGTGGGACCGCTCATCAAGGAAGCCCGTACCGGCGCGGGAATGACGCAGGAACAGCTAGCAAAGAAGATCAAGGGCATCACGGCTGCGGACATCAGCAAGGCCGAGCGCGGCGAACTGGAGCTCACGCAGACGGTTCTCAAAGAGATCGCGAAATACACGGGCGTTACGCAGAGCTCGCTCATCAACGCGGCGAAGGAGTCCACGTATAAATCGGCCTCAAAGAGCACCTCGTCGAAGAGCTCTTCTGCGAGTAAATCCTCGTCCGGCACGTCGGCCAAGGTCACCGCAGCGGAAAAGAAGCTTCTGGAGCTCTACCGTGCGGCGGACGCCGATACGAAAAAAGCGGCAGTCAACCTGCTCAAGGGAGAAGCGTCCGGCCTTTCCGATATTATCGGCTCACTTCTCGGCGGCTCGTCCTCCGGGAAGAGCGATCTTCTCGGCACGCTGCTTGACGGCGCTATGGACGCTCTCGGCAAGAAATAACAAAAAGCGGCTCATCCGATGAAAACGGATGAGCCGCTTTTGCCATGAGAAGAAAGACTTTTATTTGCAGAACTTTGCCAATGCGGCGTCGATATCCGCAGCGCACGAGGCGGCAATGGACTCGTCGCCCGGCTGAAGCGGGTAGAGCGGAGCGCGGACTCCGCCAATGTCCGGCGCGCCGCGGAGACGGAGGATCTCCTTGATCATGGCGTACATGTTGCCCTGCCCGGAGCACATCTTGTAAATGATGTGGCAGCAGGCGTCCTGAATATCGCGCGCGGGAAGAATGTCGCCGCTGCGGACAAGGGTGAAGATGCGCTCGTACAGCTCCGGCATGGCGGCGTACGTGCCGCCGATGACGCCAACCGCACCTGCGGCAAGACCGGAGAGCAGCTGCTCGTCCGGGCCGTTAAACACGATCGCGCCCTCGTCGCGCCACATCTCAATGTCCTGTATCGGCATGGAGGAGTTTTTTACGCCGATCACCGTTGGAACGGCGAGCATGGTGCGGAGAAGGGAGCTGTTCAGCGCCGTACCGGCAAGCTGCGGGATGTTGTAGATGATAAAATCCGTGTTCGGCGCTGCAGAGGCTATATCGGTCCAATACTGCGCGATCGCGCGGTCCGGCAGATGAAAGTAGATCGGCGGGATGGCGGCGATGCAGTCCGCGCCGATGCTCTCGGCGTGGGCGGCAAGCTCCATGCTGTCGCGCGTGTTGTTGCAGGCGACGTGTGCTATGATCGTGATACGTCCGGCGGCCTGGGCGATGACAGCCTCCAGCAGCGCCCTGCGCTCTTCCACAGAATGATAGATGCACTCGCCGGAGGAGCCGCCGACATACAGGCCGTTCACGCCTTTTCCGATGAGATATTCCGTGAAGGCACGCGCCCGGTCGGGCGATACCTCGCCGGCGTCGTCGTAGCAGGCATAGAAGGCCGGGAAAATCCCCTGGTATTTTTTCAGGTCTCTTGCTTTCATTGTTTTTACTCCTTGTGTGTCAGCCCTTGACGGCGCCCATCGTGATACCCTTGGTGAAGTATTTCTGGAAGATGAGGAACACGATGATGATCGGCACGGCGGCAAAGGCAGCGCCCGCCATGATGAGGCCGAAGTCGGTCGAGTTTTCCGCCTGCATTTTCGCTATACCGAGCGAAATCGTCAGGTTCTTTGTGCTGGAGAGCATGATGAGCTGCATGAAGTAGTCGTTCCACGAATTTATGAACGTGAAGATGGCGAGCGCGCCGACACCGGGCTTGATCATTGGGAAAACGATCCGGTTGAAGGTTTTCAGCTCGCTTGCGCCGTCGATCCTTGCGGCCTCCAATATCTCGCTGGGGATGCTCTCGGCAAACTGCTTGATGAGGAACACGCCGAACGGCCAGCCGACGATGGGATAGACGACGGCGCTGAGCGTATTGTAGAGCTTGAGCGAGGACATCTCGCGGATGAGCGGGATGAGGATGACCTGCTTCGGCAGCGCCATCGCGCAGACGATGAGCGTGAAAATGAGCCTGCGCCCGACAAAGCTCTTTTTCGCCAGCGCGTACCCCCCCAGTGCAGAGGTCGCGCAGGTGAGGAGCATTGCCGCAACGGCCATCCACACGCTGTTGAACATCCAGCGGATCGCGCCGGGCACGGTGGGACCGGCAGAGAATACGATCGGGCTGCCGTCCGAGGAGAAATACTGGCTGAAGGGAATGTAAAACTCCCACAGCGGCGCTTTGAGCTTGCTCATGAGCGTCTGGTAGTTCTTCAGCGTCCATTCGCTCGGCCACCAGACGGGCGTGACGGAGTTGACCTCCTTGGCGGTCTTAAACGAGCCGGTGATGATCCAGTAGAGGGGGAACGTGAACAGCGCTGCAAGAATAACGATGATCACGAGAGTGATGATGCGGTTTACCTTGGATCTGCTCTGCATATGCTCACCCCCTTAATCCGACTGCTGTCCCAGCTTAAACTGGACAGCAGAGAGTACCGCGATAATGACCATGAGCACAACGCCCATGGCGTTGCCGTATCCGTAGCGGTAAAGCTTGAACGCGGTGTAATAGATATAATACATGATCGTGTCTGTGCTGTGTGTCGGCCCGCCGGAGGTGAGAAGCTGGATCAGCGCAAAGCACTGGAAGGAGTTGATCGTGGTGATGATGAGTATGTAGAGCGTGGTGGGCATGATCTGCGCCCATTTGATCTTCCAGAACACCTGGCGGCGGTTTGCGCCGTCGACCTCCGCTGCTTCAACGAGCGAGTGGTCCACGTTGCCGAGCGCTGAGACATACAGCACGATGGGCTGACCCACAGAGGTGGTGAAGAGGATGAGAATGATGCACCAGAGCGCGAAGCGCGCATCGCCCAGCCAGTTTATGTTCTGGTCAATGATGCCGAGGCTTTTGAAAAGGTAATTGAACACGCCATAGCGGTTGTTGTACATCCATTTCCAGACGACCGTTACCGCGACCGAGCCGGTGACGACCGGCAGATAGAAAATGCAGCGGAACGCCGAGGTCAGCACCGGCTTCATATCGTAGATCGCCGTGGCGACCCAGAGAGAAAACGCGCATACCGTAGGCACGGCAACAACAACGATGAGGACCGTATTTTTCAGCGCGCCGAGGAAGAGCTTATCCTGAAAAAGCTCCTTATAGTTACCCAGACCGACAAAGACGTCCACGGCATTTTTGCCCATGTTGGAGTCAAAGAAGCTGGTGTATATGCACAGGAACATGGGATACAGCACGAAGGTGACGAAGAAGAACAGACTCGGCAGCAAAAACAGGTATCCCGCTGTTGTTTCCCGCCGCACGAGCGCGCGGCTCATGCCATTTTTGGATTTAAACATAGGGTTGCTCCCCCTTACGGATTACGTAGCTATCAACACACCCTCTCTGCGCGGGGGCACAGAGAGGGTGCGCGCTGTGGGTCTGAGGAAGAAAAAAGGAGAAAAGAAGCAGTTATAGCGTCCGATCAGCCGGCCGCCGCGGCGTTCGCGTTGGTGCAGAACGTTGCGACCTCGGTGGCAACGTCTCCGCCGCCGCCGATGCGCTGGAGCATGTTCCACCACTCGGTGCGGGCGGTCGCCCAGCCGGAGGTGACCTGGTAGTAGTCGCCGAGATAGGGCATGAGCTTGGTGTACTCGTTCATAATGGCGTTATCCGCCCAAATTCCGGTGAGGTCAATGCCCTCGGCGGTGTCGCGCACGGCGAAATACTTGGCGGCCTTGACCGCGTCGGCCGTGCCTTCGCCGTCGGCGAAGTATTTGATGAAGGTCTTGGCAGCGTCGATCTTGGCGGCATCGCCGTTATCGAACACGCCGAAGCCCCAGATGCCGCCCTGCAGCTTGCTCTCGCCGGTCTCGGAGGGGAAGCTCATGAACACGATCTTCTCGCCGTCGTTGGTGAGCTCGGCGTCGTTGTTATCGGTGTTGAGCTGCTGAGCAATGTTCCAGCAGAACGCCATCTTGAGAATGCCCTGACGGAAGGCGGTGATCTCCTCGCCGCCGTTCTCGGCTGCGTTGAAGTAGACGCCGTTCATGCTCTGGAGAAGCTCAAGAGCCTTTATGTTCTCTGCGGAGTCTGCGGTATAGGTGGTGTGCTCGGCGTTGGTAAACGTGCCGCCGTAGAGGTTGTTGACGAGAGCACGGGTGCCCTGGTCGCCGCCCTGGCCGGAGCAGTAGACGTCGCCGACGGGCTCTTTGTAGTAGGCATACAGCGCATCGACCGCTTTGATGAAGTTCTCGGTCGTCCAGGTGTGGGTCTCGGTGTCAACGTACTGGTCGGCACCGGCAGCGACGAACGCGTCATAGTTGATGGCCATGCAGTGCGCGGTCATGACGAGGGGGTACTCGTAGCAGGCGCCGTCAGCATTGAAGCAGGCCGAAACGCAGGCCGCGTTGACTTCCGCCTTGTCGGTGGCGTCCCACATGTCGGCGAGATCGACCATATAGCCCTTCGCGCCCCAGTTAGCAACGAGACGTTCCGGCCCTTCCATGATGAGATCGGGAGCGGAGCCGCCTTCGAGCGCGGTGTTGACCTGGTCGTCGCCGTTGGTGTAGTCAAGGTATTCTACGGTGACGGTGATGCCGGGGTTCGCCGCCTCGAACGCGGCGATCAGGGCATCGACGGTGTCAGCATTGCCCCAGCCGCCGATCGGGTAGGTCCAGAGCGTGATGTTGACGGGTTCGGCAGCGGGTTCTGCTGCGGGAGCGGGATCAGCCTGAGCAGGTGCGGGGTCGGCAGCGGGAGCAGCGGTCTGGCCGCAGGCGCACAGGGCAAATATCATGCACAGTGCGAGCAGCGTTGAGAGCAGTTTCTTCATGATGTGCCTCCTTAAACATTTTGTTCAGGTTTCGTTATTTCAACGGCTCACGCCGCTGAATTTCCTCTTTCCACCATCATGTTAACCAAAGCCCCTGCCAATGTCAATAGATTTCTGAAAAAAAATTTCTTTAAGATTCAACAAAAAAGAATATTTTCACAAACCGAGGGATACGAATCCCCCGGGAGCGGTACGCTCTCCGGGGGGAGGGAAGAAGAAAAAAATTTTCAGCCGGTCACAGGTGCTTTTCCGCAAGTGCAGCGGAAATGCGGGCGCGGCTTTGGCGGCACTCGTCCAGATTGCGGCGGCAGAGCTCGGAAAAGAGCACGTCCATAAGATACATCTGCGCGATCCTCGCGCCGACGGAGCCGAGCTGCAGGGGACTTTCGTCCGCGCCGCACAGCAGCGTCACATCTGCCAGATCTGCGCCGGGAGAATTGGCAAAATGCGTGACAAGGATGGAGCGCAGACCGCGCTCGCGGGCATAGGAGATCGTCTGGATCAAATCCTTTGTTGCGCCGGAATAGGAGAAGAAGAGAATGACGTCATTTTCTCCGGCGGTGGCGATGGCGATGGTCTGCATATGGGAATCGGTTACGGAAATAAACTTTCCGCTCGCGGTGGAGAAGAGGTGCGCCGCCTCCATCGCGATGATCATCGAGCCGCCCTGACCCATGCACAGCACCCGATCCGCCTCTTCCAGGAGATCCGCCGCGCGGATATAATCCTCCGGGCGGACAAGCTCAAGTGTCTGCGTCATGGCGCTGACATTGGCGGTATAAAGCTTCTTGCAGACATCCGAAAAGCTGTCATCGTCGAGCACCTCGCCCGAGAGAGGGTTGAGCTGCTGCGGGCGCTGGGCGGTGGAGTTGGCAATGGCGAGACGAAAGGCGTTATACCCCTTGCACCCCAGGCGGCGGCAGAAGCGAGATACGGTCGCCTCCGCCACGCCGCTTGCCGCGGCGAGCTCGGTTATGCTCATGTCCTGCGTTTTTCTCTGGTGCGACAGCACATAATCCGCCGCCTTTTTTTCTGCGGTGGTGAGATTATAATACTCCGCACTGATCCGCTCAAATACGTTTGTGCTGCCCTGCTCCATACGCTTCTCCTGTGCTTTTTATTTCGCGAGCAATTCCCCCGCCATTTTGTCTGTCATGATGAGCATGCGCGGCAGATGGAACGGCCCCTTGAACGTTGAGCCCTTGGTCGAAGGCTCGGTCGGTTTTCCGTCGCGGCGGAGATACCCGTACCACTCGCCGTACTCGCTGTCGGCAAAATGCGCCTTGCAGTAGTCGAGCGTGGTGTAAAACCAGTCGAGGTATTCCTCCTTGCCGGTGTCCTTATAGAGCATGAGCGAGGAGATGAGGATCTCGTCATGCGGCCACCAGAGCTTCATGTCATGCTCGTATGCCTCAGGCGGTTTGCCGAGCGCGTCAACAAAGTACAGCAGCCCGCCGTACTCCTTGTCCCATCCGGCGGTTATCGCCCAGTTGAATATTTCCTCCGCCTTGGCGACAAGCGCCGCGTCGCCGGTTTTGCGCGCATATTCCAGCAGGAACCACACGCCCTCAATGTCATGCCCGGGGTTAACAATTCGCCCCTCAGTGTAATACAATCTCGCTGTGCCGTCAACCGCAACGTTTTCCAGCACGCACCGGAGCTCCGGGTGGACATGGTAGCGGAAAATATCGTCCACGCAGGCCGCGGCGCGCTCGGCGTAGAGCGCTGCGCTCTCCGGATCGACGCGCTGCATCACGGCGGTGACATTGAGATAGATCATCGGGATGCCGAAGGCGCGCCCCGTGCGCGTGGCGGGCTCGGTTTTCGGGCCGAGACCGGTCGGGTCGGGCATGCCGTGGTTGAGATCCCAGTAGAGGTCATATGCGCGCCGCGCGCGCTCGAGATGCTCCCGCTCGCCGGTCACGCCGTAATACTCCGCGTTCGCCATGGCGTAAAATGCCTCGGAAAAGCAGTACCGGCGCTGGCGGAGCGGCGCGCCCTCGGCGGTGACGGTAAAGTACATCCTGTTCCCGGCGGCGCGGTTTATGCAGTGCGCCTCCATAAAGTCGAGACAGCTTTTTGATGCGCGCAGCCACTCCTCGCGCACGCCGTAAACATGGCAGAGGTACGCGAAGATCCAGCCGCAGCGCCCCTGCATCCATACGCTTTTGTCCGTGGAATAGATCTCACCCTTGCGGTCCAGACAGGTGTATACGCCGCCGTTGATCTCGTCCATGCCGTTTTTGAGCCAGAAATCGATGCTCTTTTTCAGCTCGGACTGTATCCACTCCCGCGCGTTCTGCAGTTTTTGCTTATCCATCGTAAACGCCCCTTTCCGATTTGTTGGTTTCAGCGGGTCTGGCCTTCATTCGTAGTATTATGGTAGCATTAAAGAAAATAATTTTCAAGTATATTTAACTTCGAAATAATTTTCGCTTTTCTTAGTGACAGCCGTGGAAAGCCATGATATAATACCCTTGCGACGCTTGACACACCGGTAAATATTCTTTATTTGGAGGGTGCGCAGCATGAACTATCTTGGAATTGAAGCAAACGTTCAAAATCTTCCAGAGCTTGACAGCAGCTTTTTCCCGCTCTATAAGTTCAATCACGCCTTTCTTGCATCGGCGAAAAAGCCCATCGGCATTGCCGTGGAGCGCAGCGGCGGTGAGATGGCATCGGTTCGCACGTTCCTGCACGGTACACCTGACCGGCTCGAAGCGGATCGGTACTATATCCGCCGTCTCGTCAAGTCTATACTTTGGATGAAGGGCGGCTGGCGCGTATACATCAGCGGCGATCACGATATGTACGATTACATCCGTGAATGCTTCAGTGCGGACGGCTGCCAGGCGTTTGACTGGGACTACTTCTCCAATATATATGAAAGACCGTTCGAGGTCGTCTATACCGACACACTGCCCGAGGCAAAGGATTCGCCCCGGCCCGCGGGCGGACACTTCAACGGCTGCCGCATCGGCTTTGATGCGGGCGGAAGCGACCGGAAGGTCTCCGCCGTCGTAGACGGCGAGACCGTGTATTCCGAGGAGGTTGTGTGGTTTCCCAAGACGACAGCGGACCCGGACTATCACTACGACGGCATCATCGCCGCGCTCCGGACGGCGGCAGAGCATATGCCGCGCGTGGACGCGGTGGGCGTGTCGAGCGCCGGCGTATACATCAATAACCGCACCATGAACGCGTCGCTTTTCCTCAAGGTGCCGCAGGCTCTGTTTGACGCAAAGGTCAAGGATATATACATCCGCGCCATCACCGACACGTTCGGCGATGTGCCGTTCTGCATTTTCAACGACGGCGATGTCACGGCGCTCGCCGGGGCGATCAGTCTGGAGGACACGAACATCCTCGGCATTGCCATGGGTACGAGCGAGGCGGGCGGCTATGTTGACGAGAACGGATACATCACCGGCTGGCTCAACGAGCTGGCGTTCATCCCGGTGGACGCAAACCCCGAGGCGATGCAGGACGAATGGTCGCTGGACATCGGCTGCGGTGTAAAATACTTCTCGCAGGACGGCGTTATCAAGCTTGCCCCGGCGGCGGGCATCGCGCTGGACAGCAGCCTGTCCCCGGCCGAAAAGCTCAAGGTCGTGCAGAAGCTCATGGAAGAGGGAGACCTCCGCGCCGCCGCGATATACCGCAGCATCGGCGTATATCTGGCGCATTCGCTCGCGCTGTATCATGATATGTACCACTTCCGCCACGTGCTGCTGCTTGGGCGCGTCATGTCCGGGGTCGGCGGCGAGCTCGTGATAGAAGAGTGCGAGCGCGTGCTGCGCGACGAGTACAGCGACCTGGCAGACTGCATCCATCTCGCTCTGCCGGACGAGAAGTTCCGCCGCGTCGGCCAATCCGCCGCTGCCGCGTCTTTGCCCGAGCTTCGGAAATAAAAATACATTCATTTATAAGGAGAACGCGCATGAAAAAACACATTGTCTGCTTTGGCGATTCCAATACCCATGGCTACTGCGCCGATCCCAACGATACCGCCGGCCATACCGACCGCTTCAACGAGGACGAGCGCTGGACGTGCCTTTTGCAGAAGGCGCTGGGCGGGGAGTATCTTGTGCTGGAAGAGGGACTTTCCGGCCGGACGACCGTATTTCCCGATCCGCTGCACGAGTGCATGTCCGGGCTGGATGTAATCTATTCCACGCTGATGACGCACGAGCCGGTCGATCTGCTGATCATCATGCTCGGCACGAACGACACGAAGGAGCGCTTCAACGCGAGCCCGGCGTGCATCGGCATCGGCATGGAGCGCCTTGCCATGAAGGCGGAGACCGTCGCCGCGTGGCGCGGCGGAAAGCCGAAGCTTCTCATCGTAGCGCCGCCGCACATCGGCGCGGGACATAACGACCCCGCCATGGGTGCATCCTGCCACGCAACATCCATGGGCGTGGCGGAGGAGTACCGCCGCCGGTGCGAAGCGCACGGCTGGGCGTTTCTTGACGCCGAAGGCGTGGCGGAGTTCAACACCGTGGACTATATGCACCTCAGCCGCCGCGGGCATCGTCAGCTTGCCGATGCGCTCGCGCCGGTGGTGCGTGAGCTGACTTGATGTTCGGCCGCGTATTCCGTTATCAGGGCTGGCTCTGGCGGGCTCTGAACACGCTGACGGACATTCTGGCGCTGAGCGTGCTGTGGCTTTTGTGCAGCATCCCTGTGCTGACGCTGGGCGCGGCGACGACGGCGCTCTATGATAGCGTCGTGCGGTGCATACGCTATAAAATACCCCGGCCCTACGAGCGCTTTTTCCGCACATTCAAAAATGAGCTCGTGCCGGGCGCGCTGCTGACGCTGCTGTGGGGCGCGGTCGCCGCGCTGGGGCTTTGGATGCTTGCGCTGCTGCGGCAGTACAGTGCCGAGTCGCCCTCTGCCGGGGCGGCGGGCGCGGCGTACTATGTCGCGCTGGTGCTGCCGCTCGGTGCGGCGTGCTGGGTATTTCCGATCCTCTCGCGCTGCACGCTTGGCTTCGGCGCGCTGAACAAAACAGCGCTGAAGCTCGCCGTGGCTCATCTGCCGTCGACCGTGGTGCTCGTGCTGATGACGGCGGAGATCGCGCGGCTGAGCGTGCAGTGGATATTCCCGCTTGCGTTTATGCCGGCTGTGCTGATGCTGCTCTGGTCGCTCTTCACCGAGCCCGCGTTCAAAAAACACGGCGCGGGGATCACCCCGGAGAAGGAGAACAGCACGGCCGCAGAAAAGGACAAATAAAGAAACAGCGGCTCATCCGTTTCGATCGGATGAGCCGTTTTTTAGGCTTTCAGCTTTGAAAAATAGTCCTCAATGCTGTTTATCAAATGCCGCAATACCGTGATGCCGTTTTTCTCGGCAAAGGCGGTACACTCGCGGAGCTGCCCTTCAATACTTTCCTCGCACTGGCTGTCCGAGGAATAGCGGGCGTGGATCACGGCTTTTATTATGCCGTAATTTTCTGACGCGCCGCAGGCGAAGAAAGCTCCGCAGGAGCGCAGCCGATTTTGCAAAAATCGTTCGGGGCTTCAGGGTTCTCCATGACAAGCAGCAAAGAGGGTCCTCTTTGCCCTGCTTGCTATTTCCTTCTGCGCTCCCCCTGGCGGCGCATCAAAAGCAGGTCCTTGTCCGAACAAGTCATTGAAAATTTCCGCATTGTCTGGTAAAATGACTGTGTATAAGGATTCACATCAAAAAGGAATCGAGGCGATCAATCAGAACAACAAAGGGGGCTTTTGCACATGAAGGGAAAGAAAATCGTATCAACGCTCCTTGCGCTGCTGCTTCTCACTGGCGTTCCCGTGTCGGCGCTGGCGGCGGAGTGGGACATCAGCAAGGGCGACATCACCGTAAACGCCGGAAGCGGCGGGCAGACGGTCACCCAGGGGTCGCAGGTCGATGTTCCGGACAGCGCCCCCGTCATTACGGGAAGCTCCACGGAAAACACCCTCACCATCAACGCGGAGAAGGATCAGACCGCAAATGTCACCCTCTCCGATGTGAACATCGACGTGAGCAGTGAGGGCAAGGCCGCCGTTACCACCACCGGCGAGGGCAATGTCAGCATCGAGCTGAACGGCGACAACACGCTCAAGAGCGGTAAGGGTCATGCCGGCCTTGAAAAGAAAAACGGCGGCAAGCTGACCATTGCGGACGAGGACAAAAACGGCAAGCTGACCGCCGAGGGCGGCAAATACGGCGCGGGCATAGGCGGCGGCGATCAGGGAGCTGGCAGCGGCATCACCATCACCGGCGGCGAGATCAAGGCCACCGGCGGCCAATACGGTGCCGGCATCGGCGGCGGCAAGGGAGATGGCAGCGACATCACCATCTCCGGCGGCGAAGTCAATGCCACCGGCGGAACAAGCGGCGCAGGCATCGGCGGCGGCTACAATGGAAATGGCAGCGACATCACCATCACCGACGGCGAGGTCAATGCCACCGGTGGCAAGTACGGCGCAGGCATCGGCGGCGGCGAATACGGCATCGGCAAGGACATTATCATCACCGGTGGCGAGGTCAATGCCACCGGCGGCAGATTCAGCGCAGGCATCGGCGGCGGATCTCGCGGCACTGGCAGCGACATCACCATCTCCGGCGGCGAGGTCAATGCCAGCGGCGGCGTAAACGGCGCAGGCATCGGCGGCGGTCTGCGGAGTAAAGGAAAAGACATCACCGTTTCCGGTGACACGAAGCTGAAGGTGCAGGGCGGCGATGAAGGCCATTATGACGGAGCGGGCGCAGGCATAGGCGACGGCGGCAGAAGCCAGATACCCGGCGCAGAGGTCGAGCCGGACACCTCCGGTTTGTTGACGACCGGTTGGATCGAGTATTACGCCCCCGGCGCGGACATGGAAAAGGATAAGCCCACAAGCACCACGTTCGGAACGTCTTCCCAGCCGGAGAAGCCCATCGAGCCGGGCGCGGACGCGCCCCTCTACCGCGTGACCGACAGGGACGGCAGGGACATTGCCTGCACGGCGGAGCAAACGGGCGGCGTGCTGACCGTCACCGTTGACGCGGACTTCGCCGTGCTGACGGGCAGGCTCAGCGGCATCCGTACCCTCAAGGCGCAGGGCGTGGAGAAGCTCGTCTTTGTCACCAAGGGCGCAACGTCTGCTTTCCTGCTCTCCGATTTGCTGGACAAGGGCGGCGAAGCCTACCGGCTCACCCACGACGGCAAGGCTGTCACGTTCACGCTTGGCGAAAGCATGGCGGATGTGAGCGCCATTCTCACCAGGCCGTAAGCGAAATCTCAAAATCCATACAGGCGGGCAGGCACGGGT
>ERZ779821.363-NODE-363-length-16868-cov-5.07131_pt1 | contig 16868 bp, 16 predicted proteins | sample MGYA00511884_ERZ779821 | MGnify/ENA primary metagenome ERZ779821 (study PRJEB29588, sample SAMEA2152664) | human gut metagenome | biome: human gut; feature: human-associated habitat; material: faeces | place: Denmark | collected 2008/2010 ... | reverse complement strand
ATTACCGAGATTTTTTATGAAGCATGAGCGGAAAAGAGCCGCTCAAAACCGTATGCTTTCTTATCTCAGCCGGCCTTCGGGGCGGCCTTTTTTGATAGCTTATTCGTCGAGCATTATGTCGAGTATTTCCTCATCGGTTTCGCGCATACCCTCGCGGGCAAGCTGGCCAACTGATTCAATTGTCTTTTCAACGTCACCCTTGAGTATTCCGTCGCCGCCGTGCAGAGCCTTGCCGCTCTCATACAGGTCAAAGCCGAGAAGTCCGGCCTCAACGGCAGAGGCTATCTTAGTTGCGCACGAGGGCTTTGCCCCGTCGCAGACCGTGCCGGATATCATGCCGAGGGTGTTGGTTATCGTCGCGGAAACGGCCTCATATGTGCCGTCTAAGAGCCAGGCGACGCCGGCCGCCGCGCCGCAGCCTGCCGACACCGCGCCGCAAAAGGCGCTGAGCCTGCCGATGGGCGTTTTCTGATGTATGGTTATGAGGTTTGAAACGACGAGCGCACGCAGAAGCTGCTCACGGTCTGCATGAATGTCCAGCGCGTACACAATGACGGGCAGGGAAGCGGTCATGCCCTGATTTCCGCTGCCGGAGACGATGACGACGGGCAGCTCGCAGCCGCTCATCCTTGCGTCCGAGCCCGCCGCGGCCTGGGCGCGTGCGCGTACGCGCACGTCGTTGCCGCGCGTTTCGAGAAGAGTTTTGCCGATCGACGCGCCGTAGTTTCCGCGCAGCCCCTCCTCACTTATGGCGAGGTTATACTCTATCTGCCGGCCGAGCATATCGCTTACGTCCTCAAGGCGCACGGACTGCGCAAAATCGAGGATATCGCGCACGTTGAGAACGCTGCGGTCAGTCTCGCCGCTCTCGCCGTCATCCGGGTCCTTTTTAAACAGCACCTCGCCGTTTTTCTCTATGAGCACGATATTTGTGTGATTATCGCAGATGCGAAGGCGTACGCTGTCCGTGCCGCTGTACATGTGCAGGTCGATATCCAGAAGCTTTCCGCTGTCGGATTTAATAACGGTCATCTGGCATTTATCCATGAACTCTGCTATCTTCGGTATTTCCTCGGGCTTTACATAGGACAGCACCTCAAGCTGCCTGTCCGCGTCGCCGACGACGGCTCCGGCAGCTACAGCCGCAGCAATGCCCTTGAGCCCGCCCGTGTTCGGAACGACGACGCTTTTTACGTTTTTAATTATGTTTCCGCTTATGACGATATCGATCTTATCGGGCATTTTTCCGAGCGTCTGACGCGCCCTTGCTGCCGCATAGGCCATTGCGATAGGCTCCGTGCAGCCCATTGCCGGCAGGAGCTCTTCACGCAATATTTGCAGGTATTGCGAATACTTAACATCGCTAAATTCCATTTTAATTCCCTCCGGATGAAATTCTCTCCTAAGTCAGTATAACATCAAAAAGAAAAATTGCATAGGGTTTTCAATGATTTGTGAACATCTTGTCGAAATAAAGCTTGAACCGGACGCGACTGTATGGTATACTCCTCATACAGTTGAGAGTGTAAATTGGAGATGTTATTTTTGATAGGCTATTATAATTACACGGTGTGGCTCACCTTCATCGGTATGCTGTCGTCGGTCACCGGAATGGGTCTTGCCATACAGGGAAAGATTATCCCTGCGGTCATATGCCTTATGTTCTCGGGCTTCTGCGATATGTTCGACGGTATAGTCGCACGGACGAAAAAAGACCGTACGGACGAGGAAAAGCGCTTCGGCATACAGCTCGATTCGCTCAGCGACATAGTGTGCTTCGGCGTTCTGCCCTTTGTCATCGGCGTCTGCATCGGCGCGAGGGAATGGTGGCAGATAGCGATAATGGCGCTGTTCGCGCTTGCGGGGCTCATAAGGCTTGCGTATTTTAACGTAACCGAGGAGACCCGACAGAAGCAGACGAACGAAAAGCGCAGGCATTATCTCGGCGTTCCGATAACCTCCTCGGCGCTGACGGTGCCGCTGCTGTTCTGCTTCCGCGGATTTCTGGCCGGAGCCTTCCCGATAGCGTACACGCTGCTGCTTTTGGCTAACGGCGTGCTGTTTGTTGTTCCGCTTCAGGTGAAAAAGCCGAGCAAAACAGGCCTTGCCGCTATGCTCATCATAGGCATCGTCTGCACGGCGCTTATTATTATCTTCAAGTGAACAGGAATCTTAACAAAAAATCCCGTCTTTCGGACGGGATTTTTTGCATTGAGTGTATTTATTATCTGATCATCTGACGGCAGGCTCGAAATCCTCCTTGCCGTGGTTACAGATCGGACAAACGTAATCGTCGGGCAGCTCGCCGTCGCAGGGCTCGAAATGGTCGCACACGGTGCAGACGTAGCCCTTGACAGGCTCCTTTACCTCGGGAACGACATGCTCGAAGTCCTCCTTGCCGTGCTTGCACAGAGGGCAGACAAAGTCGTCGGGCAGCTCGCTTCCCTCGTGGAAGTAGCCGCAGACCTTGCAGAGATAACCCTCGACCGGTGCGGGAGCGGGGTTCTTCTTTGGCTTGATGTGCGCATGGTAGTACGCATAGGTGCAGCTGGGCGCGTCGGACAGGACCTTGGCTTCTACGACGTTTGCAACGTACAGCACCTGAGTTTCAACGTCAACAACGTCAATGATCTCGCAGGAGAGGACGGCGTTTGTGTACTTGGGGATATAGCGGATGCCGTTTGCCATGCGGTCATCGTGCTCACAGCCGGCGAATTTGTCAACATCGCGTCCGCTCTGGAAGCCGAAGTGCTGGAATACGCTGTAGGGCGTGTCCTCCGTGAGTATCGAGATGTTGAACTTTCCTGCCTTTGCGACCATGTCACAGGTGTTGTTCTTTTTGATGACGGAGATGGTTATCTTCTTGGGATCGCAGGAGGCGACCTGACCGGCGGTGTTTATGATGCAGCCGTAGTCCGTGCCGTCAACACGGGTAGTGAGCACCTCAACGCCGTAGCTGAACTTGTTGAACACCTTTGTGTCAACATCGAGCACATTGCCTATGGCCTCCGCCGGAGCTTCAAACACCGGCAGCACGGGGCGGATATCTGCGGCGATCTCGTCGGCGAGCGCGTCGAGCTCCGAAAGCTGAGCCTCGGTGATATCGGACTTGAGCGAAACGGTCTGACCGATGAACTCGGTGCCGCGCAGCTTGCCGAGGACATCCTTCATAAGCTTGCCGCTGGTTGCCGCCCAGGAGCCGTTTTCGAGTATGGCTATCTTGCGGCCCTGAAGGTTGTGGTTTGCAATATCGTGCACGAGATTTTCCATTGTGACGAAGATACCGGCATTGTACGTCGTCGAGGCAAAAACAAGGTGGCTGTATCTGAACGCGTCGGAGAGGATATAGGATGCCGGAGTGACGGAGGTATCGTACACCTTGACCTTGACGCCGCGCTCGACGAGCTTGCAGGCGAGAATGTTCACGGTGTTCTCCGTGTGGCCGTAAACCGACGCGTAGGCGATCATTACGCCGTTTTCCTCCGGAGTGTAGGAGCTCCACCTGAGGTATTTGTCGAGGAAATCGCCGAAATGACTGCGCCATACAAAGCCGTGCAGGGGGCAGACGTAGTTGAGCTCGAGCCCCGCCGCCTTTTTCAGAACGGCCTGCACCTGTGCGCCGTATTTACCGACAATGTTGGTATAATAGCGCCGTGCCTCGTCAACGTAGTCGGCGAAGAAATCGACCTCGTCATTGAACAGATGCCCGTTGAGTGCACCGAAGGTACCGAAAGCGTCGGCCGAGAAAAGCATCTTGTCGGTAAGGTCATAGGTCATCATGACCTCCGGCCAGTGGACCATCGGAGCCATGACGAAGGTGAACTCGTGCCTGCCGGTGCTGAGCTTGTCGCCCTCGGCGACGATGTTATATTTAAGGCTGTCGGACAGCGAGAAGAACTGACCGAGCATGGTCTTTATCTTCTCGTTGCAGACGATGGTCACCTCGGGGTGGCGCAGCGTCAGCTCCTCGATGGTGGCTGCGTGATCTGGCTCCATGTGCGAGATAACGAGATAGTCCAGTCTTCTGCCGCCCAGAGCATGGGCAAGGTTTTCAAAGAAGGTGCGGCTTACGGCCTTGTCTACCGTGTCAAACAAAACTGTCTTTTCGTCGTTTAAGAGATACGCGTTGTAGGAAACTCCGTCGGGAACGCCGTAAACGCCCTCAAAGCAGGCAAGACGGCGGTCATCGGCTCCGATCCAGGTCAGATCGGCAGTAACTTTTCTCGTGCAATGCATGTTTAACCTCCCAAATTTGTATTTTGTAATATGATATTATACGTTTTTGCGCAAAATAGTTGTAGCATATACCACAATTGTGTGATATAATTATTTAAAAATCGTCTATAGAGGTGAATTTGCTTATGGAGCTTCAGAATGTTGAGCTTTTTAAGGGCGTGACCTGCGCGAGCATCGACGCGATGATGAGCTGCTTTCGCCCCGAGGTGCGCAAATTTAAAAAGGGCGACACCATACTCGTTTTTGAACCGGAGATAAAAAGCCTGTGCGTTCTGCTGTCGGGCAAGGCGCATCTTTACTGCGTCGACAGCGAGGGTGAATACACGCTGCTTGAAAACTACGGAGTCAACGATATTTTCGGCGAGGTGTTCACCATGCCGTACAGCGGCCTGGGCTATGTCGCGGAGGCAGACTCCGACTGCAGCATCATGTTCTTCAAGATGAGCACGCTCTACGGAAGATGCCCCAACGCCTGCGAGCATCACACAAGAATAACTAAGAATCTTTTCGGACTTTCGGCGAGAAAGGCGCAGATGATGGCGCTGAGGATCAATATGATAAGCAAAAAGACCGTCCGGCAGAAGCTGATAAGCTATTTTGAGTATCTTGCCGAGAAGACGGGGAGCCGCAGCTTTGAAACGGAGCTTAGCCTGTCGCAGCTTGCAAATTATCTCTGCATTGACCGCACGAGCCTCATGCGCGAGCTGCGCCTCATGCGCGAGGAGGGACTCATAAGCTCCAGCGGAAGAAAAATAGAGCTTCTTACAGTAATGTAGATAAGACAGGGGAGGAACAGGGAAATGGGCAGCTTTACGGTAACGACGGATTCCGGCTGCGATCTGCCGCTGAGCTTTTGCAGCAGTCGGGGCATAATACCGCTCAAAATGAGCTATGCCATAGGGGACAAGAGCTTCACCGATACTATGGATCCAAAAGACCTCAAGGACTTTTACGACGGCATGCGAACGGGCGACTGTCCGAAAACGAGCCAGATCACGCCGTATCAGTTTGCTGAATTCTGGACGCCGCTTCTTAAGAAGAAGAAGCCCATCATACATATAGCACTCGGCAGCGGAATATCCGGAACATGGGCAAATGCAGTTTCGGCGGCGGACATGCTCAGGGCAGATAACCCCGATGCGGACATAAGGGTCATAGACTCGACCCTCGCCTCAGTAGGCTACGGTATGCTTGCCATACTTGCCGCCGATTTGCGCGACTGCGGCAGCAGCGCCGATGACTGCCAGGCGGAGCTTGAAAGGGTCAAGGGCAATATAAATACCTATTACACCACGGGAGACCTCACCTATCTCTACCGCAGCGGAAGAGTAAGCCGCACGGGCATGACGATAGCCCATGCGCTGAACATCTGGCCGATACTGAATCTCGACCTTGACGGACATCTCATCGTTCAGGCCAAGGAGCGCGGCAAAAAGCGCACCATTGAGCGCATACACAGAATAATAGGCGATCTGTGCATCGATCCTGAGGATCAGACGCTTTATATCTGCCATTCGGACATTGCCGAGGAGGCAGAGCGCTTCGGCGAGGAGATAAAGGAGAAGTTCGGCTTCCGCGACGTGTTTTACACCTATATCGGAACCACGATCGGCTCAAACTGCGGGCCGGGACTTATGGCGGCGTTTTTCGTCGGCAAAAAGAGAACTAATTGAAAGGTAAACTGAAAAATGAAGGTTGATTACATTGATTTTAAGACCGTGAGCCTTACCAGCAGACTCGACACGAGCATCGGCGCGGAGCTTCAGCTCACGCAGACCGGCAAGGTATCCGTTAAGCTTCCCGAGGAGTGGAGCGGCTTTGCGTTTTTGTATCTTAACATAAAGATCCATGATCCCGAGGAGAAATACTTCGTGTTCGATATAACGACCGAGACGGTCATAAAGCTTCCCGACGACGTTAAGGAGTTTACCGAGGATGCGATGAACGCCGGCATGGAGATAGCTCAGGAAAAGACCTTTGAGGCTGTCCGCGGCATCTCCGTCGCAATGGGTATAAACGAGCTTGATCTTAACGGTAAGTGATATGAGAGAGCCGACGCTTGTTATAATGGCGGCCGGAATGGGCAGCCGCTTCGGCGGATTAAAGCAGATCACCGCCATCGACGCCGAGGGGCACGCGATAATCGATTTTTCGCTGTTTGACGCCTGCCGTGCGGGCTTTCGCAATATCGTGTTCATTATAAAGCGCGAGATAGAGGACAGCTTCAGGGCCGCCATAGGCACGCGCATGGAAAAGTATTTTGATGTAAAATACGTCTATCAGCAGCTCGATGTTCTGCCGGAGGGCTATACCGTTCCCGCAGGCCGCGAAAAGCCCTGGGGCACGGGCCACGCCGTTATGTGCTGCCGAGGAGTCGTAGAAGGCCCCTTTGCCGTCATAAACGCAGACGATTTTTACGGCGCGGGCGCGTACAGGGCAATGTACGATTTCTTAAGCGGCGACAGGAAACCGGGAGAGTACGCCATGGTTGGCTATAAGCTGCGCAATACCGTCACCGAAAACGGCTCGGTCGCGCGCGGCGTGTGCGATACGGAAAACGGATATCTTGTCGATATTACAGAGCGCACGCACATCGAAAAGCGCGGCGAGAACGCTGCCTATACCGAGGATGGAGAGCACTTCGTGCCACTTTCCGGCGACGCGACGGTGTCCATGAACTTCTGGGGCTTTTCAACTATGATGCTCGACGAGCTGTACGCCCGCTTCCCGGCGTTTTTGGATAAGAGCCTGCCGGTAAATCCGCTCAGGTGCGAATACTTTCTGCCATTTGTTGCAAACGAGCAGCTCCGCGAGGGCCTTGCGACGGTGAGCATACTTGACTGCAATGAAACCTGGTACGGCATGACCTACCGCGAGGATCTTGATTCCGTAAAGGCCGCGATAGCCGATATGAAGGCTCGCGGCATATATCCCGAAAGGCTTTGGAATTAAATGAAAAAGCTCAGGCTTACAGCCTGAGCTTTTTGCTATTCGTTTTCGATATTCAGCGAAAGTCCGACACCTACAGCGGCGAGGACGGCCGCGGCAAAGGCCAGCGTGTCTGCGCTGCCGTAGATAAGCGAGGCGATAACGCTTACAGCGCCCAGAGCGGCGCCCAAGGCGGCAAGCTTACACGAGCGCACATTCTGATTTTTGCCTAGCAGAATGAGCGCTGCGGTCGCCGCGGCGACGGCCAGAAGATGCGCGGCGTAGGTCACGATAAACGAAATGAGAGACTTGAGATATGCCCAATGCAGCGAGCTTTCGTGCTTTTTTGCGGAGCTTAAAAGCTCAGCGGTTGTATTTTCGGGCGTGCCGTAGCCCTCGTCAATGAGGGTTTCGCGGCTGCGCTCGACCTTTTCGGACAGATCCTCATAAACGGATAGCTCCTCGGCCTTCGCGTCGAGCGTTTCCTTTTCCTTATCAAGCTCGGCCTTCGCCGCGGCGACGGACTGCCCGTCGGCATCAAGCTTTGCCGGACCCGACGCTATCTCGCTCTGCATACTTGACAGCTGCGCCTGTGCGGAATCCACCTGCTGCTGTGCCTGCGACAGACCCGATTCGCCCTGCTGAAGCCGGGCATAAGCCGAGCTAAGCTGCGCTTTCATGTCGGCCAAATAACTGTCTGTAAGGTCAATGCCGGCCCTGCTGCCGACTATCTTCAGCGCAAGCCTGTGCGGAATGAGCTTTTTTTCAAGCTCGCTTATTGCCGAGGTGAGCTGATCGTAGGCCGCCTTGCCCTGATTGTAAGCCTCCCAGCCGGAATTGAGCTGAGCGCGGCCGGAGGATATGGCGCTCTGCGCGCCGCTGCTGCTGAGCTGATTTTTTCCGACGTTGTAGGCTATGAGCTGCCGGTTGTAGCTCAAAACATCCTCGTTGTATTTCCTGTCGGCAGCTTCGTACTGCGCATACTTTTCGTTATAGGCCGCAAAAAGCTCATCATAGGCAGCCTTCTTTTCGTCATATTCGGCTTTGCCGTCTTTAAGAGCCTTGTTGTTATCCCTGAGTGCGTCGAGGTTTTTCTTGAACGCCGCGTAGTCTTCACGCAGCTCACCCACGGGATTTATATTGTCCGCAATGCCGGTAAGCCCCGTCATGAACGAGGCAAGCAGCAGAACAACTGCGAGGACGATCGCAATTGTCCTCCACTGAGCTTTCGATACCATGCCGTCACCTTAATATTTGAGATTTTAATGATTAAGTATACTATAAGAAACTTGTTAACTCAATATGAATTCGCCCGAAAAATTTTCACATGGAGAATATAAATGTGTAGTAATTGCGCGAGCCGTGTGATAAAATAACTTTGATTATTCTTATACAAAAGGCAGATGTTTTTATATATGGACACGGAAAAGCTTGAAAGCTATGCCGAGCTTATCGTCAAGGTCGGCGCGAATGTACAGGATGGGCAGGATGTTATAATCTCCGCCGAGCTCGATCAGCCGGAGTTTGTGGAAATGCTCGTTGAGCAGTGCTACCTTGCCGGCGCCGCCGAGGTCAGGGTCGAGTGGACGCATCAGCCGCTCAAGCTCAAGCATGTGAAGTACCAGACCGTCGAGCGTCTCGGCGAGATCACGGGCTGGGAGAAGGAAAAGCTCCTGCACAGGGCAAAAACACTGCCGGCCATGATCTACATCGAATCTGCCGACCCTTCTGGCCTTGATGAGCTCGATCAGGAAAAATGGGGCAGGAGCGTGCAGCTGCGCTGGCCGGTCATAAAGCCCATCCGCGACTCGATGGAGAACAGGTACCAGTGGGTCATAGCGGCCGTGCCGGGAAAGGCGTGGGCAAGGAAGGTCTTTCCGGAGCTGAATGAAACCGAGGCCGTCGAAAGGCTGTGGCAGGCCATACTGTACACCTCACGCGCCGACGGCGACGGGATGGAGGCCTGGCGCGAGCACAACGCCGATCTCAAGAGAAGATGTGCATATTTAAACTCACTGTCTCTGCGCAGGCTGCACTATAAAAGCTCAAACGGCACAGACCTGACCGTCGGCCTTATCCCGCAGGTGCAGTTTCTCGCCGGAGCTGAGGATACGCTCGGAACGAGCGTGACCTTCAATCCCAATATCCCCAGCGAGGAGGTCTTCACAAGCCCCATGAAGGGACAGGCCGAGGGCATCGTATATTCCACGCGACCTCTGTCATATCGAGGAACGATGATCGAAAACTTCAGCATCCGCTTTGAAAACGGCGTCGTTGCCGAGGTGAAGGCCGAAAAAGGCGAGGAGGCGCTCAAAACGCTTGTTAATATGGACGAGGGCTCGAAAATGCTCGGCGAGTGCGCACTCGTGCCCTATGACAGCCCGATAAGAAACAGCGGTATCATGTTTTACAACACGCTGTTTGACGAAAACGCCGCCTGCCACCTTGCGCTCGGCGACGGATTTACAAGCTGCATAAAGGATTTCGAGAGCTATACACTCGAACAGTGCCGCGATATGGGCATAAACTCCTCCATGATCCACGAGGATTTCATGATAGGCTCGGAGGATCTTGACATTGTCGGCGAGACGGAGAGCGGAGACAGGATACAGATATTCAAAAACGGAAACTGGGCGTTCTGATCGGAGACGAAAAATGGAGATAGAAAACGACAAGATAAGATATTCGGTGAGCAAAAGCAGCTTTTTCGTAAAGCTCGCGGTGATATTCATGATGCTTTCGGTGCTGTGCCGTTTTCTCGGCTACTGGGGCTTCTGGTCAAATCAGAAAAGCAGCTTCATCATATTCCAGATTGCTCTGCCGATACTATGCAGCCTGCTGTTTATTGTCCTGATACTGTATGCCGGCAGGCGTCTTTTCAGCCTGACGTTCATACCGGTTTTGCTGGGCGTAATGTTTTTTATCATAAAAGCCTTCGGCTTTGACAGCATACTGCACACGATATTGTGCATATGCCTTTATCTTGCCGTCGCGTTTATTTACACGGCGACGGTGTTTGGCGTCATCCGGACAAAATGGCTGCTTGCGCCGCTGTTCGGACTGCCGCTTATAGTACATATTTATCTGGACAGGGACATGATCGCACCGGCGGACAAGGCCGTGGAGCTCTCCGAGCTTCTGCCGGAGATATCGGTGCTGTGCACAATGGCCTCTCTGCTGTGCACCTGCTTTGCCATGAAAAGGCGCGATTTTGCCGCGGAAAAGGCCGGCAGTGTCGAGCAGCAGACCATAGATCTTCTCGTCAGCAGTGAGGAGCCGCCCGAGGGAGAGATCGTGCCCGACGCGCTTTCACAGGGGGGTGACGAGAATGAGTGACACAATAAGAAAAGACCCGAATGAAGAAAAAACCGTTGTGGTCAAAAAAAGTGATATCGAGCAGCAGCTGCATAAGCTCGATGAGGAAAAAACCGTTTTGGACACGGTAAATGAGGGCTATAAGAGCATCTTCGATCCCGAGCTTGAGGAGATCCTTCGCGAGACCGAGGGCTATGAGCTCACACCGCAGAATGAAGACGGCGAGCCCGAGTATGACGAGTCCGGGCTTCCCGACGAGCCAGGCTCAAGAGCCGAGGAGATCATCCGTGAGCAGGCCGAGCGCCGCGAGCATAAAAGGAAAAAGAAGCTCATAATCATATGCGCTGCCATCGTTGCAGCGCTGGCAGCGATGCTTGCGCTGATTCTGCTTCTGAAAACAGGGGGCGCTGAAAAGGACTATGATAAAGCCTTCAGCCGGGCGCAGGAGTATTACTACTCAGGAGATTACGACAATGCCCTCAGCAAGCTTCGCGAGGTCATGGAGATAAAAAAGACCGATGAGTGCCTGCTGCTTATGAGCCGCTGCTACGAGGCAAAGTACGACTATGTCAATGCCATCGCCATCCTGGAAAGCTCCACGAGCGGCGATGAGAAGATAAAAACCGAGATCGAACGGCTCAAAAAAGCCAAGGAGGACTATGACAGCGGCAAGATAGTCGTTATCTGCGGAGAGCAGTACGATGTTGAAACAACGGTGCTCGATCTCTCGGGCAAGGGCGCGGGCTCTGCCGCGCTCAAGGATATCGCAAAGCTCACAGAGCTTACGAGTCTGAAGCTTTCAGATAATAAGATAAGCGAGCTTGACTTCCTGTCATCGCTTAAAAAGCTCAGCTCGCTCGATCTTTCAAACAATAAGATAAGTGACATAAGCCCCCTCAAGAAGCTATCCTCAATCAGAACGCTCCACCTTGACGGCAACGAGATTAAGGATTTCAGCCCGCTTTACGGGCTTGACAGCCTTTCGATGCTCACCATCGGGGATATGGACATAAAGCAGTCGCAGCTTAAAAAGCTCAAGGAGGAGCTGCCTGACTGCATCATCTACAGTGACGATGCGAAGGAAGATGTTATCGAGATAAAGCTCGGCGGCAAGACCTTCGACAATAACGTGACTGAGCTTGACCTGTCCGGCTGCGATGTGCACGATATATCGCTCCTGTCGGTCTGCACGAAGCTCAAAAAGCTTGATCTTTCGGATAACTCCATCTCGGATATCTCTGCGCTGGTCGACATGCCGGAGCTTGCCGAGCTCGATCTTTCAAACAACAGGATAAGCGATATAAGCCCGCTGATGAGCGTTTCCAAGCTCACTTATCTCAATCTTGCGGGCAACAGGATAAAGTCCGTTGCCGCGCTTCAGGATCTGACGAGCCTTACAGAGCTCAATTTGAGCTCCAACGAGCTCGGCGGCATCGCCGCCGTCGGAAGGCTCACGAACCTCAAGACCCTGTGGATGGATGATACCGGCCTGAAGGATGCGTCTCTTGAGGAGCTCTACGGGCTCAAAAATCTTAAAAAGCTCAGCATAAAGGATAACTCCGAGCTCAGTGAGGCCGCGGTGACTACGCTTCAAAAGAAGCTCTCCGGCTGCACGATAAGCCACTCGGAGCTGAAGCGAGAGATAGTCCTCGGCGGCAAAAGCTTTGCCTGCGACGCAGAAACGGTTGAGGCAAACGGACTCGGACTGAGCGATATTTCAAAGGTCTCCGGCTTTTCAAATGTGAAGCATCTCGACCTTTCAAATAACTCCATCTCGCGCCTGTCGCCGCTGTCTCAGCTCAAAACGCTTGAGACGCTCGACCTTTCAAACAACCGCATAAGCGATGTTTCCGCGCTCACCTCGCTTAAAAATCTCAAGCAGCTTTGGCTCGGCGGAAACAGCATCAGTGCAGATAAGCTACAGTCGCTCAAGGCTGCGCTTCCCAATTGCTATATCAGTGTTGAATAAAAATAGGGAACATATTTTTAAATTTTAAGGCAAATTTAACAAAGCACCTTTCAATTTGTGTGAGCGTGTGCTATAATACAATCAAGCAGGATATATCCTGCAAAGCAGAAAGGAGCCGGCACATATGAAATTTACGTTTACCGAAAAAAAGATGGGCACCTCCGAAGAGCTCAGAGCCTATACTGAGCGCAAGGTTGGCAAGCTCGACCGCTTCTTTAAGACCGAAAGCAGCGCAAGCATCACGTTCAGCATGGAGCGCGGCAGATTCCTGGCTGAGATCACGGTTTCCAACAACGGCCTGTATTACAGGGCAAGCGAGCTTACAAACGATATGTACGCTTCCGTTGATTCCGGCGTCGCGGCCATCGAACGCCAGATTCGCAAGAACAAGACCCGTCTTGAAAAACGCCTGAGAGAAGGCGCGCTCGAGAAGGAGGCGAGACCCTCGTTTGCTCCCGCTGAGGACGATGAGGATGAGGAATTCAAGATCGTGCGCAGCAAACGCTTCCCCATCAAGCCCATGTCCCCGGAGGAGGCGATCCTTCAGATGAACCTTCTGGAGCATGAGTTCTTCGTGTTCCGCAACGAGCAGGAGGACGGCGCGATCTCAGTAGTCTATTGCCGCAAGAACGGCGGCTACGGTCTTATAAGCGACGACTCTGAATAAGAATTAAATAGTTGCTGCCCCGCTCAAAAGCGGGGCAGCTTTGAGGTATCAGGATGAACTACACGGAAGTCACGATAGAATGCAAAAACACCGACGAGGTATGCGACAGGCTCACTGCCCTCGGCATAGACGGCTTCGTCATCGAAAACGAGGACGATTTCAAGGCCTTTCTGGATAATAACCGCCAGTACTGGGACTATGTCGATTCCGCTCTTGAGGACAGCTACAGGGGCGTATCGCGCGTGAAATTCTACGTCGAGGATAACGACAAGGGCGCAGCGCTACTCGCCGCCGTCAGGGCGGAGTTCGAGGTGAAAACGGCTTCCGTGTGCGATGCGGACTGGGAAAATAACTGGAAGCAGTACTATGAGCCGCTTGAGATCGGCGAAAAGCTCCTTGTCGTGCCGGAGTGGATAGACTGCTCCGATGAGGGCAGGATGCCCCTGCGCCTCGACCCCGGTCTCCTGTTCGGCACGGGCTCGCACGCGACGACGCGCATGTGCCTCACGGCGCTCGAAAAATACGCGGGCGCGGGCAAGAGGGCTCTCGACCTCGGCTGCGGCAGCGGCATACTCGGCATCGGTGCGCTCGTTCTCGGCAGCGACTTCTGCACTGCCTGCGACATCGACCCCAAAGCGCCCGACACCGTCATGGAAAACGCGGCGCTCAACGGCATCGGGACAAACAAAATGAAGGTCTATGCCGGCGATATAATCGGCGACGCAAAGCTTCGCAAAATGCTCGGCACGGGCTATGATATCGTGCTTGCGAACATCGTCTCGGACGTGATAATCCCCCTTGCGCCGTTCGTGCGCGCCTTCATGGCGCCGGGCGGAGTTTTCATCACCTCCGGCATCATAGACGGCCGAGAGGACGAGGTCGCCGCCGCCCTGCGCTCGGCCGGACTTGAGATCATCGCCCACCGTCACGAGGAGGAGTGGCACTGCTTCGAGTGCAGGTGAGGGCTTAAATATTTATAGCAATAAAAACCGCAGCTTAGGATCGCTGATCTTAAGCTGCGGTTTTTCGTTTATTTCATAAGCCCTTTGACTATGGTCAGCAGAGCGTCCGTTTCGTCGGGCGGCAGACTTTTTATAAGCCCGAACAGATCCCTGAGCTCGGACGGGTCGGCAGCGCCTGTGTCAAAAAACTCCTGCGGCGTTACGCCGAGAAACTCACATATATAGAAAAAGCTCTGCATCGTCGGAAAAGCTTTGCCGTTTTCGATAGTGTTTATATAGCCTGGGTTTTGGCCGATCGAGAGGCTCATGTCTCTTGCCGAAACGCCTTTTAAGCCTCTCAGCTGCGCCAAACGCCGCGGAAAATCGTCCTCGTACATGTGATTACCACCCTTTTTGTCATATTATATCTGACAAGACGGGCGATAATACGCCAATATATACGATAAATGTCTTGCATTATCATATTAAATCTGATAATATGTACAAAGTGACTTGTTTAAACAAATATAAGGGAGGATAAGATGAAACGGAAGAATAGAGAGCTGATATGCATTATAGTGGGCATACTTTTGGTTATGGCATTGCTGATCTTTTTATACCGCCAGGATTCCGACACCGGCAGACATGAGGATAATAATGAGAGCGAGCCTACACCAACGGTCGAAGTTGAGACAGAGCCGACCGAAACGCCTGTGTTTGGCGTATCCGAGGGGCAGATAGCCATGGATATCGACGAAATGATGATGACCGATGAGCACCTGGCCGGAGTTTGCAGAGTTGTCGGCGGATATGAAACGCTTGAGGTCGTGAGCCATGACTATGATGAAGCGTCGCAGATCGACAATGCGAGGATGGAATACTGGTTTAAGACATGGTTCGGCAGAATAAAGTATTCCAAGCAATGCAGCTACCAATATTCAAAAGACAGCGGATTGTGGGAGTTCCTTAGCGGCGAAGAGTCCGAAATTGAAGATATACAGTATGATGAAGATACAATGAATTCACTGATTGGAAATACAATAGATGTGTATTATGGATTTCGCAATCGAAAAGACAGCGCGGTTTTGATAAATACGATAGAGATAAGCGGCTGGAACTGCTATATGGATATCTCATACGGCTTTGACAGAGGCGGAGATAAAGGATGGGTAGGCGGAGATGAACGGGTCGAGTTTTATCCGCAGCTTGCCGAAAGACATTATACCATTCACGGTTGGATATCAGACAGCCCTACATACAGCTTCGAATTGTCCGGCAATGTGACAAAAATTGATGAATACGGTAATGAAGCCAAACTGTATATAGAAATAGGTCCGGACGAAATGAGCGCGCACTATTATGATTGACGTTAAAAAAGGACGTACACAGCAACAGTTGCGTACGTCTTTTTTCTTCCTATACAAGCACCACAAGTGACGGCGCGAGCACACAGATAAGCCCGACGGAGGTCCAAATGAAGGTTTTCATATACTCCTTGATGTTTTTGCCCTGTACGGCGTTTTTGATGCACTCAAGCACGCCGTAAAATGTTGCGGGTACGAGAAATATGCCGAGATAGAGCGGGAAAAAAGCGAAAATTGACCAAATGCCTCTTATTACGTCTGCCATATGTTCGCCTCCTTAAAAATTGCCGTCCGACCAACATCAGACAATAAAATTACAATATACTACATTGTCCTGTTTGTCAACATTTCTCTGTAAAAAAACGCCTCCGGCGCAGAACGGGAGGCGTTTCGGCATGGCGGCTCACTGACCGGCGGCAAAGCGCACGGCGCAGCTTTTTTTGCTGCGCTTTATGACGCACAGCTTTTCCTCGCGCTTATTCTCGGGCGGCGCGGGGAGAGGATGCTCCTCATCCTGCGCGGTCACGCGCTGCCATACGCTTTCAAAATTATCAAATTCCATAGACTTCACCGGTGAAAACGCCACATTTTTTGTGAAGCTTGCGCTTCACAAAAAATCTCACTACGCTCGTCAAAAAGTCCGAAGCGGACATTTTTGATGGCTATTAATCTAATCACGAGCGGGGCCTTTGCCCCCTCGCGCTCCCCTGCTGCGTGGGTGTCTTCCTTAGTAGCATGGATTTCTATTGCTTCCGGTGCATTATATGCATGCTCTTGAAAAAATGTCAGCGGTGTGAGATAATGAAAAACACATTTTTGCGAGGTGTTTATCATGCCCAGATTTTTTGCGCTCGGAACAAATCTGCTCGGCGGCCGGGCGATCATCCGCGGCCGCGACGCAGAGCATATAAAGGTGCTTCGCCTGCGCCCCGGCGAGGAGATGACGATCTGCGACGGCAAGGGCACGGACTATAAGTGCCGCCTTGTGCGCTCGGATAAGGACGAGGCCGAGGCCGAGATCATCGAGGTCACGCAGTGCGCGGCCGAGCCCACGGTGTCGGTGCGCGTGCTGTGCGGTCTGCCCAAGGGCGACAAGACCGATTATATTATCCAGAAGTGCGTCGAGGCCGGTGCGCACGAGATATGCTTTTTCCGCAGCGAGCGCGTCGTGCAGCGCACCGAGGGCGTCACGAAAAAGATAGAGCGCTGGAACAGGATAAGCGAGGAGGCGGCCAAGCAGTCCGGGCGAGGTATCATCCCGGAGGTGCGCTGGCTCGATACCTACGTCGAGGCGCTTGACGCTGCCAAGCAGCAGGAAGCGGCATTTTTCATGTACGAGACCGGCGAGCGCGAGGGTCTGCGCGCAGCTCTTGCGGGCGCGGAAAAGCTCGGCTCGGCCGCGATAATAACCGGCCCCGAGGGCGGCTTTGAGCCCTATGAGGCCGACA
>ERZ779821.354-NODE-354-length-17085-cov-18.2161_pt1 | contig 17085 bp, 10 predicted proteins | sample MGYA00511884_ERZ779821 | MGnify/ENA primary metagenome ERZ779821 (study PRJEB29588, sample SAMEA2152664) | human gut metagenome | biome: human gut; feature: human-associated habitat; material: faeces | place: Denmark | collected 2008/2010 ... | reverse complement strand
CGCTCTTCCGAAAGCTTCGACGGCAAGCTCGACGTCTATTCCGGAAAAAACTCCGTCCTCGTCCATAAAGAAAAACGGCGGATATTTATCGCTTCCTATAACGATTACGGGACGACTGTCCGGCTCAGCCGGCCTTTCCGTGCAGCCCGAAATCATCACGACGCACAGAACAAAGAGGATAACCCAAAAAGTTACCCCCCCCCCTGAATTTTTGCTGATTTTTTTAATTTTTGCCTCATTCAACACCTCTCAAGCCCTCCGCTTCCTCATCTGCGATTTCCTTGAGTTTCTTTCCGATATCTTTCAGACATTCGAGAAGAATAGGATTAAAGACTCCGCATTCGCCGTCGGAAATCATTTTCATAGCCTGCTCGTGCGGTATCCTGTCTTTATATACTCTTTTACTTACGAGAGCGTCGTATACGTCGCATATGGAAACGACCTGCGCGGAAATAGGTATATCGTCCCCCGCGAGTCCGTCCGGATAACCTTTTCCGTCGAACCTCTCGTGATGCCAGCGGCATATCTCGTAGGCGCATTTCATCAGAGGCTCGTTTCTGTATTCCGTAAGGCTGTTTATCATTTCCGCTCCGTAAACGGTATGCTTCCTGACTTCCTCGTACTCGTCGGGCGTAAGTTTCCCGGGCTTGTTGATAATCTCGTCTCCTATTGCGATTTTTCCTATATCGTGAAGAGCGGACGCGGTCGAAATAAAGAATATATCCCTGTTTTTAAGCGGATATCTGTCTGTTTTCACAACGAGTCTGTCGAGGAGCATTTCCGTCATTTTTTTGATATTTCTGACGTGACAGCCTCCGTACCCGTTTCTGAATTCGACTATCTGGCTGAATATCTCGGTAATCATTCCTGCATTTTTTTCCTTTTCCTTCATTTCGTCCGTAATTATGGATACGAGACGTTTTTGTTTCGACCGCTGATTGATGGTGTTGGATACTCTTCTGTAAACCACTCTCGCATCAAACGGTCTGTTGATATAATCCGATACGCCCATTTCATAGGCTTTACGCACGGACGAATCCGATTCGTCTCCCGTTATCGTTATCACGGGAATATCTTCGATAAGGTGATTGAGCGTCATATATTTCAGCACGTCGAAACCGTCCGTATCGGGCATTATTATGTCGAGCAGAATAATCGATATCGCCGATCCGTAGCGTCCGAGAAGCTCTATACATTCCTTTCCGCCCGAAGCTTCCACGACGTTATATTCGTTTTTCAGAATAAACGCGAGTATTTCGCGGTTAATCTCCGTATCGTCCACTATAAGCACGGTTTCTTTATCTGGACTGCTTACGGGATTATCCGCGTCTTCGCCGAAAAATACGACGTTCTTCTTTTTCTTTGCCCGATACATAAGACCGTCTGCGCGATTGACTGCGTCCTCGACCTTTTCGTCCGAGCACATTACCGCGCCTGCACTGAAAGATATCTTTATCGCAGCAAATCCGGGGACGTCTATTCCGGCAACTTTTTCGCTCATTCCTTTCAGAGCGGTCCTGAAGTCTTCTTCGGTTATATCCGGCATAACGATAAGGAATTCGTCGCCGCCGTAGCGTATTATACGGTCGCCATCACGAAGAAAACCTCTTATCTCCTTCGAAGCCGTCGATAAAACCGCGTCGCCCGCTTTATGACCGAAAAGGTCGTTATAAATCTTAAAGTCGTCCAGATCGATCACCGCAAGACCTGCGGTGATTACGCTTTTTTTGAGATATTCCTCGTAATATCTGCGGTTATTCGCGCCCGTCAGCACGTCTACGTATATCTTCTTATAATAGTCGCGAACGTCGGCGGAGGTCAGATTCCCGTCGCTTGAAGACGAATCATCCGAAAATCTGTTGATAAGTTCCAATACGCAGGGCTTTCCGTCTACTTCAATGTAATCCGCAATTACCTGATATACGCCGTCCTCGGTAAATTCTACCTTGGAAGCGCGGCTTTTCGTCGCGAGAGCCTTTACCGACACGCAATTTTCGCAAAACGTATCCCTCTTCCATAATCCGAAACAGGGTTGACCGCTTCCGTCGGACAAAACTCTGCCGCCAACAAGCGTTTTCTCGTCGAAAAGTCTGACTTGCGTAAAATACCCGCGCAGCATATCCATTCTTTCCTGCATTTCGGAAAAGGATAAGGAATTTACTTTCATCTGATCTGTCAAGATTCTCCTCCTGCGGCTTTTTCACGATATCGTGTACACTTATTTTAACCTATATCGTGTTTTTTTGCAAGCGCAGGAAAGATTATCGGTCGCTCTTTCGTCGATTTTTACGGAGTAGGCCCGACAACTATGCCTTCGGAGGGCTGATAAGGGTTCTTGACCGCTATGACGCAGACGTCGTATATATTGCCGTCGTAAGTCCAGCTCATACTGCCGCCCGTGCCGATGTCCGGCGTATAGTAATACAGCGCGGTCGTCGTTTTAAGATAGGGAGCAGTAATTTGAGTTACTGGGAATACGTTATCGGAAACCATAGCCGTACCGTCTTTTCTCGTAACCTTGACGACGAAGGTAAGTCCCTGTTTTCTGTAATCCGTTACGCCTTCGATAAGCGCGGAAGAGCCGTAGAAAGTGATCGTTGAGCCGGAATTCCCGTGCTTATACAATCTCGAAGCGTAGACGTCGAACGCGGTTTTCATTTTCTCTCTCGAGCGTTTATCTTCAGCAAGCCGAGCGACTCCGTCGTTTTCGGTATAGCCTATTACGCCTTTGGATTGGTCGTCGAGTCCGTATTCGAAAACCCGAGCTTCGAAATCGTAACAATCAGCGGATATACCGAGATCGATACTCGACTGCTCGTTTATCTCGCCGAAGTTGTTTTTATTGAAGGGCAGAGTTACGACGATTATGAATTTCTCGTTTTCCGGCATCGTCGCTCCATTCTTTCTTATGTTATCGGATAACGCGCCGCCGCCGAAAGACAGGAAAGCGTCCAATCCAACGGAATTCGTCGCCGCATTTGCCGTAAAACCTCCCGCGAAAGTCGGTACGCCGTTTCTGTGATAATAGAGCCTGAAAGACGTTCCTTCGGGAAGAGCTTTATCGAAAGCTATCGCTCCGCTCGCGAGAGCCGAATCGCCCGAACCGTAATTCACGTTGTATACGAGCGTAAACGCGGCGTCGGAATAGATCTTATCCGCATCGTAACGAACCTCGTCGCCCGCGTATTTCTCCAGACTGTCGGCGTAAACCACGATATAAATCAATCCCGTATGCTCGTTGGTTCCGTCTTTTTCTCGGACAGAAGCCTCGGTGAGTTTTTCGGGCGAAATAATCCAGCTGTTATTAAGCGCGGAAGGAACGAATTTATCGGTTATCGGGACTTTCGAACCGTCCCGGAATACGAGATACGCGTCGAACCGAACCTTTCCTATCCAGCTCGACGGAGTTTCCGCGACGAATCCGAAACCTCTTTTCGCGTCGGCGGGAATCATATGCTCGTCGATATTCTGTACGGAACCTTCGAGAAGCTCGTTGTCCGCAAGCACCGAACGCATGGTTACTCCGTCGGGAGCTTCTATAACTACGCCGTACACCCATCTTGCGTGGAAACGCATAGTGCCGTTTACCCGAACGGTCGACCGGACGAGTTCGTCCAGAGAATCGCCGTAGGATTCGTTTATTCCGGCATAATCCACCTGATAAAAGCCGTAAAGCTTATATCCGAAACGTTTCGAGGTTACTTCGCTCTCCCATTCCTTAAAGGTCTTGCCGTTATAGGTATACAAGTCTCCTTCTATACCCGCGCCGATTTCCGTAAAAGGCGTTCCGGCAGGCACGGTTATGATAAACGGCTCGATATCGTAGGATTCGTCGTTCCCCGCGCCGAAATTCGAACGGAAAACGATATTGTATATAAGCTTGTAACCGACGACGATTTCGACCGTCGTATCAGTCGGCACGTTGTTGACGAACTCTTTGCTTACAGTTACGGTATACTTTCGGTTTCCGTGGCTTTGCACGACAAAACCATACGTACCGACCGACAAAACGCTGAAATCATCGTTGAAGATTCCCGTATACTCGGTCGTTCCGAGCCTGAATTTTACCGTAGGTTCGAGACCGTAACCGGATTTCGGACTTATCGTGAAATTGAAAGACGAGTCGGAAACGAGTTTTCTTTCCGAGGTTACGTCCGCGCCGTCGAGAACGAATCTGAAATCGAGTTCGTTTTGTATTACGATATAAACGGTCGTGCTTATATCGGTCCTGCCTATTACCGTACAGGTTACTTGGTAAATCTGACCTTTCTGAGCGTTGGAAGGGATATTGACCGTTCCGTTGGAGGTAACGACGGACGCTCCCGAGAAGGACGCCTTTACGACGTAAGACACCATATTCGGATGTCTGTACAGAACGGTTTCGGCGAATCTTACCTTATCCCCGGGCGCGTAAACGTAATACTTGTTTCCGTTTTCTTCGTATTCGTGAAGAGGAGGAGTTCCTTCTTCCGGCGCGATAAGCACGCCCGTAACTTCATTCGGGACGAATTCGATGATAACGCCGTAAATTTCGCTGCCGTTCGTATGCTCGCCGACGACGATAATCCTTTCCGAGATGGTTTCGTAAGCCCATACCTCGCTTTCGGTATTCTCCGCGCCTCCGCCTTCGATTACGAGATTTCCCGCAAATGTCGAAAGCTGCGCGGAAGTCCAGTTCGTACTTTTTGCGTTGAGAATAGCCGAGGCTCTCGCGTTATCGTCGAGATTATCGAGATTATTGAGGTTCTCTACCTTATAAAGATTGACTATCGACGAAAAAGCAGTAACCTGCGATTCTCCGATTTTGGGAGTGATTATTATCCTCGAAGCGTTACCGCTTCCGATTTCGTGCCTGACGTAGATATATTTCGTTCCCGCTATATCGACCTTCGCGTCGAAAGCTTTAGCCTGTCCGTTATCGTCCTTGCCCGTAACTTCGAGCGAAAAATCCGGCTCCGCGGAAGGATTTCCGACCTTAACGGGATAGGAGCACAGGAGAAATTCCTCGCCGTTTATCTTTCCGTACGCGCCGATATAGGCTACGCCGTCGCTTACGCCTCTTACGGTATTGCCGTTTACGGTAGCTATACCGGTATTATTACTTTTAATCGTTATATAATTCCTGTCGGTCGCGAGAGGATAAGCGGTCAGAGTTCCGTTTACGTTCAGACTTCCTTCGTTATTTCCGTACGATATAAGGTGCAAACCGCCCGCCGTTATGTTGCCGTAAGCGTACTGAGTACCCGCGTTTTCCGTAACGAACCAGTTGTTTGACGCGGAAAGCCAGCTATTATCGCTTACTATGCCTCCTTTATCGGAGGAACTGCCTCCCTTCGCATGAAGCGTAGCGTTGGAATAATTCCCCGTTACGGTCGCGGAAGTTCTCGTTCTCGAAGTTATTCCCGCGGCTCTCGCCTGATTGTTGGTCGAAATGGCTCTTACGTCGGTTCTTAAAACCTTGGTGCTGCTGATTGTACATTTCTGAGCAAGACCGATCGCTCCCGCGGCATACGCTTTGGACGAAACGCTGCTTGCGGTTATGCTCGAATCATCGACCGAACAATTCGTAACGGTCATAGACGAGCTCCACCAGACGCCGCCGCAAAGCCCGCCCGCATAGGTCAGCATAACGTTTTCTCCGATTGCGTCGACCGAGCATTGCCTGACGGCAACGTTGCGCATAGTGTTGTTGCGGCCTCTGTCTTGACTTCCGAAAACACCTATCGCCCCGCCCACGAACAGGTCGTAAGTATCGCCGCTTTGGGTTCCGCTATACGCCTGACCGACGACCTGAATATGAGAAATCTCCGCTCCGTCAATCATCGCGTCCGTTCCCGAAACGGTTCTTCTTTTCGCCCATATCGCGCCGATAAGTCCGCCTACGCTCGCAGTATTCGGGCTGTGGGACGACTCGAAATAAACCAGACTTCTTGCGGCTTCGTTTCCCGTAATCTCTATGTCCTTAAGCCTCGTATCGAGAACGAATCCGAAAGCTCCGCCCGTGTAGCCCTCGCCCTTGAGGTCCTCGTTTCCCGTGAAAGCGTTGTTTACGCTTCTGACGAAAAAGCCGCTCGGATTATTTCCCGAAACGGAAGAATCGTATTCGGCTTTTATGCCCGAAAGATAATCGTACCGTATAACGGCCCCTAAAACTCCGCCCGAATATACGTTGTTGCCGAAACGGCTTTGTTTGCCCGAACCGGACCTGTCCCCGTCGTTGGAATCGAAGGAATAGCAGCTTGCTTCGACCGAAGAAAAACGGCTGAATTTTACGGTAAGATTACTTATCGAACCCGCCATAACAGAGGTGTTCTTATCCAACGACGTATCGTCCGCCGTTATTATCCCCGCGAAACCTCCCGCCGCAATATCTCCTATCGCCGTGGAAGCGACTTCTCTTATCGCTCTTATCGTGCCTTTACCGAGATTAAAGGTAACTCCGCCGAAAACGATAGCCGGTTTCAGTCGCGACGAATATCCGCCCGCGCATACTTCGTAACGGACGTCCGTGTTATTTGCCTTATATTTTCGGGAGCTTGCGGACTGCTGTGCGGTAACGGTATAAGAATACTCCGGATACGCGCAGCCCGCCGTTATCGGCACGTACGTTCCGCCGATGAGATTTCTTATCTCGAACGAGCCGACTCCGAAAATTCCGCCCGCGTAAGCCGGTCCGTAACCGTTCTGAGTCGCCGAAATCTCCGCCTCGCAATGAAAAACGTAGCTCTCGAGCGACGCGCTCGCATATTCTATGTATTTGTTTACGTCCTTATGAGCAAAACCTATGCCTCCGCCCGCGATTACGACTCCCGAAGCGCTTTCGTCGGCCGTCTGAGCCGTTATTTTAGCCTTTACGTCGCCGTTTCCGCCGTTCTTTTCGTATCTGACGTCGGTAAAAGTAACTGTCCGGTCCTCGGATAAGCCTTGGCTTCCCCTGTGTATAATCGCGGCCACTCCTCCCGAAATCGCAGAAACCTGCCCGTTTCCTTGTATGTCTATCGAGGATTTATCTCCGCCCGAGTTGTTGATAACCGCGCTTACGAGATACTCGCCCGAAATTTTCATCGTTACGTCGGCTATCAGCATAGCGGACGGCTCGGACTCCTCAGCAAATCCCATTCTTCCGAGATAAACGACTCCCGCGAAGCCTCCCGCATACGCAGAACCCGAATTTTCGCCGAGAGAACTCGCGAGAACGGTGGTGGAACCTCCGCTCATTACGAATCCGCTGACCGACGCGTTATGAAGAAATCCCGCGAAACCTCCGGCTGACGCGACCGCGCCCGTACCGGAAGTAATTCCCGAAACGTTATGATGACGGCTGTCGTATTCCGCCTTGCACCACGCCTCTACCGAAGATGAACATCTCCCGAAAACGCCGCCGATATAAAGACTCGCCCGATTGACCTGAACGGAAACCGAAACTTTGGAGGAAATTCCGTCGAATATAACGTTTTTTCCCGCCGTTCCCGCAAGTCCGCCCGCGTTTATCATAAGAGAGTCCGTACCCGACTGATTTTCGGTATTTATACCTATATAACCCTGAACGTCGGCGTTTCTGACAAGACAGGGATTTTCGCCGTCGCCGTAGACGTACGAAAAGAACCCGTAATCCGCTACCTTCGCGGTCGAGGTCCCGAAATTCTGACTTACGAATTCGCCTTGGTAATCGTTATAATCCGTCCTGTTTATACCTATCGTGGCTTTGTGTCCGTTGAAATCGAAACAACCCTGAAACGCAAGACCTCCGCGGGAACCTATGCCCGTAAATTCGCCTGCCGAGAGAAACAAAGACGTCGTCATCTTGTAATAGCTCGTTGCAAGCTCTTTGCGGGCGTCCTCGCTTATCGTCTTTCCGAATCGCCCGAAATCCTCGTCCGAACCTTCGCCCTTAAGTATCCTCGAAAGCGCGTAAACGTATTCTTCGCTGCTTATGAGATACGGATTTCCGAAATATCTGCCTTTGCCTCCGGAAAGCTCGCTCTTTCCCGTTACGCTCACGGAAACCGCGTCCGCATTTACGGTAACTTTCTGCGTCTGTTTCCCAGACTCGTAGGAGCTGACTCCCGTAATATTCACCGATTCGAAAATTCCCGATTCGTTGATTACCGTAACCGTTATTTCCGAGCCGGATTCAACGGCGTATTTACCGTCGGAGTTTCGCGTTACGCCGATTCCGCCGATATAAACGCTGAAGTTTTCCCCGTCCGGCACGTCTATCGTCACGGAAGCGGAATACGTCTTTCCCGTCGTCGATAATACTATGAGAAGCGAAAGAAGACAGCATAAAACTGCCGAAAGAATTACTATCGTTCTTTTGCGTTCAGACGAATTCAGATTGATTTTCATACCCGTTTCTCCTTTCACTGCTGTCGATATACCGTATAAACTCCGTTTTCGGACGTCCCCAATCCGGAAATTTGTTCTTTTTCGGGATAATCTTTATCGTATACGTACGCCTCCGCCGTTATCGAGCAATCGCCCGCCGCGTAAAAATACAGATACATATCCGCGCCCGACTCTATCGTAAAGGTAAGCGTACCGTTCTCAAAAGAGTACGCCCATTCCCCGCTTCTTTCCGTAACGGAAGTATACTGCTCTTCGAATCTGCCCGAATCGAATATCACGTTGCCCGTGATTCTCAAGACGATTTTCGCCTTATACGACGCTTGCGGATTGACGGTTTCGTTCTCGTAAACGAAATTCACCGACGATTTAAGATTGACCTTTATTTCGTCGAACCCCTGATACGTTCCGCCGCCGTCCACGCCTACCGATATTCTCGCGTTCGAAACGTGTATCGTAAGCACTTTCATATCCTTATACGGCTTATCCGTCTCCAATATCAGCGAAAGCTTTTCCGTGCTTCCGAGGTCAAGCGCGCCGCCGCTCGTTCTCGTGATTTTTACGATAAGCGTAAATTCGTTGCGATTGTCCTTTTCAAGCCTGAAAAAACCGCTTTCGTCACTGCCCGAAGTCTCGATTGAAACCTGATAATTCTTGCTTTCCGAATGAATCGTCAATTCGTTTCCGAACGCGTCGGAAACCTTTCCGGCATCGCTTTCCGTCCCGGTCGGCGCTCTCATTCTGAAAGTTACGTCTCTTTTCGAAAGTTTGCTCTCCGTAAAATTCCTTACTTTTATACCCACGTAAGCGACGTTCCCGTTCAGCACGGCAGCCTGATTGTCGCCCTCGTAGCTTATGACGAAATCCGTGTACCTGCCTTCGATTTCCTTTTTGTCGCCGATAACGTACTTCGATACCGAAATGCCCGCAAAAATGACAATAAGGACGAGCATCGCAATAAGTACGGCTGTCGTTTTTCCGTTAAATCGCTTCATCGTCCTTTCTCCTTGTGTATTTTACGAATATCTTCATTTTTTATATCGGCATTTGCTCTGCGTCCATTCTTATATCCAGAGAAACCGCTGCGGTAGCGTAATTCAAGGCTTCGAGAGTCTGATCGGGCAGCCTTAACACGACTATAAAGTTAACGTTTTCCGTTTCGTCCGCCCGTAAGGTAAAGCCCGTCCGATTCAATATATCGCCCTCCGAATCCGATACGTAAAGCCTGCAATAGTCCCGATCTTCCGGATAGGTCAGGTCGTTTTCCGTATCCTTCGTGATATTTACGGATGCGGATCCGGCGTTGTACTTGAACTGCAGATATCCGTTTCCGTCATTATCGTAATTTTTCCACGCTTCGAAACGAAAGGTCTTATCGGGATCGGCTTCCAACCGTCCCTGTTCGTTGATTCTGTAAAAAGTAACCTTCGCTATAATCGTAAGCGTAACCTTAAGTTTTACCTCGTTCTCTTTTACGTCCGCAACGGCGAAACGACATTCAACCGTATCCTGCGGCTCCAGATCTTCTACGACTACCTTATTACCGCTTACGTCGGGAGGAATCTGAATCGAAACTCCGTTCGTGTCCGTCCGTTTAAGCTCCGAAAACCTGATTTTGAGTCCCGCCGAGGCTACCTGCGCCTGCTGCTTCGGAGCAAACGTTTCGCTGAATTTTCCGAGAGTTACCGTCGCGCACAGAACGGTTGCCGCCAAAAATCCGAAAAGTATTCCGCTCAAAAGCAAAGCTTTAATTCTCTTTCGGCTCTTCATCGTTTTCATCCTCCGATACGACGACTTTTCTCTTCCCGAATACGATTATCAAAGTTATTATAACGGCTATTAACGCAATGAAGAAAATCCCTTCCGCAGACTTAGCCCATTCTATGAACACACCCAGTTTCGGAATGCGCTTCTGAACCTTTCCGACGATTTGTCCGATGAAAACCGGATCGGGATCCTCCGTGGGATTGGCGTCGCCCTTCGTATAGAATCTGTCCGCTTCGATTCTTACTACTCTGTGAGTAACCGTTACCGATTCGCCCGCCGGCAGATACGTAATAACGTCTCCGACCGAATACGAGGTCTGATTTTTTATGATTATGGCGTCGCCCGCGTCTATCGAATCAGCCATGGAAGGCGTTGCTATAACGAGAAGCGAATATCCGAAAAACGACGGTACCGCGGATTTCTTTATGAAACGGTCGTACATCAGGATGCCTGCGGTAAAAACCAGAACCGCTATAAGAAGGATCGATACGACCTTTCCGATTATCGGAATTACTCTCGACGCCGAAAATTTCGGGAATTCTTTTTCGCTCATTGTTTTGTCCTCCTTATACGGTGCGCATAGTTGCCTTTATCGTTATCGTGCAGGTATATTTCCCGCCCGTTATGCCTATCAGAGTGTCCTCGAAGTCTTTTTTACCGTCGAAAAGCCACTCCCACGACAGATTGTAGGTTCTTAAAGTTTCTTTTTCCAATAAAAGTCCGTAAACGTCGTATCCGTCGTCGCGGTCTTTCATATCTATGATTTTCCCGTCGCTCGAAAGAAGATACCTCAACGGAATTCTCAGCTCCTTTCCGTCGTAAACGAAACGAATCTCTATATCCATATCCAGATCGAAATCGTTGGGATTGTTCACGGAAAAGACGTATTCTCCCTTGGCTCCCGGACGAAGTTTCTGACTGCCGAAAATATCGATATCGCCCGAAGCCGTCCAATATCCGTCCTTGTCCTCGACCGTAAACACGGGTATAGGCTTGACCGCGCGCGAGTTAATCATAACGAAAATGACTGCGGCTGCCGCAAATATAAGAAAAAGCAATAAAACTATCGCAAATCTTATATCCTCTTCGATTCGTCCGAACTTTATCCCGCCCGAATAAACGAAGCCTCCGTTATGCCGATAAACTCCCTCTTCCGCGGACAAATCTCTCTTTCTTGCCCACGGACAATCCGAAACGAGCATACCGTTCAGGTCGAAAAGTTTCCCTTTTTTGTAGAAACCGATAAGCTTGTTTTCGGCGTCGAACACCAATTTCGATCCGCGCGGACGGTTTGCGTTGCCGTCAAGAGGATCTTTCGTCAAAATTCGGTTTATTTTCATAAGTCGCTCCTCGGCTCTTCGCGGAATTCCGCGCGTTTGGGGTTCGATACCCGATTACGCCGAAAATCGGACGCAATCGGGCATTAAGGAGGGAAAGTTATTAGTGCTTCTGAAGCTGTACTACTTCGATATCGAGCTTGAATTCAGTCTTCAAAACGGAATCAGTGTTTTTTATCGTATATTCGGTGCTATTCAAACCAAGCTGAGCACAAATATCATCGACGGTGGTTCCGTTCATAAGATAACCGAGAATGGTATCGAGTACATCGGCTTTGAGACCGAGAGCTGTCAAATCGGCAGGAACAGCAGAGCCGTCAAACGCCCATTCCCAACTTAATGTGAAGTCATATTTCTCAGGCGTTATGTCAGTGTTTACATTGATGTTTCTATTCCACTCCGCGGTAACATCGTTAAGCTTTGTCGCAACTTCGGAAAGCTTACCGCCGTTAACAAGCGGAGCCGTTACGCCAACTTTCGTAAGCGTCCACTTTACGGGATAATATTCATAATCAGTTCCGCCTTTGGAAATCTTGAGAACGATGTCCTTCACACCGGACAATCCGAGCTTAAGCTGAGCGAGAACTTCCGCCTTTCCTTCAACTTTGAAAGTCATAGAGCCTTTCGTTCCGGGAGCAACTACGTTGTTGGTATTATCAGCAGCCGCCTGAACCGTAACCTTGTTCTTGTCGGTATCGTTCGTAACAATGGAACCGTTTTTGCCATTGTTCCAAATGTAATTCTTACCGAAAAGATCTGCCGCGTTAACAGAAATTTTGAAGCCCCATTTCGCAACCTGAGCCTGACCTGACTGCTGTTTCGTAGTAATATACTTGGAGAACGTGTAGCCGCCGAATGCGAGCGCAACTACGAGGGCGAGAAGCATAACGAATATTAAACCCTTTCTTCTCTTGTTTTCTTTCTTCTCTGTCTGTTTCATAATTTCCTCCTGAAACAATAGTTTTTATTCATCAAAACGGCAAGTCTGCCGTATTGAAGGCATAAAAAAACGGCTGCAAAAATCGTATGCGTACATACGTTAATTGCAACCGGGCGCGCTCACTTCCGTAAGCTCCTTGGCTTTGCGTCACCGCCTCACGACGGTTTTGCCAAATATTCAGTTATGCGGATAAAATCCGACGCGAAATTTTATTTATGCGTTCATTATAGCAATTGCAACGAAAAAGTCAAGCGTTTTTTCACATAAAAATACAAAACTTTTTCTGCTGCGGTATTGTGGTAGCTTAATAAACTACCGAATAACAAGGGTTCGGGAAATACCCTATTTTTCGTCCGTCCGAACGTAATACTCTTCGGCTTCCGAAAAATCACTTCCGTTCTTCGGGCTCGGAATCTGCCTTTGCGGTTCCGTCGGAATCGTCTGCGTAAAAGTAATTAAAATCCTCCGAAGGATCGAAATTGGAGGAATCGCTTTTTGCGGACGAATTTTCTTCGGAATTGTACGAGCTTCCCTTCGACTCGGGAGCAAGCCTGTCTATGTAAGAGGAAAGCTCGCATATAAGCCCGTACATCTTATTCTGCTCTTCCGCCGAAAGACGGGAATTATACAGCTTCTCCGTAAAATTACGCGATTCTACCGAATATTTCTGATAGAGCTTCACGAGTTTCTTCGTCGGAGAGATAATCGTTACTTTCTTATCCGAAGGAGAATATCTGCGCTTGATATATCCGTCGTCTTCGAGCGTATTGAGATAACGATGAATGTTTTTGATATTGATACCCGCATAATAAGCCAGATTTCCCACGCTCAGATCGCCGTAAGAAAACAGCGCGTTCACGATATTGTTATAAGCCGCAATCTTACAGCCGCTTCCGAATAAATAATCCCCGCTCTTACAGGCGTCGGAATTTGCGATAACGACGTTGACCCGAAGATCGAGCATAAGTTTACTGATAGCGATATTGATGCGGGAAACGATATCGTCTTCCGTTCCCGCGGCAACGATTTCATAGAGAGTTTTTTTATCCATTTTTATTTTTATTCCGTAACTTCTTTTGCATTCTGGCTCTTGCCGGCTGCACGAAAAGCTTTGCGATCAACGTTGAAGTCATCGGAGAGGGAACCGCGACGGCTTCGGCTACGCAGGCTGCCGCAGGCGCGACGATCGATATCGCGGCGACTCCAGCCGAAGGTTACGAACTTAAAAGCATCACGGTTAACGGAAGCGCAATAACCGGTACTTCTTTTACGATGCCCGAGGGCGAAGCGCAAGTCGTAGTCGAATTCGTAAAAACCGTTAAATATTTCACGGTCGTTTTCAAAAACTGGGACGGTACCGTTCTTAAAACCGAACAGATCGAAGAAGGCAAAGCCGCAACCGCTCCCGAGAATCCTTCGAGAGCAGCCGACGAAGATTATACTTACTCTTTCAAGGGTTGGGACAAGGAATTCGCGTCCGTAACGGAAAATCTCGAAATAACGGCTGAATTCGAAGCGACTCCCATAGTCAGACATACGGTCGTTTTCGTTTTCAATAACGGTCAGGCTAACGAAGAACTCGTGGTTCTCGACGGCGTCGTTCTCGAAGAACCCGAAATGCCCGAAAGAGTCGGCTACGAACTTCACGAAATGGTTTACCGACGAAGAACTCACCGAAGAATTCGAATTCGGCACCGAAGTTAAATCCGATATCACTCTTTACGCCGGTTGGGAAAGAATCGTCATCAACGCGGCTTCTTCCTTCAAATCCGGAACGGGTACGGAAGAAGATCCTTTCATTATCGCGACGGCAAGTCAGCTCGCTTATATCAACGTCTTCATTCAGGCAGGTAACAGCGGTTATTACTATTATAAGCTCGAAAGAGATATCGACTTTAATAATCTGCCATTTTTCGATCAGTCTTTCGAGCGTCCAAACGGCATTTGCCGCACTTGTAGAAGGCAGATATGAGCTTTCGATTGCGTAGCCCGGATAAAAGCGGTTGAAGAATCTCCACGCGACCTTTCCGTTCAAAAAAACACGTTTTATATCCGCGACATCGGTTATTACGCTCAAATCGTTTACCGCAACGTTTTTTACCGACGCGTCAGAGCCTACTGTGATCTCACACTGCCCTATAACGTCGAACAGTGCCAAATTGTTATTCAAAATCAGCCTGATTTTTTCCTCATTCGTTTGCGGAGGATACAAATTGTAAACAGCCGCCAGAACTTTCCAGAATCTGTTTTGCGGATGAGCGTAATAAAAAACCGCATCCCTCGACACCTCCGAGGGAAAGCTTCCGAGAATAAGAGTCCTGCTGTTTTTATCAAAAATCGGCGAAATATTATGTATTTTTGCGTCTGTAAACGTTTTTTCCCTTCCGATCATTTCTTTTTTCTCCTATAAATTCAAATACCCTGCACTAAAAAGCCATTAAATTATACATATTTTCTGAGAATTATTCAAGTCCGCGGAAAACAAAAAAATAAAACGACGAATATTACTTGTTCCGAACGATAAAATGCCGGCGTTTTTTATAGCAAAGACTCCGGTTTCCCGGAGTCTTTCAAGGAAGGTACTATGCGACCGTAATGCAACTTACAGTGCCGCTGATTGCGAAAGGTATCAATTTGTTATACCGAAATACAGCTGCCAAATAAACGTCCTGTACGAAGCGTCCTCAGGAATAACGATCTCTATATCGAGTTGTTCATCGCTTATGCTCCTGATAAACTGGTCGTAACTGTATCTGCGTCCTTTTTCATAACGGCTTTGAAGCACAGGTGCTTTTTCTGCCGTAAAGACAAGTTTTTCTATATTTTCACATCCCCAGAATGCCTTTTCTCCGATAACCCCGACTCCTTTTCCGAAAGTAACGCTTCTTAAACTATTATCGTTTTTGAAAGCTTCCTGACTTACGACTTTTACGTCGTCGGGAATAATCAGGTCGTATTTTTCGGCGTTCTTATCTCTGATGCTCCTGTAAAGTATGGTCTGCTCGGCATTATAAAGGATTCCGTCCGTTATAACAAACGCTCTGCATTCATCGGTAAGAACGATTTCTTCAATATTGTCGCACTGATAGAATGCCTGCGCAAAATTAAAGCCTTCACAGTTTCCTAAGGTAACCCTTTCAAGCTGACTGCAGCCACGGAAAGCGTAACTGAAAACATACGCCGCGTTATTGAGATTTACTTCACGCAAACCGCTGTTTCTAAATGCGTTTTCATCGATTTCGTGCAGATTATTCATCAAATCGAAGCTTACGAGTCTTGTGCAATTCTCGAAAGCAGCTACTCCTATAACGTCGAGCAACGGCATTTCGATTTTTTCTATCACGGAATTACGGAAAGTATAAGCACCGATGCTTGTTACCGATAAGGCAGTTACCTTCTTCAGGCTCGTATTATCCTCGAACATACCTCTGTAGTTTTTGCCCTGCTTTGCTATATTTTCCCATGACAATCTAAGAGTTTCCGATTCGGAAGCAATTGACAGGCACGATTCCGGAAGAATCAGCTCCTCCGCCTTCTTATACGGTGAATAGTACAGCAGCTCACTGCCATCCGCATTATAAATAGATCCGTCGATACTCGAGTAATACGCATTGCCCTCCTCTATAATAAAGTCTTCAATAGGGCAACCCGGGAATAATCTGTCAATTGAAAACTCCTTTAAACCGATATTACCATGAAAATAAAAACCTACTCCTTCAAAATCGCGTCCGATCTCAATCGTTCTGAGAGACGTACAGTTTACCAGATATTCCATACTGTCATAACCGTACCTGCTCATTATAGTACCGGGGAGCTTGAAGCTTTCGAGAGCATAGCAATCACTAAAAGATCCCATCTCCAATACGTAAGGATTATCGAACATTCCGTAGCCGGGCACCGTTCTTGTCGGAGAAATATATCTCTTGTCAAGATCGCCCCAATCCTCTATCTCCTTTAAGTTGTAACAGTTAACAAAGCTTCCGCTACTGATTATAATACCGTTGAATCTTATCTTTTCGAGGTTATAGCAGTTTTTGAAGTTGTCGCGACCAATTACGTCGTAATTAAGCGGATAATCCACATATTTCAGATTGATGCATTCAGCAAAAGACGGCTCCCGTACATCCTCCCACGAGGTCGCAAATTTTGTTTTTCTCGGGAATACAACGCTTTCAAGGTTGGCGTCGCCGTCAAAATAACCGGCAACGTATATTTCATCTCCGTCATCGGGGAACACCAAATTGCGAATAGAATTATAGAAAGCGTTCTCACCGTAGTAATTAATCTTTGCCCCGTTCCAATCTATGCTGTCCATACTCTTTAAGCCGGTACAGTTCATAAAGCAGTACTTAGGTATAACCGTAATATTGTCGTTGAGCTTTACTCCCGTAAGATGTATTTCTCTATCGGGAAGCTTATAATTCAGCTTCACAGATACGGAGTACTCCTCTTCGGTTACGGAACACGTATATTCTGCTTTCGCATACAATCCGTCGGAAAACTGTGCGTCGGCAAGCTTACATACACTTTCGGGAACGACGAACGTGCCTTCATAATCCCATGCGGGAGGCATTATCATCCATGTTTTATCCTTATCGTACAGCACTCCGCTTTCATCGACCGTATTGAAAGAATTGGTTTCGGGAACTACGAATTTTGCAGACAACGAAGCGGGCGCTATCTTCTGCTGAACCA
>ERZ779821.327-NODE-327-length-18065-cov-7.45519_pt1 | contig 18065 bp, 8 predicted proteins | sample MGYA00511884_ERZ779821 | MGnify/ENA primary metagenome ERZ779821 (study PRJEB29588, sample SAMEA2152664) | human gut metagenome | biome: human gut; feature: human-associated habitat; material: faeces | place: Denmark | collected 2008/2010 ... | reverse complement strand
TCGTCGATGTCCTCGCAGGAGCGCACAGGAGATTTACTGGTCATGATCTGAGAGATGAACTTCTGTTTGTTTTCCACCGTCTGCCAAAGGTAAGCATCGAAGGTGGCTTCCGTCACATAGCGGTAGATGTGGACTTGCTCATTACGATTGCCCTGACGGATTATACGCCCCGAGCGCTGTTCCAGATCTCCCGGCCTCCACGGGCAGTCCAGATCATGGAGGGCGATGAGCCGATCCTGCATATTCATACCGGCACCCATTTTGAAGGTGCTGCCAATGAGCACCCGCACCTGACCCGTGCGAACCTTGGCAAACAGTTCCTTCTTTCGCACTTCGGTGTTGGCTTCATGGATAAAGGCGATCTGTTCTCTTGGGATGCCCATCCGCACCAGCTTTTCCCGAATGTCATCATAGATGGAAAAGGGCTGCTCAATCTCGGTTGCATATTCAAGCAGATTGGTAAGGGCGTGATGCTCTGTCCCGCCTGCGGTCTTGTCGCCGCCTTTGTCAGCCTTTGCGGAAGCGTTTTTGGGCGTGGAGATATCGCAGAACACAAGCTGCGTCAGCCTATCCTCCTGACCTTCCTCCCAAATGCGGTAGATGTTGTCTACACACAGGTTGACTTTGCTTTCAGGATCGTCGGGCAGATCGGGGTTTATGACACGCTGATCCAGTCCGAGCTTTCGTCCGTCGCTGGTGATTTTCAGCATATTGTCAACGCTCGGCTCCACAATACCCGCATGAACCTTTGCCGCACGTTCGGACAGTTCCTGTACCATCTCCTGCTGGATACGGGTGGGCTGTGCTACCACGTTGTGATAGACCGGCGTAGGCGTTGGGAGATTGAGCTGATCGGCGGTTTTGATGTCCGCAGCCTCCTTGAACAGCGTCATGAGCTCCGGAAGGTTGAAGAACTTGGCAAAGCGGGTTCTTGCCCGGTATCCCGTGCCCTCAGGAGCCAGCTCAATGGCGGTCTGCGTTTCACCGAAGGTGCTTGCCCAACAATCAAAGTGGGTCAGCCTTTGGTTTTGCAGCATATCGTGCTGAAGATAGCGCATCATGGTGTAAAGCTCTGTCATGCTGTTGCTGACGGGCGTACCCGTTGCAAACACGATGCCCTTACCGTCCGTGATCTCATCGATATATCTGCATTTGAGCAGCATATCCGAAGACTTCTGTGCGTCCGAGGTGGAAAGTCCCGCCACGTTCCGCATCTTGGTGTAGAGAAAAAGGTTCTTGTAGCTGTGCGCTTCATCCACATACAGCCGATCCACGCCCAATTCCTCAAAGGTTACAACATCGTCCTTGCGGTCGGTGTTTTGGAGCTTGGTGAGCCGCACCTCAAGGCTTTTCTTGGTGCGCTCCAGCTGCTTGATGGTAAAGCGTTCCGCGCGGCTTGCTTTCAGCTCGGATAAGCCTTCTTCGATCTCATCGATCTGTTCCTGCAACAGCCGTTCCTGTCGCTCTGCGGATACGGGGATGCGCTCAAACTGCGAATGTCCCATGATGACCGCATCATAATCGCCGGTGGCAATACGGGCGCAGAACTTCTTGCGGTTGCGGGTCTCAAAGTCCTTTTTGGTGGCAACGAGGATGTTGGCAGAGGGATACAGCCGCAGAAACTCCGATGCCCACTGCTCGGTCAGATGGTTCGGCACGGCAAAGAGCGCCTTATGGTAAAGCCCAAGACGCTTACTCTCCATGGCTGCTGCTACCATTTCAAAGGATAGCGATAGGTAATCCTTTGGTCGGGATATGCAGCCGCAGGCTGCATATCCGTTCCTCCAGATTTTCCCCCGCTCCAAACCGTGCGTGACAGTTTCCCATCACACGGCTTTCCATCGTCAGCATTTTTTATGACAATCTATACATCAAACAAATTCGCCCTTTAGAAAACGAGTTCCGGCATTTCTGCCATCACACGGAGCTGATTGAGCTTTGCCAACTGCTTTTTATCCAGGTTTAGCACTTTCAGATATTTTCGGATGGTGCGCTCATTGCTGGAATGAATGAGAATGTGAACCACATCGGAGACAATAATCAGGTTTTGGTAGCTGTCATTGCCCCCAAGCACCAATGGCTTTTTGTGGTGACAGTCCACTTGATTTGCTTCCAGTTCCACACCGGAGACGGCACATTTTCCTTTCTGTGCAACATAGAGCGCAATGCGGTTGTCGTTGTACTCCACACTTTGCTTACCGCACGGATTGTTCATCAGACAATAGAGGACAGCCATATTGATACCGGCAAGATTCTTGTGAATCTCAAGTCGACCCTCTGGCGTGTACTTGTTTATCCGACTTTTCTTATCCATGGGTACTCTATGCTGAACATAGGCAATCGGGGCGATGGCGTGACCATTCAGATAACGCACCTCCCGGCTTGTGCCGTATTTTTCCTTGATATACCTGTTTGTGATTTGACCTTTCTTTTGCAGTCTGTGCTTCAATCTGTTGTAAAGGCTCTTTTTGACATCGAAAGCGATTTTGTGAAAGTCAATATTCACATGGGTTGCAATGCTGTAATAGTTGTGAACGCCCATGACATAGGAGTTGTATTTTTGTATCAGACGGTATTCCATTCCTGGGTCATAGGTCTGCCGTATTTGCCCGATGATTTCCTTGCTTTTCTCCCGGATTTTCTGCAATGCTTTATCCTTGATATGCGCTTCTACCACAAACCTTGGCTGTCCATCTGGCTTCTTTCCTTTTGTTCGGACTTTCAGCTTAAAGCCCAGAAATTCAGAGTAATGGCGTTTCAGATTTACAATCTTTGATTTCTCCGGGCTGATTTCCAGCCCCAGACGCTCTAATAGCCATTGTTTCGTAGCCTCGAACAGCTTGACTGCATCTGACCGCTTTTGCAAAAGATTTTGAAATCATCTGCATAGCGGACAACATAGCACTCTTTCAGATTCGTGTAGTTGCGCAGAGTACGGATGGTACTGCTTTTGTCGGGAGTCCCATTCGCATAGATTCTGTGTACATAATTCCTTTGGGTGGGCATTTCCTCCCACTGGCTGACAATCCACCAATCCAGTTCATTCAGGACGATGTTTGACAACAGTGGGGAAATGATACCGCCCTGTGGCGTACCCTTTTCGGGAAAACCGATTCCAGCCACTTCTGCCTTTAGCATGGCAGAAATGATAGACAGCAGCTTTTTATCCCTAATTCCGAGTGTCCACATCTGCTTCAGCAGTTTTCCGTGGTTCACATTGTCAAAGAAAGACTTGATATCTATATCAATGACATAGTGGCAACCTACGTTCTGTATCATTCTTTCCGCTTGGGCAATGGCATTTTCTGCACTGTGGTTTGGTCTGAAACCATTGCTTCGCTTGAAGAATTTTGCTTCACAGATAGGTTCTAATACTTGCAGAATACATTGCTGAATGAGCCTGTCCATAATCGTGGGTATTCCGAGGGGACGGGTTTTCCCGTTATCCTTTGGTATTTCCACTCTGCGGACAGCATTAGGAATATACCAGTCCAGCTTGCGCTGAACATGGGCAACTAAGGCATTTTCGTTCCACTTGTTCAAATCGCTTATTGTCTTATTGTCCACACCTGCCGTCCGACTGCCGCTGTTCTTTCGGAGATTCCTATATGCCAACTTGATGTTTTCAGGGCGTTTTATCAGTTCCACAAGATTGCAGAACCGCTGCCCCTTGACACTTGCGGCATACAGTTCATCAAGAACGAGCTGCATATCGTAGTATTCGGAGTTGCGGATTTTCTGTTTCTTTAAGGGTTTCTTCTTGTTTGCCAAAGTCAGGTACTTTCCTTTCTTTCGAGAGGATTTCGCTTTTCTTAGTCATACTCGAACCTTTGTGTCTGTATAGTTTTCAATTTATTGATTGCTGACGACTAATGGCCATCCCTCCACCGTATTTCTACGGCTTCAACGGTACTGTGCCATCTCTCTCAACTGGATAAAGGATTGTTATACGCAATGCGCTTTCCAATCCAACACCTCATAGCCTGTAACCAGCTCCGTGTTCCAGTCTTTCCACGTTCCAATATTCCTATCTGTACATATCTGCCCTTAGGTGTCCCTCTGAGCCTGTATGCTGGGCGGTGCCTATAACACCGCAAGGACTTTCATAGTAAAAATTCTTACTCATCCTCACATACTTCCGTAATCGGAAAGGAACATTTCTGCTCCTGCGCCTTTTAGACCCGTACATTCGGGATTTCGTCAGTCATCCATGACATTCTGACCATAGGCAGTTTATAGACCTCCGGCGTATCATGCACATATCCCACCGCTGGGACACTTTCCACGGCATGGCCCGTTTGGGTGCATTTCCGCCGACTTTTGCGAGCGTTATACCGTAGTCCTTGTTACAGAGAGCTACCGCATATCACAGTTTATAAGGTAGGCGTTTCAGGGCGTTACCCCTTCATTCCACCTATCGGAATATTAGTTCTCCAAGTCTTTTCAGGGACTCCTTTCAAATTCCCAATTCTATTGTTAGCTGACTTGTGCGTAACCTTTTCAGTTACGAACGTGTCGCACTCTTGCCTGCTCCTACTTCGTGTGCAAGCAGGGTGTTCCCGCCATACAGGATGTGAGCAACTGCGTTTCGCTGATGCTCCCGCAGGGAGATCTCCGGGTTCATGCCGGAGAAGATGATATGCTGTCCATCGTATTCCCGTGGGCGCAGAGAATTGAACCGCTCATTGTAGCGGTCAACCAAGTCCCGCCGCCTGTCGGGGTCTTTCCATATCCAGTCCCGAAAGGCGTCCTTGATGGCCTGCTGCTTCTGCTGCGCAAGTGTGGTTTCCTTGCTGTTGAGCACACGCCGCTCCCTACCGTCAGGGTCCTGCACGGTGTCATATACCCGCACATCCCGAAGGTTCAGGGTATCCTCCAGAATACGGTAGGCGTTTGCCCGTTCCGTACCGTAGGTCATATAGGCGTTGATATCGCTGTGTCCCACGGAGCTTTTGCCGCTGATGTTCCATTCGGCGGTAAACTCGGAGAAATTGACCTGTATGCTCCGCCTGAGATAGAACGGCGGTTCCAGCAGTTCCTCCATGAACTCCTGAATATACTCCGAGCCGATCCACGTGGCACCCAGCCGCACTTCGATCTCCGAAGCGTCCAAATCCTTGGGCTGTGCGCTGCGCAGCGCCTCAATGTTGGGAAGGATGCGCTGCCGTCCTTCCATAGGCAGGAAGTTAGCAATGATCTCCGTATTGCGGAGTTTTTCACGAACATTGCCGGAGAGATATTCATCCGCTGTGACATAACCAAAACGGTTCAGGTCGAAGGATACGGGCGAGAGTTCTTCGGGCGGGATACTGCCCACATCGAGAAAGATAACTCCCTGTAAGTCCTGCACCAGCTTTTCTTCCGTTATGCCTGTGAGCTGTGCCATGTAGGGCAGATCCACCTTGGCTTTTTCCGCAATGGACAGCGCCAGCGCCTCGGATGCGGTATCCACCGAAGTCACCACCGTGTTCTGCTTAATGGTGCGCTTGGTGAACATATCCGCTTTGCGGGCAAGCTGTCCCATTTCATCCAGCACTTCCAAAGAGCACAGCAGATAATAGGAGGAATCGTCCGAGAACGCAAGGGCATTGCCGCGACTGTTGATAAGCCCGTATTTCGCCGTGAAGTTGTCGTAGAGCTCATTCAGATCCGCTTGGGTTCTGCGGATGGTATCGTCCGAGATGAAGCCATCCAGCTGCTGCCCGATGAGCTTTTGCACACAGTCCCGCAAAGCGACCATGCCCTTGACCCGCTCGGTGGCAGTGGCGTTCAGTTCGAGCTTTACCATGCGGCTGTTTTCCCGATAGTACACTTCGCCATCCACCACGGTGTAGGAATAGTTCTTCACATGGAGGTCGGCAGGGATGGATGTATCGATAGCTTCGCCCTCACCAAGATCCGGCAGCGCCGCTTCCTGATAGGTGCCACGGATGTTCTTTACGGCTTCCGACATCTGTTCTGCAAGGGATACCCCCTCAAGCGGCGCAACGGTAAAGTCCTGCTTCCCATATTGCGTGCTTTCTGAGGTTTGCTGACCAAGCACCATTTCGGGATGCTCGATAAAGTAGCTGTTGATGGCAAAGCCGTCTGCGTTCTGCCCGAGGTGTACCCAATCGGGTTCGATCTCAATGGGCCGATCCCGCTTTTGCAGAAACAGGATGTCGGATACCACCTCGGTGCCGGCATTGGCTTTGAACGCATTGTTGGGCAGACGGATCGCACCCAACAGTTCTGCCCGCTGTGCAATGTACTTTCGGACTTCGGGGGACTGCTTATCCATGGTGTAGCGGGAGGTGACAAAAGCCACCACACCGCCCGGACGCACCTGATCCAATGTCTTTGCAAAGAAAAAGTCGTGGATGGAAAAGCCCAGCCGATTATAAGCAGGGTCATTGACCTGATACTGACCAAAGGGCACATTACCGATGGCAAGATCGTAAAAATCCCTGCGGTCGGTGCTCTCAAAGCCCGCTATGGTGATGTCCGCTTTGGGGTAGAGCTGCTTTGCGATACGCCCCGTGATGCTGTCCAGCTCCACGCCGTAGAGCCTGCTACCCCGCATGGATTCAGGCAGACAACCAAAGAAGTTACCCACGCCCATGGCAGGTTCCAGGATGTTGCCGGTGCGAAAGCCCATCTGCTCGATGGCGTCGTAGATGCCCTTGATGACAACAGGACTTGTGTAATGGGCGTTCAGGGTGGAGCTTCTTGCGGCAGCGTATTCCTCGGGGGTCAGCAGTTCTTTCAGTTCGGCATATTCCTTGCTCCAGTTCTCCTTTTCGGGGTCAAAGGCTTCCGCAAGCCCGCCCCAGCCCACATAGCGGGATAGGACTTCCTGCTGTTCGGGAAGCGCCTGGGCATTTTCATTCTCCAGCAATCTCAGTAGCTTGATGGCGTTGATGTTTGCCTGAAACTTGGTCTTTGCGCCGCCATGCCCAAGTTCATCGTCAGTAATACGGAAGTTTTGGGCGCTTCGCTTGACCCTTGACTTGGATTCTTCATATGCTGCTTCTTCCGCAGCCCTGACATTGGGGAAGGTCTGCCATCCACCGTTGATTTGAATGGAAATGGGGTGTTCATCCAGAACTCCCTCCATATCGGGGAGTGTCTGCTCCGGTTCCACGGTGCGTAACTGCCGAATTTCCACATCAAAGGGCAGGTGGTTTTCTTCGCCGGAATAAACAGCCACGGTCTCGCTGATGGTTTCGGTTTGCTGTTCTTCCTGCGAAAGCAACTTCGCTTCTTCCAGCTTTGCTTCCTGCATGGCGCGATACGCCGCCAGTTCTTCAGAGGTCAAATAGCGGTCTTTTTTTATCAGTGCATCGATGCGCTTAGCCGCGGCTGTCCAGTTGAGCTGCACTTCTACGCAGTCCTGCTTTGTATAGCGGATGCCCTTGCCGCTATGATCTTCACCGCTATGTGTTGCGCCCGAAAGGGCATGGGAACGCCCGCCGGTGCCGTATTCGTGTTTTAGAAAGTCGGCTTTTTCTGTAATGGTGTGGGGTTCCTTAAAATAAGCGTAAATGCGCCCTTTACCACCTGCCATGTTGCCGCCGTGGCGCAAAGCCGCATCGATCTCATCCTCTGTAATAAAGGGCGCAGCTTGGGGCAGCTCTGCCATGTTGGAGGGAAACGCCTGCCGTGGCAGGGACAGGTCTTTCAGGTTGTTCCACAGCTTTTGCAGCTTGTGATAGTGAAAGCGCAAAAGGCTACGATCCCGTTCCTGGGCAGAAAGGAAGACGGCGTATTCCTCCACAATGGTCTGCCGTGTGGATACTTCGCTCAATGCGTCAGCAATGCGCTGCCATTCTTCGGGAAAACCACCGCCACGGTATTGCGCAAGAGAAGAAAGATAGCCCTGCTCCCGTGCGCTCTCGCTCAGGTCGTGGTACAGATTCCACAGCGGCTCTGCAATCAGCAGCCGTTCATGTCCATGCGCTTCCGCAATCTCCACATTGGTGGCGAATTGGCCGCTTGCAAGGAGTTCCCCGATGCGCTTTGCAGCATCCTCCCATGTGAGCACTTGAGCGGACAGGATATGCTGCGCCATATTGCCCGCTGCAAGGCGGATACCCTCATCCGCATACCATGCGCTGATGCTCTTGCCATCCACCTTGAATCCGTTGCCGCCACGATAGAGTTCCTTGAGAAAGGCTGCGTTTTCTTCCACGGTTTTCCCCTTGGAGAACTCGGCGGCGATGCGTATACGGTGGTTGTCGGTATTGCTGCCTAGGCGCAGAACATGGTCGATTTCCTCCTGTGCAAAAGAAAAAGCGAAGGGCATAAAGGATACGCTCTCCGCTGCTGTTTCGATATAGGTTCTTTGTTCTTCCTCGGTTGGGAACAGGCTCAGCTGGATTGGTTTGTTTAGCTGTAAATCAGCTCTGTCAGGATCATTTCCTCGGCCTGTGCCTTGCAGTTGTTCATGCGTCCCGTCCACTGCATGGGGTCTTTCGCTTTCAGGCTCTCGTTCACGCCCTGGGCTGCTGTGAGCTGTTGCATCAGCCGCGTGAGGCGGTTCTGCGCTGTCTGCTCGATCTCCAGCAGGTGGGGGTACAGCTTCCCGCTCAGCAGCAGGCTGTTGAACAGTACCGGTCTGTGCTCCTTCAGGTGGTTCTTCCGCATCCTCCCGTACTTGCCGATGCTCTCCGTCTGTTCCGGCAGGCTCAGTTCGGGAATCAGATAGTCCCCGTTCTGCTTGTAGGTGATCTCGTTCATGTTCTTTGCTCCTTTCCGTTTCCTGCTGCCTGTCGTACTGCTTTACCGTAACTTCGATTTGTCTGAGCAGTTGCTCTGCACCGCTGCTTATCGCCATGCCAAGGGCATTGACCGCATTGGGCGTGTTGAAGTCGAACACATTCAGGTATTCAACATTGTCGATAAAGTCCTCAGGATCAAAGCCGCACCTTGTGAGGGTGACGTAGGTGATACCCAGCGCCGCAGTCTGCGTAAAGGCGGCCTCCTGATTAAATTCATCATATTCTGAGGCATAACTGCCGTCAATGTTATAGAGCAGGTCACCACGATTGTCCTGCCAGTAATCATCCGCAAACAGTGCCGCTATGCTGCGGATCTGTTCAATGAAGCCTTCCCTTGCGGAAATACCGAAGCGGTTATGCAGTGCATCCGATACTACATCCTCATGTTCCAGCCGCAATTCCCAAAGCAAAGGGCGGAGGGAGTGCTCCCTGCCGCCCGTATCGGAAATGTCGAATACATATTTGAGCCGTGGTCTGTCGCCTGAACTGTCAATGAGGGCGATGCCCTTGGAGCCCCGTCGTACATATCTCCCCATACGCCTGTTCCACAGGTCATATTCGGCACAGGCTTTTGCATCCGGTCGCTGGGCATAGATCATAACCTGCTCGGCGTATGGGTATTTGTACAGCTGCGCGGCGGTGCGAAGGAATGCCGTCCAGTTCTGCTTGCTGCGGGTGATCTGTTCTGTGGTGCTGTCTATCAGCTGCAATATGCTCTGTACCGTTGGCACTGTTATTCCTCCTTGTCGTAGTCGGGGATCAGTTCAATCTGTTCAAACTCCGCATCCGTGATGCGGTTCAGTTTGTTGATGGTGCTTTCCGTAAGCGCAAGAAGGTCTGCTTCATCCCGCTCAAGGAATGCTTTCATGTGAGAAAGCTCCTGTATCAGGGCTTTTCTGCTGCCGGGATTGTAGATGCACATCAGGTTGATTTCGTCGTGGGTGAATTGAGCGTTCATTTCATCTCTCCATTTCTGTGTCTTTGGACGCTGTTTTCTTGGGTTCCTGCCTGTTTGCGGTCTTGAGCTGCTGCATGACGGATAGGCGCTTGCCCATTTGCTCTCGGTGAACGGCATCCGCCAAGTCCATGAGGGATATGGGCTGACCGGAGCTTGCCTGCGCTTCCAGTTCGGCGACTGTAGACCTTTTTCCGTTGTTGATGATGCCATCGATCATGCCATAGTCATCTTCAAGGGACATCTCTGCATTTTTCAGGGGATTTTCTAATGGCGTAAAGTTCGGGGACAGTTCCCGAAAGCCCCATGAATCTACATAGTGGTAGGTTACGCCTTCGGGTCGGCGCAGCACAATGATGTCGCTGACGGAGAGGCTGTGCCCGGTAAAATCCTTGGGCTGATCCACATTGAATTTGTGATACAGTGCGTTCAGGTGGTCGTAGGTATCGCCCTTACCTGCAAACACATCCGAGTATTTCATTTCGTACCGTTCCCGCTCCACGGAAAGTCCGCTGCGCATCAATTCGGAAAGGGAGGAAAACTGGTAGGGACGGTTTTCCTCGCTGTCCTTAAGCTGATATATGGCGTATGCGCCAAGTATCTTTCCGTCCGTGTTTTCCAGTACCCGCTGCATTTCCGTTTGGGAGAGTTCTTCAATTACATCCGGTTCCAGCTCATGCAGGGCAAATACTTCACGCTGTGCAGCGGCGATATTCAATGCCGCATCCGAAAGCCTGCCGCCGTCCAGAATGTGCTTGTCTGCGCTGTCGTAAATGGTGTAGTCATATCCGCTGTCCGTAGGCTGAAGATGTAGCAGCATACTGTCGTCAAGCTGATACATGGCTTCCTTGGGCTGTTCTGCAGCTGCAAGCGTGATACCGCGCTCTTTGCATATCTCCGCAAAGTTGCGGTCGATATCCGTAATGAGTTCCGATGCGGTATGGTTGATGGTTTCAAGGCTTGCCCGAAGTTCCTGCAAGTCCTTACCCTGTGACCAGCCCGCGATATACCCAAAGCTGTTGTCGGCGGTTTCGATGCCGTAATACTGGCAAACCGTGTATGAGATGCTTTCCGCTTCCACTTCTTCGGTGTGGCGGTCTTTTTTCTGTTCCTCACGGAATTGATACGCTGTGATCTCTCCGCCCGTAAAGTTCAGCCCTTCTTCGTCCGTGAGAGCAAGCCTGCCGCTTTCGGGAAGTTTTAAGGGCTTAGCGGTAAGTATTGTACCTGCGTGGTTCACGACCACTCGTTCTTCCACCGTAACGGGATAGCGGGGGTCGTAATCTGAACCGCGAAGGTCATATCGGAACAGCCCTTCCGGAACATTCTCGCTTGCAATCCGTCCATTGGAGAACAAGGCGGGGATGTCGAAAATCTCTACCTCCTGATACAGCGGTGCGTTTTCAGGGACGGGCAAAGCGGTATTATGCAGCTTTGCATGGGCGATCTCATGTATAGCAGCGCACACGGTCTGCACTTCGCTCATGCCTTTGCGGATACAGATCTTTTGGTCTTTCAGGCTCAGGAAACCGTCCGTGCTGTTCTGCATGGCGGCTTCTTCTACGGGAAGTGGCGATGAACGGCTAAGCGCTTCCATGAACACATCGTATTGCTCAACCTTGCCCGTGAGGGTGTTTGCAAGCTGCGGCAGCGGTCTGCCCTCGGTCTGGGAAACGTCAAAGACGGATACCACTCGGAACATGGGGATTTTAATCTCCTTTTCCTCCATGATGGCGTTCCCGTCCTTATCCAGCAGAGGCGCTTTGGTATCGGGGTCGAACTTTATTTCTTCGATTTTCTTTTTATATGGCGTGGGCGCGATGATTTGGATACCTTTTTCGCCCTTGCGCACATGCCGTCCAAACTGATCCCGCCATTTGTTATATCCTGCGACGCGGGTAGCATCCGGGCGCTGCATTGCAATCAGCAACGTGTTGTTGACGGAGTAACGGTGAAAGCGTGACATGGTGCGAAGGTACTGTTTGTATTTCTCGCTTTCAAACAGGTCTTTGATGCCCTGTTCGATGCTGTCGGTGATCTCCCGCAAGCGGTCTTTGCTGCTTTTTTGTTCCATGGCGTGGCTCCTTTCTGATTTCTATAGTTGGAAAGCACTTTAACAATTTGCTTGGTTTAATTTTCAATTTTTGTGCTATTTTGTTTTAATGATTTGTGATACGAGCACTATCAGGATGAGCTTATAAATAAACCATTAGGTAAATGGATCTTTACCAACCCGTGTTATTTCGAGAATTCAACCCGTGAGATTTTTCAATTTCAACCCGAGAGATTTTTGCTCAGCCTTGCAATCACCTGAAACTTGCCCGGTGCATTACCTGTGTACTCAAAGGGATAGCAGGTTACAAGCACCAATACATCCTCGTCCGTTACAGGCAATGTCCAGTCTGAGGTTTTCTCGAATATTTGCACATCCGTTACCTCATAGGACACCAAACGGTTATCGGATACAAAGCGAAAAGAGATGGTATCGCCCACCTCGATAGGTTCGATCAGCTTCAAATGCTTGCGGTTTCTGTGCCCGAAGATGATACTCATACCGGAGTTACCGGGTAGTGAGCTGTCCGGCACCCATCCGGGACTTTTCTCTAAGGTGTCTGCATCAATATCATCCCGCACAACGACGCTTTTACCATCGTAGATAAGGTGCCCAAGGATGCCATTGGCATTGTAGGGCGCGGATTTCTCTACGGATTCCTCCACAGGTAGGATATCGGGTATTGTGACAGGATAGATTTCCTGTAAGGGCGGTTCCGCTGTTGGCTGAGATGGTGCAATACTTGGTTTTTGTGTCTGCTCTGCGGGCAAAGGCGTAACAGTTTCACCCACCAGCACTTGGGATGTTCGCTGCGGGATTGTGAAAATCGAATAGTGAAAGCCCAAGTAAGCACCAAATACAATGCAAAGCAGGATCAACAGAGCGAAAACTGTCTTTTTCATACATACCTCATAAAGCGAAACAGGAGGCAAATGCCTCCCGCTTCTCATTCAGTCCTTATCTGGTAGTTCTGCGCTTTCTGATGAAAATGAATGTTGCAGCGCCTGCAAGCAGCAGAATGCCGCCGCCCATCAGCAGCACATCGTCCCATTTATCCGAGTCAAGGCCCAGCTTGACTTCGGGGGTATTGGTGACAGTGATCTCAAGGGGCTTTTCGTATGTATCCGTGAGCTGAATGGTGAAATCCTGAGCAGGTGCAGGGAAGAACCCATTGAGCACTACGGTTTCCACCAGCTTGTACTTGGCGGCAGGCAGGCCGCAAACAAGCGCCTGTGCGTTTTCATCCATGGTAATGGTGGTAATGCTTCCCGCCTTGCTATACCAATAGATGCCATCCTTCAGTTCAAAAGTCATGGGAGTAACACCGTCGCTACTTCTGATTTCAAAGGCAGCACCCTTCAGGGGTTTCAGCGTCTTTGCGTGGATCTTGCTGATTCTCAGCGCAAGGGGCTGGTCGGAAATCTCCACGGACTCCATGGCAAGGGCGGCATCGCCATTCTCATGGGAAATGGCGGTCATACCCACGGTTGCAGTAGCATCCGCTGCATAGGCATAACCTGCGGGTGCGCCGCTTTCACGGATGGTCACTTTGCCGGTGATGTACTTCACAGTGGCAGTACCGTCAGCACCCACGGTCAGTTCATCCATGCCGGTTTTGGTGGCTTTGGCAGGGCGATATACACCGTTCTCCTGTACCAGTTTGATGACATTGCCGCTTTCGTCCAGCACCTTGAAACGGGTACCGGGCAGCGCTGCCTTCGTAACAGCATCCGTCTTGGAAATGACAAGCGTACCGGGAATATTCTCCACGGTCATGGCAAGGGGCGCTTCGGTAGAATAGGCAGGAGTGATCTCAAAGGAGATGTCCTTCAAAGGCGCATATCCCGCTTTCTGCTGCTCAATCAGGGTGTAAGCACCGTGCTTGAGATAGTGGATCACGATTTCACCGTTGCCATCCGTGGTCAGTATGGCGTTGCTGATAGCAACGGTATCCTCACCAACCGCATAGGCAGGACGGTAGGTGCAATCATCCATCAGGGCGATGGGCACCACATTTCCGGACGCATCTTTCAGGGTGAACTTTACGTTATCCAGTGCAGCTTTGGTCTCTGCATCTACCTTAGTCAGAACAAAGGCAGTAGGACAGTTTTCAAGACTTGTATTTGCGGGAGTGGCTTCCGTGTTGGTATCTGCTACTGCAACGATCACTTCCGCATGGGTAGCGTACATATCATAGGTCTGTTCCACCAGCTTATAGCTGCCCTCGGGGATATGGGAGATCAGCGCCTTACCATCAACATCCGTCAGGAAGGTATCCGCACCGGATGCGATGACTTTATAACTGCCATCCTCCTGCTGGGTATAACGGAGCGCATTGCCGGAGCTGTCGATAAGTTTGAAGGGTACGTTTGCAAGGGCGTTGCCCGTTAGCTTATCTGTCTTTTCCAGCTCAAAGTACAGAGGCCAGTTTTCCACGCCCACCTTTGCAGGATAGCTTGCGGTGTTCTCTGCGGTGACGGTGAACTCCTGCGCTTCGGTGGGTGCAAAGCCGGGATGCTGCTGTTCCTCCAGCGTATATGTGCCAACAGGGATAAACAGGACACTGGCAAATCCATCTGCATCGGTCTTGAGTGTGTCCTCGCCGTCAGCGGTCACATAGTAACTGCCGTCATCCTGCCTGGTAAAGCGAAGATAGTTGCCTCTGCTGTCTTTGATTTTGAATACCACATTCTCAAGGGGAGATTTGTCGGAAGCATCCACCTTGTCCAGCAGCATAGCAAGAGGTTCGTTCTCTACGGTGACAGAAGCAGCTGTAGTATAGGTGTTATAGCTGCCCACAACAACAGAAGTTGTACCACGGCCCACGGCGTATCCATCAGGCGCGGAGACCTCTTTCAGCTCATAGCCGCCCTGAGGGAGATATAGGATAGATGCAGAGCCGGATGCAGGGATGGTGAAGTCAGCATCGCCGTTTGCATCCACAGCAAACCAACCGTCATGACCTGCCATGGCAGCTACCTTGATGGCGTTGCCGCGGCTGTCGTACAGGCGGAATACTGCGCCGCCGATGGGCTGCTTCGTAATGGAAGATACTTTGTTCACGGTAAGCGCAAGGGGCTTGTCCTGCATAGCTGCCACAGCAGGGTTGGTGTAAGTGCTGCTTTCGGTAACGGTGGCGCTCACATCTGCAGCCGCTGCGAAGCCATCGGGAGCCTGTTCTTCGGAAATAGTGTAGCTGCCTGCGGCAAGGGGTGCGATCAGGGCAGAGCCGTTGTGAGTGGTAAAGGTGGTGCTGCCGTTTGCTGCAGGCGCATATACGCCATCTTCCACCTTGCGGAGCTTGATGAGTTCTTCGCCGCTATACAGGCTGAACTTACCGCCGTCGATGGTGCTTCCTCTCAGGGCATCGGTTTTGTTGAAGCGAAGCGCCATGGGGCTGTCCGCCATGGTGACGGTAGCTTTTCCACTGCTTGTTACGGTGACAGTCTTATCTGCATCCTTGGTGTAGCCGTTGGGTGCAGAAACCTCGCTGACGGTGTACTGTGCAGCAGACAGCCCATAGATAGTAGCCTTACCTTTGTTGGTAGTAAAAGTATCTGTTCCATCGGGGGACTTGCGGTATACGCCATCTTCCAGTTTGGCAAGTAGCATTGCAGTACCATTGCTGTCAGAGATGCGGAAGGTGCCGCCATCCAGCGCTTCGCATGTTACAGAGTCTGTCTTGGTGAACTCCAGTACGGTGGGCTGGTTCTCTATAGTCACCACATTAGCACCAGTAAAGCTCACAGCAACATCCGCAAGGGTGTTATACCCGTCCATGGTAGCTTCCCTAAGGGTATAGCTTGCCTTGGGGAGCTGACGAATAATAGCTTTGCCATCGCTGCCGGTGGTAAAGGTGGTAGAACCGTTGTTGCTTACGGTATAGCTCCCATCCCCTGCGGAAGTAATCGCAACGGGGTTGCCTGCGCTGTCCAACAGAGTGAATGTTGCGCCGGGGAGCGCATCGCCGCTGACAGCATCCTTCTTAAGGACGGTAAGAGCTGCGGGGGTATTTGCTACGGTTACAGAGGTGTTTTTATTGAGGGTAATAGATTTGGCGTCGAATACCATGTAGCCGCTGGGTGCGGAGACCTCCGTCAGCTGATAGCTGCCTGCGGGAAGGCCGGTAAGGATCGCCGTGCCGCCATTGGTGGTGAATTCGGTAAGAGTTCCGCCTGCGGAATACTTGCCCGCTGCCGTCTGCGTAAGACCAATGATAGTGCCGCTGGAAGTCAGCTTGAACTTTGCACCATCCAGTGCTGCGCTAGTGGAAGCATCCGTTTTATTCACGGTGAGATCGTAAAACTCACCAGTAATGGAAATGGTCTTGGACTGACCGGTGGTTCCGGATACCATTTCAACGAAAACAAGCTTCTGGCGGGTGCTGCCGTCAGGTTCATAGAAACCAAGATCGACGGTATGTACACTGCCTGCGGTAGCAGTAAGATAGAGAGAAACGGATGTGCCGGACAGGGAGGCAGGTGCAGTAACGGTCAGCCTGTCGCTTCTGCCGCCGGTGTAGCCGGAGATGGTTACATTGGGATCGCTGGCGGTGATGGAATAGCCGTTGCTGGAGGATACGGAAAGAGAAGTTGTCAGCTGCCCATTGGAAAGCGTCCACTTGGGAGAAGAAGGAGACACATATACAGATGCGCTGCCGCCCACATCCTGATTGCGGGCGTACTGGAGCAGTTCCAGACACCAGTCCCACACGGCTTCACCGCCTGATTTTGCGCGAACCCTTCCGTTGGACAGGATCATGAAGTCATAACCCTGACCGCAGCTTTCCTTGATCCAGAAGCGCAGAGCATTGGCGGTGGCGTAGAAAGTAGCTTCATCGCTGAAACCGTTGTTATCCGCAGGATAGCCGCGGTTCAGTATGGCCTGAATACCCGTCAGCGTGTAGTTGTTAAACAGGTTTGAAATGTCGTAGGGCACATAATCCACGGAGGGCCGGGGCGGCTTTGCCTCATGTTCGATGCAGTAGCCTACATCGCCATCCGCAGTATCCGTGTACATGACGGTGTTGAGATCCTGCCATGCGCCGTCCTCGTAATACTCAAAATAATCGTATAGGTCTTCGTCTACGATGTTCAGTGCAAATGCTGTGGAGCAGAAGCTGAACAGAAGAAGCATGGTCAGCAGTATGCTGAAAATTCGATTTTTCGTTGATGTCATAGGATTCTCCTTTTCTGTGTAGATTTGTTCTGAAATACAAAAGCCCCGACATCGGTGGAACCGAATATCGGGGCAATGTTTTTATGTATTCTTTTAGGAACGAAGCTCCCTGTTAGGCGGTCTAATCTGCGCTGCCAATGCCCGCTGCCTGTCCGCTTCCCGCCGTTCCTCCGAATAGGGTGCACGGATGGAGATGCAGCGCTTGGGCACAAGATAGGTTCTTGCCCCATCGGGGGAATCCCGTGCATGGATGATCTGCTTTGGATGCTTTGCGACAAGGCTTTCAAGCTTTAACTGCAATCGGCGGTTGTAGGTGAAGACGCTTGCTGTATCGCAAGCCTCATCAAAACAGATAATGGTTTCCTGTTCTTCACGGGTGGGCTTCATGCGTTCGCTCCTTTCTCCGAACCGAACAGCATTTTGTAGCGCACCTGATTGCCATCGTCCTCCAGCACCACGGTGGTGTCGTAGGTTGTGCCATGCTTTTCGGAGTAACAGCCTTTGAGCTTCACACGGCCTTCCTTCAGGAGCGCTGCCGCTACTTGCTTGGTTAACGGTTTTCGCTTTGCAGTAAAAAAGCGGCTGTTCTTCCAGAGCACAAATCCGCAATCCTTTGTCTCGCAAGAGAATGCCTTGGGCGTATCCAGAACCCGACCGCCGCAGCGGGGACAAACGCCAATGGTTTCCTTGGGCTGGTTGAAAAGCACCTGCCCATCCTGCGCCATTTCGTAGGTATCCACCAACTCCCGCACCATGTGGGTAATCTCAGCCATAAAATCCTCAGGCGCAAGCTGCCCACGCTCGATTTCCTTTAAGCGTGACTCCCATTCAGCAGTTAGTTTCGGGGATTGGATTGCCTCTGGAACCACGGTAATCAGGGATAACGCCTTATGGGTGGGCAGCAGATGCACAGCAGACTTTGCCTTTTTCCGTTCCACATATCCCGTCTTGACCAACTTTTCCAAGATACCCGCTCGGGTGGCAGGTGTACCTAAGCCCTTGCGTTCCGCATCTTCTGGCGCATCCTCGCTGCCCGCCGATTCCATGGCAGAGAGCAGCGTATCCTCTGATACGTTTTGTCAAGGGTGTTTAAGAACTTTTTTCGCTGTCATTCAAAATC
>ERZ779821.324-NODE-324-length-18157-cov-4.19169_pt1 | contig 18157 bp, 20 predicted proteins | sample MGYA00511884_ERZ779821 | MGnify/ENA primary metagenome ERZ779821 (study PRJEB29588, sample SAMEA2152664) | human gut metagenome | biome: human gut; feature: human-associated habitat; material: faeces | place: Denmark | collected 2008/2010 ... | reverse complement strand
TCTTCCATATTATCTACAGGAAGAAAATAGTTGTCATAATTTTTCATATATTTAATGTTCTCCTCTTTGCTATAAACTACGCTACTATATTTTATAGTAGTTATCATTGAAAGTCAATATATAATAAAAAAATAGATTAGTTGCACTGAACTAATCTATTTGTATAACTGCCTGTCGTACAAAAAAGACTGTCATTACTGACAATCTTTTCGGTAAATTACTATAAATCAATAACTATAAAATTGTAATTTATCTGTTTGTTTGATTTTTCCACATAGTATAATTGTCTTTTAGTTGTTTTATTGTAGCAATTATAAACCATATCCAATAAAATATTGAAACAATTATGCTAATATAAGTAATTACTATTCCAACGGCAATTCCTATTGGAATAAGCCAAAGAGTTCTAATAAACCTTCTTCTATATGATAAATTATTATATAATAATTCAAATCCTTTATCTTTTTTCATAACATTTCTTACTCCTAAATTGTAATTTGTTTTTGCTATCTTAATTCGATTCTCTAATATATTTTTCTATTGAATTATATTCATCTGGAGAAATTTTGTATATTCCATTGTAAGGTTGTTCAATAAAGTATTTATCTTTTTTCTCATAAACAAACACTGTTGAAATTTTATTCTCTCCAAACTCAAAATCAATTTTTATTTCATTATCTACATTTATAGGACTATCTTGTACACTATCATCGTTTGTTGTTCTTTTTACTCCAGCAACTCCATTTACAATATCCTTTATTTTGTCTTGTTCATTTATTTCAATTCTTTTTCCATTTTGTTCTAGGTTTATTTTATAAACACTATCTGCTGATGGTAAATTCAAAGCATAAGAAGATTCTTTTGTTTTGTTATAACATAAAATTCCCAATACAGCACCTATACACATAAACAACACGATTATAAAAATCCATATTTCTTTTTTCATATCTTTTTATTCCTCCTAAAATACAAATTACTATTTATTGATTAGCTTTAACATAAGAAGATTATATCATATTATCATTCACTTAACAATAAATCAAGAAATTTTTCAACAGATTTATGTTGTTTTTTATGTATTAAAGGCTATTTCTTTATATTAGAAATAACCTTATCAATTTTAATAATCAAAAGCAATATTCCTATAAATGATTTAATAAAAGATAGTTTCATTTTAATTCACTTTAAAATAATTAAATTGTGTAGTTTTACCCACTTCATAAGCATTCCACATAATTGTTTGACTAGACGCAGGATCTACCATCATAACATTTACTGAATCAACACCTGTAATTGCTACCCAATGTTGACTTCCTTGTGTTGCCCCTTTTACTTCTGCTGTGATATAATACCCTTGACTAAAATATTGTGAAATTGTTGCTAATTTTTCACTTCTTGATTTTTCTCTTAAATTAACATTACCAACATACTCAAATCCCGGTACTGCTTTATTAACTGCTGCATATTGCAAGTTTCCATATCCATCAAATCCACCATTTTTGTTAAGTGCTTCTACAAAAGTTCCTGGATTAAATGGACTAATAGTGGTATTAACACCAGATTTTTCAATTAAAATAGCAATTGACGTGACAAGACAACCAATTCTACCTACTGTACTACTTGTATTTCCTATTCTTACATTAGCCCAACTAGGGTCGCCTTGTCGCCAATTAACATATTCGCCAGAGCCATTACTTCCATATATTACTCCACCCCATAAACTAGCATATTTATCACTTGATAATTCTGCTAATTGATTATTCTGTGCAGTATTAAAGTTGTATTGTGATTTCATATCTTCTACTGATTTAGAAGTTATTATAATATGCAAAACTTTCTTTTGAACTTCTTTCGGCTCCTCGCTTGTATTAACACCTCGTTCTGTGACTGTTTCTTCTTTTACTTCCGAAGATAAAGTATTCATATCCCAAAATATTTCTTTAAGTACTTTCTTTTTGCTATCGTCCATAGTGACAACATCTGTTTCATTTTTTCCATTAGACTGTTTTATTGTATAAACAAGTAATATGTCTTTCCAAGAAGCCATACTACCATCTAAAACATAATCGTCGTGTGGGTTTGAATCTTGAATTGATTGAAGTTTATCTGCAAACTCTTGATTACATTCTGCTACAACTTCATTCATAGTGACCGAATCAGAACTTGTTTTCTCGCTAGAAAAGAATATTCCAAAAATAGAACTTACTAAAAGTCCTACCAAACAAATAACAATTATTACAACTACTGCTACCCAACCACCAGCAACAATAGCAGCAATCAATGCTTTTGTTCCGGCAATGATTGCTTTTATTGCAGATATTGTTGCTTTAACTGCTATCTTAATTCCCTGTGCAGTTTTTTTTGCAGTTTCCTTTGCAATTTGTGCTGCCCTTTTACTTGCTTTAACTGTTTCTTTTGCAGTCTTTTCTGCTTTTTTTGCAACCTCTTTACTTGTTTTAATCGCAGTCTTTGTATTTTTAACAGTTGATTTAACTTTTCTTTTGCTTTGAATTTTCTTTTTTAATTCCTTTATTTTTACTTTTGACTTTTGATAGTTTTCTTTTGTTTTCATTAAAGACTTTTGTCCTTGTTTATTAAATTGATGAACGCTCTCATCAACACCTCTGTTAGTTGCAAACTTTATTTTATTACTAGCATATTCATTTGCATTTATATCATTACTTACACTTTCCTCTGATTTTTCTTTTGTTCTTACAATGGTATCTTTAAATCTTTCTGTTTGAACTACTGCTTTGTTTATAGTTTTTACATCCTTTTTTGCAATATCTCTGACTTTAATATTTGCCAAGATAACCACCTCCTAATCGTTAATTACCTTCTCCCGGTTTTGTAGTCATCAATTTATAAAGTTTTGTGTTTGTAGGGAACTTATTTACAAAAGGAACTAATGAACTACCAACTTTTAATAGTCCTCGTCCTGCACCTACATTAGTGATATAACCCATTTGCAATTCGGAGATATTCAAAAGTTTTGCAAGTTCTAATCTATCGGTACTTGCTTGATTAAGCATTACAATAAACTCTGAATTGGCTAACATTGTTCTTGCAGTATGACTTTGTAACAAGTCATCTACATTTTGTGTAATTCCTGTACAATAAGCACCATATTTACGAACTCTTTTCCATAGAGTAAATAAGAAGTTTGCTGAATACTCGTGTTGGAATAACAAATAAATTTCATCAATAAAAATAAAGGTATTTCTACCTTTACTTCTGTTCATTGTTATTCTATTTAAAATACTATCAAGAACTACAAGCATACCAATAGGGAGTAATTGTTTACCTAAATCTAAAATGTCATAACACAATAATCTATTATTAGTATCAACATTTGTATTCTTTGCAAAAGTATTTAGACTTCCATTAGTAAATAATTCAATAGCAAGTGCTATTTCCTTTGCTTCCGGCTCATTTTGTTTTAATAGTTCTTCTCTAAAATCTTGTAATGTTGGTGGTGTACCTTGATAGTTTCCTTGTTGAAAATGTCTATAAACAGAAGCAGTACATCTATCTATAATGGACTTCTGTTTTGGACCTAAATTACTGCCACCAATTAATTGCTCACATAAAGACAAAATAAACTCTGATTTCAATATTACAGGATTTGCTCCATCTCCATATTCGCTATTTAAGTCCATTGCGTTAATATGATTTTCACTCGTTGCAGATATATGGATTACTTCGCCACCAAGTGCATTTATTAGTTGCGAATATTCACGTTCTGGGTCAATAATAATTACATCTGCATTTGGATCACGAAGTATTACAGAAACTATTTCATTTTTTCCTGTGAACGATTTACCACTTCCAGAAACTCCAAGTATAAATGAATTACCATTTAATAATTGTCGTCTATCTGCAATAATCATATTTTTACTTATAACATTTTGTCCATAATAGATTCCATTTTCGTGATTTATTTCTTGAACTCTAAATGGCATAAATACTGCCAAACTTTCTGTTGTAAGTGTTCTTAAAGTATCTATCTTTCTAACACCAAATGGCATTGCAGTATTAAGACCGTCCATTTGTTGATACTTTAATATTGAAAACTGACAAAGATGTTTTCTTGCAGTAGTTAATAAACTCTCGGTATCGTTGTCTAATTGTTCTTTACTATCTGCCGTATGCACCATAGTTAAAACACATATAAACATTCTTTGGTCACGAGTGGTTAAATCATCTAAAAACTCTTTTGATTCAATTCTTTGTTGTTCCATATCGTATGGAATAACTGCACTAAAATTGTTATTAGAGTTTTGTCTTCTCTGCCAATTAGTAATATTTGTTTCAACACCTAATCTTCTATTTTCTACTTCTCTTACTGCTTCATCCATAGGAACAGGTATAACATCAATACTCATTATCATATTTCTGTTTAAGTCAGTAAGTTCTGCAACCATATTATCTTTAATATAACTTGCATATTCTTTTAAGAAGATTACTCTACCATATTTCTTACCCATTTTAAAATAATCTTTTTCAAACTTAAAACTATCTGGACATATAAAATCTTTAAAACTGTGTCCTTTTCTCATATTTTGCATCATATCAAAAGTAAAAGCATTTTCTTCTCCTTGTCTATAAAAATCGTGACATAAGCGAAGTCTATCTTCTGCTTCTAATTCAATACATTTTGAGCCTAACTGTGAAAAGTGATTTATTAAGTCTGCACTTATTCTTGTAAAATAAGTTCTTGCTTCTTCAATACTTTTTTTATTCACAGAAATTGTTAAAAACTTTTCTTGTGTGATACCATTAGCACCTGTTGCTTTATCTAAAAGCATTTTATTATATTCTTTTCTAAACTCATCTAAATCATCATCTGCTAATGGTAGTAAAATATTCTTTTCAAAATCAACTTTATTAAGTCTTCTATTAAGAATTGTTATCTTTGTAGTTGCACCTGTATCAAAAGAATTAAGTAGTTCTGAATACTCTAAAAACATTCCCTCTTTATCACTTCTACTTGCAACTGCATAATTTATATCAGTAAAACGATAGCATTTAGAATATTTATTTTTTCCAACTTGAAATATTCCATCTTGCCATATTCTAGTGACAGGAATAACATCTTGCACTCCTTTGGGAACTACAAATGCTTCTTTATCTTGTTTGAATAGTGTTCTTAATGTTTTCACTATTATCTGCCTCCTTTTCTATTTTATCTTTTAATAATTCATAGTAAAAATTAACCGGTTTAAAGGTTAAGTTCTTTGGTATTAAAAACTCTGACTTAATATAGGCATATATGAATTTTTCTGCCGTCATTCCATTGTATGTGACAAATCCTATTGCAGCGAATGGACTAGCACCTAGAATACATACCCAAGATAGAGTTTCAATACCAAAATGCCCTCTTAATAAAAAGTACAATAATACTGCTACACCACAAGCAAGTATAGAAAAAACGAACTGCCTTAAAGACAGTCCGAAGAATATACTCTCTGTGTAGTTTCTTATTTCTCTATTTATTTTGACTTCCATTTTTACCTACCTTTCTTTGTCCTTTTTGTTTTTATTAAATGTGTCTGCAAGATTTCCTCCGGACAATACTTTACTAAAATCTTGCTTTGCTTTTGAAAGATTATCATTATAATAATAGCCATAAGCCCAATCAATTCTATCGTTATCAATTTTGTAGTTAAATGCAATAATATACTCTATTCCATAATCAGTATTCTTTTCTATTAAAGCAACAGGTTGTTTATTTCTATAACCTAAATCCATAATATACATACCATTACCTAGCATTCTTGTTTTATCTCTTTCTGGTGTTTCTCCAATAAACAAACTATGTTGTGTTTTAATATAATTCTTATTGTCATTAACCCATTTTTCTAACATTTCATAAGCAGAATACTTTTCATTTTTGTATTCTTTGCTTTTTAAAAACTCTCCCGCAACCATATTACAAAAATCATAACTTACATCATTTTCTGGTGTAGATGATTTTGTAAGCATATCATTTAATAAGTCATAACCTAAAACAAAAGTGAAATATGCTTTATCACTTTCTATAACAGTTTTATCTACATAGAACTCATCAATATAATCTCTTATATTTTGTTTTAGTCCTACTGTGTTTAAAGATACTGTTTCAATACACTCTTTGTTTTCATAATCTTGTTTATTCTCATAAATATTAACAAGATTTTCTTTTGGATTATCAAAGTTAATATCGTCTGCTTCAATGATATAACCTTTGTATTCCATAGTATCAAACATTGCTAATCCCTCAAAATGTTTCATAATATCTGGTGTATCATTACTTGTTTTTTCATCTAAATACTCTTTTGTAATTCCTTTATCTGCACAATACTGCAAATACCATTGAACTCCATCTTTATAATCTATATCTTCTGGATATAATTCGTGTATAGAGTTCCATATACCATAATGAACATCATCTGACATATATGCTATTTGCTTTCCTTCTTCTAACAAATTGTAGATATAATAATCAAAGTTATAGTCCCATTCTGGTACATTTGTATATCCTTCCTCATAATTTTTAGATAAAGGTGTAAATTCTATTGCTTCATCATAACCATCACTTGCTAACACATAAGTTTCATTAGTATCTGGATCTACTAAAATATAATCAATGTGTTTATTTTGATGGTCAACTGAATTTTTTAAGAAGTTTTCTATTTCTTCTTTTACTCTTTCAATTCTCTCGTTCATTTAGACACCTCCTATAATCCCATCATTTCACGAACGACTCTATCTGATAATTTAACAGTTCCTACAAGTACCAACATATTGAATACTAATTCTCCAATATATTTCCATACCTGCGTGACTGCGGCTGCACTTGAATCCACTACCGGTGGCGAACTTGCAAACAATGAGAAGATAATACAAGAAAGAACTATAATTGCTCCCTCTAAACAAACTGCACAGTAAGATTTAAGAAAACTCTTACCTACATTTTGTGTCGGCTCTCCTGCAAATGTTGAAAGTGGTATAGGTGCTATCGCTGTATAAAGATATAATTTAAAGAATCTTCCATATACTGTCATAATCATTATGAAAGATAATACTGTTATAAATAATCCACCTATCAATGTGACTGCCCATAATGGTATTGATTCAAAAACTCCACATTTTACACCTGCCGTTATAATTTCTTGTGGCAAAGTTGTACTTGTTGCTCCACCTAATCCAGAAGCAGTTATTATTGTAGATATAACACCTTGAATAATCTTGAATAACGAAAGCATTAAATCAAGTCCATAGGTGACAACAATTTTTGCTATTGCAAATCTTATAAATAACTTTAAGGCGTGTTCTGGCTTTTTAACTTCTGTTAATGAGCCACAAGTTTTCATTACTCCTACTACAAAGAATAAAACTAATAGGGCTAGTCCTATTGCTTGAACTGCACCGTGTATATTTAGAATTACTTTCCAAATTGTTCCACCTTTAAAAGTTTCCGGAGTTTGTGTGACTAATTGCCATATCTCGCCTAACTTACTATTCCAAGTATCTAGTGCATTTTGTAAATTTTGCACTACCCAATTATCGCTCAATATTAACACCTCCTTGTAAAAATAAGATGAGGGCAAGTATTTTTACTCGCCCTTTGATAATTGATTACCCTGCTATCATATTTAAGATTTCTTTTGCAAATGTGATAATGATACCACCTGCTACTGTTAAGAATCCATTTGCTCTTTGGCTTGGATCGTGGCTCTTTAATGATAAACCTACTTGAACAATACCAAAGCCTAGTAAAATCATACCTATTGCTCTAATAAGTCCAAATATAAAGTTTGATAAGTTGTTTACTACTGCCATTGGGTCATCTGCTGCTAAAACATTCATACTTGTTCCAATGGTTAGTGCAAATGCACTTACACCTAATACATAGGCTTTAAATAACTTCTTTCCTTTACTACTCATTTTTAATTTTTCACTATTTTTTTTCATAAATATCATTCTCCCTTTCTTTTAAAATAGTCTTCTACTTCATCAGAAGTAATTATTTCGTATTCATTTGCTATTTCTTCAATTTCTGTGAAATCATAATTATCAACATTTTCATCAATAATAATTGAAGCAATAGCATTTTCTGTTCCTCCGTGTAAGTAAGGCTTTTCTTTGCCATCAGTAGTAAAGGCTACATTTGGGTGCTTTAAAATATCATATTTAAAGTCCATTACAGGTCTTTCTCCTCTTATAAAAAGAATTGCATACTTATTATCAAGTAATCTTACTTCATCCGGAGTTAATAACTCTCTACCACTTATTTGGTAGTTAGTTGAATAATTTCCACTTCTACCACTAGATTTTCCATAGGTATTAGTGTCAATGGTTTCTTTACCTAATAACTCTGACACATACTTATGAGTTGATTGTTCGTTTCCACCAAGATATAAAAACTCATCACAATTACCTACAATGCTTTCCCATTGTTTTTCAAATAAGGCTTTTAATTGTGCTAGGTTTTGTAAAATGATAGATACTGATACTTCTCTTGAACGCATAACAGAAAGTATCTTATCGAAGTCATCTGGCAAACTTACATTAGCAAATTCGTCCATTACAAAATGAACGTGTACTGGAAGACTACCTCCGTACTTATGATCTGCTAAAAAAAACAACTGTTGAAACAGTTGTGTGTATAAAATACTAACTAGAAAATTAAAACTTGTATCATTGTCTGGTATAAGTGCAAATAATGCTACTTTCTTTTCTCCTAATGAAGGTAAATCTAATTCATCTGTTGCAGTTAAAGACGCTAGACTTTCAAGATTAAACTTTTCTAATCTTGCAGCAAGTGTTATTTGAATAGATTTTAATGTCTTTGCACTACCAGAGTGATAATCTCTATAATACTTAACTGCAATATGCTCTGGCTCTCTTTCTTCTAATCTATTAAATAATACATCTAGTGGACTTACATAAGTGTCATCATCTTCGTGTACTTCTCCTGCTCGGAGTAGTTCCATTACCATTGGGAAGTTTTGTTCATCTTCTGGTGCTTCATACTTTAAATAAAAAACAAGTGCTAATAAAAGCATACTTGCAGCAGTGTCCCAGAATGGATCATTGCTCTGACTTCCTTTTGGAGTTGTTGCTTTAAAAAGGTTTGTGACTAATTTTTGAACATCATTATCGTCCTTTAAATAAACAAATGGATTATAGCAATGGCTTTTTTCCATATTTATTAGGTCTAAAACTTTTACTTCATAACCTTTCTTTTCAAGCAATGCACCTGTATCTCTGACAATTTCTCCTTTTGGGTCAAGAATTACCATTGAAGTATTACATTGCATAACATTAGGCTTACAATAAAATCTTGTCTTACCTGCACCACTACCACCACATACTAATACATTTAAGTTTCTTCTGTGTTTCTTACCATTAAGTCCTAAACACACATTTTGGGTTAGTAATTTATTCTTTTCCATTGGGGTTTGTTTGTACTTTTTATTTATCTCGGTTGCATTACCCCACTTTGCAGAGCCGTGTTCTTCTCGCCTACGATAGTTCTTTTTGGTAGATAAATAAATTGTAATTGCCATTACATAACCAATTATCAATACTATTATTACTTTTAATGAATCATTACACCAAGTAATATGAAAAGGATTACCAATAATATTAGAAAAATCCTTTATTATTTGTGGCAATCCTCCATTTACTGATGGTGCAATTAAAAGTGCTAACCATATCGTAGGTATTAGTCCAATACAATACACCCACTTTGGATAATTAGTATCTGTGTTCATCTCTCCTCAAACACCTTGTGAGTACTTTTTTTTTAGGTGGGGCGTCTATGGCTCTTAATAAAACTTCATCTACATATTCTGTTTCTTTTCCCTCTTGAATTAGTTTATTTCTAAACTCATTTAAAGCATTGATAAGAATACCCAATTCATACTTATCAAGTTCCAACACTTTTATTTCTTCTTTCATAAGTTCCTCCTATCTTTCGTGTTCCTTATTTTTTGGAGTCTTTGAAATAGTTTCAAAATATGCACTCATTCTTGTGTTTATATCTTCCATAGCACTACGCATTGAAGTTAATTCATTTCTAACTTCACTAGCACTCATACTCTTTAATGCCTCTGGAATAGAATTGATATTTATATTTGATACATCTATTCCATATTTTTTACATAGCATATAGGAAGTTGAAACACATTTGAAATTATCTAATTCAGGATTCCCTGTTTCTTCAAGTGCAACTCTTGTTAATTCTTTTGCAAGTTGTTTGAATATTTCCGGTGTTTCTCCACCTCGTTTAACATATAAAGCATTATCTTCTTTATTCCACTCTACAACATTATTGCTATTTGGAATCTCATCTACTGCTTTAATATCAACAGGACAATCTTTTAATAATGCAGTTAGTTTTACTCTATCATCATAACTGATAGTTTTAGGTTTTTGATTAGAAGTTGTTTGTGATATATCAAACATTTTCTTAACATTATAAGATATTCCAGAACTACCATCTGCCCTTGTATAAGGGTCGCCCGGCTCTAATATTTTTATTCCGTTTTCTCCCTTTTTAATGAAAGCACCTGCTTCTTTCCAATCATCAAACTCTTTTAATTGAGTTGCAGTAGGAAGACTTGCAGATATAACAAGTGCATTACCAACAGAATACTTATCAAATCTCCCTTGAACATCTAAATATTGCTTATACTTATCAATATCAACTTTAACTTCATCTGCTGTCTTATCCATTAAGTCATACACTTCTTGTCTTTCTTGTTGTTTTTTTTCTATCCAAGCATTTTTATCAAAAGTCTTTTTTGCTTGGGTAGTATTACTGCCATTGGCTTTTGCCATAATATCATCAAAATCATTCATATTCTCTTACCCTCTTTCCTTTGATTTTTTCTTTTTTGATTTTGGTTGTTGGTGTTTAGTAGTCTTGTTCTTTTGTGTTTTCTCATTTTTAAGTTCAGATTTATCTAAATCTTTTTCTTTCTTCTGTTCTTCTTTTATAGATTTAATTTCTTCTCTAACAGATGGCTTTTCAGATTTAGTACCCTTGTCTGACTTGTTTTTGTTGTTTGAGGTAGGCTCTGACAGAGGGCTTTTTTCCGTCTTTGCCACTTGGGGGTTTGACATTTCATTTTCTTCCTTGCTTATAGGTTTAGATAAAATATCATCAACAAGTCTTTCTTCAACACTTTTAATAACAACACCTTTGTCTTTACTATCTTTTGATTTTTGAATTTCACTCTTAATAGAAGCCGTATCAACAGTAGCAAGATTAAATCTATCAACAATACGATTTATTTTACTTGCGTCTTCTGCTCTTACCATAATATCAACCATACCATCTACACTTTTACCTTTACTTTTTAAAGCACAGAATAATACGCCATATCTTTTTGCTTCTTCTGTGAACTTTCTTAAATCTTCCTCTTTAACAGTAAAAACTTTTAATTCTTTTCCGGATTTAAGCATATTAGTAAGTCTAGTCTTACCTTTTGTTTGCTTTTGGTCTTTTAACATTGCAATCATTATTGCTGCAACATTCTTTGCACCGCTACCGGTTAGTTTTACTGCAACTTCAAATCCTTGCAAACTCATTCTTACAATAGATTCAGCAGCGTCACCTGATGTGTTCATTTTTCTCTACCTCCTTTGTCTTTTCTTTTTCATCAGATAATTCTTGAAGATTTTGTTCCATCTTCTTACTTCTTTCTATAATATCTTTACATAGCACCACCTCCTTTCGTAATGGGTTAATTTCTTTATTTAATTCATCTATTTGTTTTTTAATTTCTTCCTTTTCTTGTTTTGATTTTGATTTCTTATGCTTGTACCAAAGTTTACTTCTCTGATCCATAAGGTCATTTAATCTTTTCTCTTTATCTTCTTTAAACGAAAAAAACTGCTCGTCAGTTTTTAAATTATTTCTGACAAGCAGTCTTGTTTCATTTGATATTTGCTCCATCTTTCGTACATCTGCACGAATTGCAGGAGATAGTTTTTGATAAGGATATTTTTTTGGAAATACTCTTAATAAATAACAATAGTGAATATATAAAGCATAAAATCCTTTTGGCTTTCGCCTTTTATAATAATTAGCATTATAACTTTTCTTATTTCCATATTCTTCTATGAAAGGTACTCGCTTGATATATTCTTCATCAATTCTTTGTTTAATTCTATCAATAGAATATTCACTACCAAAGTATCTTTCAATACGAATATTTTTCTTATATGGACTTCTTCTTATACTTAACTTATCTCCTCTATAAATTAGTTCATAATCCATTGCTTTCATTAAATCTTCAAAATCATAATAAGAAGTAGCCATACCTATTGCTCTATCTAAATCTTCTTTTGCAATAGAATAATAATTAACTTTATTATTAAAGTCTTTTTGATAATTGGCAAAGTTAATCTTACTATTCCTACAAGGTTTTTCTTGTAGAACTGATAACCCATATTCTTCACATAAAGAATCTGATAATCTTCTTAACTCTGCATAAGTATCTCTTTTATCATAATATTTTTTACCATCTTTAAATGATACAGAGTTGATAACAAAGTGATTATGATAATGATTAGTATTAAGGTGTGTACTGACAACAACTTCAAATCTATCACCCCACATTTCTTCGGCTAGTCTTACACCAATAGCGTGGCATTGTTCTGGCGTGACTTCTCCCTCTGCAAATGATTGAAATGCGTGAAAGCCAAGTATTCCACCTGTCTTTCCAAATTGTTCTTTTGTAATAGTCATTTCTTCAAGTGCAGTTTTAGGATTACAATTAACACCAGACACATAGAATTGTTTTTCAGTTTTATAATCTGCTTCTACATAATCAATAACATTGTGTAGGTCATAATAACTATCTTTACCATATTCACTATTTATTGTTTTCTCTATATTAGTAGTATAATCTAAAACATTATCTAATCTTTTTTCAATTTTCCATATTCCTGTTGTTGCCATTTCACACTCCTTTCTTTCTAATAAAAAAAGATTACCATTTTACAGATAATCTCTAAAAAACTAATTTATTAAAAACTTTTCTGGCAAAGTTTTAAAATCAAAAGTATCTTTTGAAAAATGATGATCTTGTCCCTCTACTATTTCTAATTTAACTTTTTCATCTATTAGTGGTTCAATTAGTCCAGTATATTTAAATGATTGGTCTAAACTTCCATATACTAAAACTATTCTTTCACCAGAAAAGTTTTGTATTCCCTCTTTTGTTTTATGCCAATTATACATAAGAGGTCCATTCACTAATAGCATTCTTTTTATCTTTGGATATTTTATTCCAAACCAAGCACCTATTAAAGCACCATTTGAATGCCCCATATAATAAATTTTATAATCTTTTATATCTTGTTCATTACAATAATCATCTATAACTCTCATAGCATTATCTAATGGATTTGTTCCATCAAAAGGATTAGAAGAACATATTACTGTATATCCATATTTTTTGTTTATTGAATCTGCTATTTTTAAATACTTATTTTGATAGCCATACATTGAGCCATCTTGTCCTGCTTTAATAAATACTATTGTTTCATTACCTCTTACTATTCCATAATCAATAATTGCTATATCTTCTAATTTGCTATGAACAATCTTATCATATTCTAATCGTTCCATAACCATAATTACTCCTAACTTTGTTTGCTAACCAATTGATAAATAACTTTAATAATTGTTATACCATAATCAATTAAGAAATCTTTTTGTACATCAGAAAAGTTTTCTCTTTCTTTTAATGCATTTTCAGAAGCGTGTCTAAAACATTGTATTTGTTTTTTAAAACACTTTATCATTTCGTCATCAAAATAATCAAAGACTATAATATTATAATCTAATTTTTTATATTGTTTACTTATCTTATCATATAACATATATTCAATTAGATTTGCTATTTCTTTTAACTTTTCATCTTTTGACATAGATTCAAAATTAGCATTTCTTGTTGAAACCTTAATAAACAGCATATCAATATCTTCTTTAATTTCTATTGTAGAACTTATTTCAAAAGTCAACTTTTCTATCAAACTTCTTCTTACAGCGTAAGGAACTATTCCATTTGACTCTTGTTTACCCATAGAAACTAATTTTCTTCTCATCTCTTTATAAGTAAACTCTGATGGTTCTGATGGAGGTCTTGATAATATTTTAGGAAACTCTTTTATTGTATATCCATTTTTATATAAATAAAAACATACATAATAAAATAATCTTTTGTTTACATCAGATGAAATGTCAGTATCTGGTTGGCATAAATATTTGAATTTGTCTATGACTTCCTCAATATCATATACCTCATATGCTTCATATTCTTCTTTTTCGTCTGTTGAAAAAAAATCTGACATTTGTTGGAAGATTTGATGTGGAGTAACAACTATATTGTTATAAAATTTATAATAATATTCATCTTCCTTAACATTATCTTTATAAAATTTGTATAAATTTATCATATCTCACCTCCATCTTCAAAGTATAATAAATATCTATTGCATATTATACCATTAAATACTTTTTTTGGACAGATTACTGCTAATAATTATTCATCTTTTTCTGGACGAAGATACTTATTTTTAATATCAATGATAAGTTGGTCTAACTTATCAATTTCTTTTTTTAAATGTGGTACATCAATAATACCTTTTGCATTTGCAATTCTTGCTATCTGATTTATATTATTTCCTATATTACGAATACCTTTTATATCTTCATAAAACTTTTCTGGTGGTTTCTCCTTTGGTTTATATCCTACAATTAAATGTCTAATATAATCAGAAGCATTCATACCTACTGCCTCTGATTTACATTTCATAATATAGTCTTCATCATCATTAAGCCAGATTTGTTTTTTTATTCTTCTACTTCGCATTCAACCACCTCCGAATCATCTTCGTTAGTGTTAGGTCTTAATACAATTTCTCTTTCAAGTTCATTAACACGATTAACTTGTAGGCAACACATTAAAGTTGTCATTTCAAGTCCTCCTATAATTAAACCTAAAATAAAAAATAATAATTCACTCATTCTTTATCATCTTCCTTTCTTTAATATCAAGTTTTGTCTAGCAAGGGGATTGGGGATTTCCCCACAAAGGAATTCGTACGGGAGTATGAATTCAGTGCTGGCTAGACATAAGATTTATTCCCCAAAAGTACATTCGCCACAATATGGACAGTAATATTCGCAGTCTTCACAATTAACTTTTACAGAATAATCTGGATTAAATTCTTCATCTTCTGTGTCATCAACTTCTTCAACTTCTACTTCAAAATCTTCTTCAAAATCTAAATCAACAATTTCATTTTGAATTACAAATTTTGCAACAATTTCGGCTGCTTCAAATTCATTTTTTGCACTTATTTCAAAGAAATCTTCATCAGCATTTACAACTTTAACTACATATTTCTTTTCTGGTTTTTCTTCTAAAAGTCCTACCATTTTTAGTAATGCTTCTAAGTCTAAATCTAGTTCATTACACATTTTTACAAACGGAATGAAATAAAAACTTGGCTTTAATCCATTCTCAAATCTTGATATTTCTGCGTGACTTATACCAATTTTTTCGGCAAGTTTTCTTGTAGAAATACCTAACTCATTTCTCCTTGTTTTAATAATTTCTGCTAACTTCAAATAATCAAATTTCATAATTTTCTCACCTTTCTTTTTCATATCTTTTTTTATAATTTATTCCTACTTTGGCACATAAAAAGTCATTGAAATCCTTTCCAACTTTTGGTGGATCATCAATGACTTCGTATTGTTTTGGAAGAACAGTTTTAAGTGCCATTGTTGCTATTCTTCCTGCACTATCATTATCAAAATGAAGATATATTTTTTTAATATTTTGATTCTGATTTAGATAGTAATTTAATGCAAGTGGTATCTTACTTTCATCAATTTTTTTAGCCGGTTGATAAACACCTGCAAGTGAAAGTAAATTGTCATTATACCACTCTTTATTCTCTAATTTATTAAGTGTTGCGTATGATAATAAATCAATAGCACTTTCAAATAAATGAACTGTATCGTTCTTTTCTATTGAATCTAATTTAAAAGAAAAAGCCTTATGACTTCCATAAGCGTCTTTCATATATCTGCTATTATTTGTCGCTCTTACTCCTGCATATCTAGGAACTTTATTTTTATCATAGCCAACAAATACAACATTATGATTAGGCAAATCTTCATAAATTAGATTATTATCAATGCACTCACTTATAATATCTTTATCAATTCCACGACTTAATAAATAGTTCATAACTCTATCTGTCGTGTCTGATTTTTTTGGCAAAATAAGTCTAATATTTTGAACTTTTTTAGGTTGCTGATATGTTATTGGTGGTCGTTCGTTTGAATAACCTAAAATAGTTTCTACTGCCTGAATAAAAGTAAAATCTCTTACTTGAATTAAATATTCTAATGCAGTTTTTCCACCAATTCCTCTTGAAAACCAATACCACATACCATTGCTTATTTTTAAACTATCGTGTGTTCTAGTCATATAAGTTCCTCTACTAAAATGCACTAATTCATCTGGCTCATAGTTTTTTAAATAAGTGTATAAGTCCATTTCTTTTGCCTTTTGTATTTCTTCTGGTTGATAATAAGCCATAGTATTACCTACCTTTCTTTATCTTTTTTCTTTACTTGTTTTTCTTTAAAATCTCTTGCTAAATCTTCTACTGTATCTCTTGCACTATCTTCAACTAATTCACAGATATTCATATCACAGTCCATCCAACCTTGATATAAAGTATCTAATGAATTTTTCTTATTTTTAAGTGATTTTAATTCATCTAAATCAAACTCTTTTGATTCTGGATAAAACAAATAAATCACTTCTTCTTTAATAGCAGTTTCATAAGATTTATCAATTATTTCTTTTGCAGTTAAAGATTCTAATTCCTTTTTATATGAAGCAAGTTCATTTTCTAACTTTTCATATAATTCTTTTCTTATAGTTTCTTCCATAGTATCAATCCTTTCTATAAAATAAAAAAAGAGTGATAATAGTTTTACCTAAAATCACTCTAAATCCAATTTAAGATTATCTTTCATAATCTTTTTTTGGCGTATAATTATCACTTACATCTTCGCCACCATCATCAACAATTTCTTTATCTTTTTCATTAAGATTTAACTTAATATTAAGTTCATCTAATCGTTTTGATTTGGCTTTTAATTCTTCTTCCTGTGGAAACGGTCTTTCAATTTCTATCTTCGCATTTTCATAATTTTTCTTTGTATCTTCTAAATTACTTTCTGTATTTGAAAGTTTATTTTCAATACCATTTAATACATTATCAATACGAGTTATATTTCCACTAGGGTCACTTCCAAGTTCTACTTTGTATGATAAATTATTTTTCATACCCATATAAAACTTTCTATCCATAGTATCAAAAGATAACATCATTTTAAAGCCTTTATACTCTCCAATTTCAATCGGCTCTGGATTAGTCATTGACTTACATATCTCAATAATTTTTTCTCCTGCGTCTTTTCTTTCTGTGAAAGTATCTCCTTTAATAACCATTTTTACAAATGAATTATTTGGTGTTTCATTGGCTTTAAATAATTTTAAATCTTCTTTCATATCTTCAATTCTATTTTCTAATCTTTTAATTTCATTTGGATAATATTTTATAACTTTATCTTCCAAAGCATATATTTCACTTAAATGAGTTTGCTTTAATAATTTTAATTTTGCTACTTGTGTATCTAATTCAGTTTTCTCAATAATATCTGGATTACCTGCAGCAAGTGCTTTTATTTCTGCATAAGATAATGCAGTTTCATCTATATCTTCTGCAAATCTTACCGGAGTTTTTGAAGTCATTATTTGCGAAATAAATCTCTGTTTATTTTCTACTAACTGATATAAATATGCGTCAAAAGTTCCCTCTGTGACATACCTATAAATATCAACTTCTGGATTTTTATTTCCTTGCCTAATTATTCTTCCACTTCGTTGTATTAAATCACTTGGTCGCCAAGGACAATCTAAATCGTGCAAGGCAATAAGTCTATCTTGACAGTTTGTTCCTGCACCCATTTTTTGTGTACTTCCCATTAAAACTCTTACTTGTCCTCGCCTAACTTTATTAAATAATTCTTGCTTTCTTGCGTCTGTATTTGCGTCGTGTATAA
>ERZ779821.316-NODE-316-length-18437-cov-4.60625_pt1 | contig 18437 bp, 8 predicted proteins | sample MGYA00511884_ERZ779821 | MGnify/ENA primary metagenome ERZ779821 (study PRJEB29588, sample SAMEA2152664) | human gut metagenome | biome: human gut; feature: human-associated habitat; material: faeces | place: Denmark | collected 2008/2010 ... | reverse complement strand
GTGTTCAAGATCGGCGCCAGCTTCTCGTCGGAGACGGGGACTATATCCGACTGGATATGTGTCTGAAACAGAACGTTCAAAATGGCATTTCAACCGCAATAGCCTACCGAAAAAAGATAACAAACGATAAATTCCTACTATTGATAAAAACAATATGAAAAAAACGTACTACAGAACGCTATCGAAAAAACAAGTCAAGAAAAAACATTTTGCCTTAAAAGCAAACCGGCACGGCCGTCTGTTGCACTTCACTTATTATGTGATGTTGGTGCTTGCAGTTGTCTTAACAGCAGTGACAACAAGCATGCCGGCAGCTGCAGCCGGTAAAGCGGCAAGAGGAAAAGACTATGTTCCGGCAGACTATACATGGACGACACAGAGCAAAAATTCATCTGAATCAATGCCATGCGGCGGACACGACGTGGGCATGAACGTATGGGTGGAGAACGGCGACGTAATGATATACGTGGCACGTAGCGGAATGTTCGACGAGAACAATACGCTGCTGAAAGCCGGACGACTGAGACTGCGCCTTACGCCCAACCCGTTTAACGGTGCAGATGCAGGCTTCAGCCAGACTCTGAAGCTTGACGACGGCGCTGTTTACATAAAGGGAAAAGACACGGAAATACGCCTGTGGGCAGATGTGGAGACATCTGCCGTGTTTGCAGAGATAAGTTCAAAGACAAAGACAGACGCCACCCTAAGCTATGAAAGCTGGCGATATAAAGACAGACCTGTTACAAAAGCCGAATGCCAGCAGTGCTCATACAAATGGAATTTGCCAAAGGACTGCACCACATATCAGGATTCGATACGTGCAAAGGGCAACACACTTGTGTTCTGGCACAAGAACCGCGAACAGACTGTGTTCGACTTTACGGTAAACAAAGAAAACCTAGACGGCATTAAAAACAATCTGTACAACCCCATCGGCGGCCTGCGATTCGGCGGTGAACTCGTTGCCACGGGCTTCACTTTCTGCGGCACTACCGACGGCACCTATGCCTCAACAGACTTCCGTGCATGGAACTTTAAGGCTGAAGGCATAAAGAAATCCACGATAACGCTAAACTTGTATGACGGCGACAAAGCCCCGAAAATGCCTACGGCGAAAGAGTCGAAAAGAAGAAGTGCTGCATGGTGGCACGCTTACTGGCAAAGAAGCTATATCATACCGGCCGACAGAAACGACAACACGGACAATCCGACAAGCAAATGGCAAGGCATACTGCGCAACTACGAACTGTTCCGCTATATGCTCGGATGCAACGCTTACGGAGAATGGCCATCTAAATTCAACGGCGGCCTGTTCACCTTCGACCCCGTATACGTAGACCCGAAGACGCCTTTCACACCAGACTACCGCAAATGGGGAGGCGGAACCATGACGGCTCAGAACCAGCGACTGGTTTACTGGCCTATGCTAAAGAGTGGCGATACAGACATGATGGCATCGCAGTTTGACACGTATCTGCGACTGCTGCCCACGGCCGTTGCACGCACAAAACATTATTGGGGACACGGCGGGGCGTCGTTTACCGAACAGATAGAAAACTTCGGACTGCCTAATCCTGCCGAATACGGCAAGCATAAGCCCGGCGACGACTACGGTATGGAGCGCAACGCATGGCTTGAATATCAGTGGGACACATCATTGGAATTCTGCTCAATGATACTACAGGCGCACTTTTACACCGGAATGGACATCACGAAGTATGAACCGCTGATTGTACAATGCCTGCAATTCTTCGACGAACATTATCAGTATCTTGCAAAACAGCGCGGAGTAAAGGCGCTCGACGGTGAAGGAAAGCTTATACTCTACCCTTCATCCGGATGCGAGACATACAAAATGGCATACAACCCGTCGAGCGTGGTGGCAGCATTGCGCACGGTGACAGAGCAGTTTGAAGCATACAAGGCGACAAAAGGCACACAAGACACACTTGCTTATGCCCTCGACTCAACATTCATAAGCCGCATACCCGACATGCCGCTGCGCACCATCGAGGGCGACACATGCATAGCCCCTGCCATTGTATGGGCCAGAATACAGAACGTTGAGACGCCGCAACTGTATCCGGTATTCCCATGGCGAATATACGGCATGGGGCGCCCCGGATTAAATATTGCACGCAACACTTATCTTAAAGACCCGCACGCACTAAAGATGCGCACACACATCGGCTGGAAACAGGACAACATCTGGGCTGCATGCCTCGGCCTTACCGACGATGCGGCACGCCTTAACCTTGAGAAATTTGCCGACGGCCCTTATCGTTTCCCTGCCTTCTGGGACCCTGGCTATGACTGGGCACCCGACTGTAACCGCGGTGGTGCGGCCATGATAGGCTTGCAGGAAATGCTGCTTCAGGAAACACCCGACGGTCAACTGCTGCTCTTCCAGGCATGGCCGCGCGAATGGAACGTGAAATTCAGACTTCATGCGACAGGCGGAAGAATAGTCAATGCGGAGATAAAGGACGGAAAGATAAAGGTTGAGACAGAGAAAACCAAATAAAATACCGCTTGTCTGCCATAAGATAAACAATAAAAGAAGAATGTATAATGATGCGTAAGCTGCGGCAAGACTAACCATGAAGGCCGCAAATATGCCAAAGCACAAGCAACTTTAAAGCAAAAAGAGACGGACAAAACACGTTGACACGCTACGACATCATACATTCAAACTGTATTGAAACAATAAACAAGGCCTTGCGCATCAGTATTGCGCAAGGCCTTGTTTCATATCATATCACCGCATCGGTTTAGCGGTATGCCTTCTCATAAATAGCAAGTATTTCGTCTTCTGTCAGCATGCGCGGGTCAAGCTGGAACAAGCCTCCCATTGTTTCCTTTGCATTCTTAACCATTTCAGGAAGATCCTCTTTCTTAATGCCCCAGTCGCTCAACTTCAAGTCGTCAACCTTGCAGGCCTTCTGCATCTTAACGAGAGCATCGATAAAGTCAGACGGACGCTTACTCGGCTCCATAGTCATGGCCTCTGCCATCTTCATGTAGCGCTTCATGCTGTCATTGCGGAATGTCTCAAAATAAGACTGCGACAGACAAATCAGTCCTGCGCCGTGAGGCAGTTCAGGATAAAGGGCACTCATGGCATGCTCCATTGAATGTTCTGACGTACAGCTTGATGTAGACTCAACCATACCGGCCAGCGTACTTGCCCATGCAACCTTTGTCCTTGCCTTCAAGTTGCGTCCGTCAGCCACTGCCACAGGCAGATACTTGTAGATAAGACGGATAGCCTCGAGAGCATAAAGGTCACTTATCGGAGTGGCACAGTTTGCTATGTAGCCCTCAGCTGCATGGAAGAATGCATCAAAGCCCTGATAAGCCGTAAGTCTTGGCGGGATGCTGAGCATGAGTTCCGGGTCAACAATAGACATTGTCGGGAATGTCAGCTTGCAACCAAAGCCAATCTTTTCGTGAGCTGTCTCATGGGTAATAACAGTCCAAGGGTCAACCTCTGTACCTGTGCCGGCCGTTGTTGGGATGGCAATAATAGGCAGAGCCTTCTCAACGGGCTTGTTCTTGCCTGTACCTCCGGCAATATAGTCCCAGTAATCGCCCTCGTTGCATGCCATTATGGCTATGCTCTTTGCAGAGTCGATAGAGCTTCCGCCGCCAAGACCGATGACGAAGTCGCACTTCTCTTCACGGCACAGCGCAACTGCCTCCATTACATGCTGCTTAATCGGGTTGGGAAGAATCTTATCAAAGACAACGCTCTCAACATTATTCTCCTTAAGATAGCCTACCACTTTATCTAAATAGCCATACTTCTTCATTGAAGTTCCGCCAGAAATAACAATCAACGCTTTTTTACCAGGCAAATTTTCTGTTGCCAGCCTTCTGAGTTCGCCGCATCCGAACAATAATTTTGTAGGAATGTGCAGATTAAATACAAGGTTCTTGTTCATGATCGTATTAATTTAAAGTTTTCAAAAGCAAATATAATAAATCTATTACAAACAAAAGAATAAATATGAATTTAATTTTAAATTAAAACCGACAAGCAGCTTTATGCTTATATAAAAACATTATACTCCTGATTGCAATGTCTGCCTATTTACGCTTCATGACGCTGTTCACTACGCGCACCGACGAAACGAGCTTGCCGGTGGACGTGAACACGTCGACATTCCACACATGAGACGAGCGGCCCTTATGCACAATGGTGCCCACGGCACGCACCGTATCGCCCTCATGGGCCGAAGATATATGGTTGCCGCTTACCTGCATGCCGACAACATACTCGTCGGGATTACATATTATCATAGAGCCAAACCCTGCCACTGTCTCTGCCAACGCAAGCGTGGCTCCGCCATGCAGGATGCCGAACGGCTGACGATTGCGGTGGTCAACGGGCATAGTGGCCTCAACGCGGTCATGAGAGGCATAGGTGTACTGTATGCCGAGGTTGCCCATAAGCGTAGATTTCGACTGGGCATTAAGCTCATCGAGCGGAATTTCGCTCGGACGCACCTCAGCCAAGAACGCCTTCTCAACAGCCACAGCCACGCCGTCTTCGTTGTTAGACAGTGTGATATAGTCGGCACAACGCTTCACTGATCCGGGCGCATTGCCCATGGCAATTCCGAGACTTGCCAACTGCAACATGGTTACATCAGCCACGCCGTCGCCGAATACTACGATGTCGTCTGTCTTTATGCCCTCCATCTCCATTACGGCAGCCAGCGTGTTGGCCTTGTTGACGCGGCAGCCTACCACCTCGAGGAAGAACGGCTCTGAGCGGAACACGTCGAGCACACCGTCGAGACGGCGCTTCCAGTGGTTCTCCAGTCCTACGAGAGCCTCCTCGTCGTCGCTGACAAGCATGCACTTGCACGGAATGAAGTCGATGGCTATAGAGAAATGCTCCTCATAGACAATCTTCATGCCGTTGAGCTCGGCTTCGGCCTTGATGTGCGGATTGTCAGGCATGTTCGTAACAATACAGTCCTCATTATAAGTAAGGATGCCAAATCCGTTTTTGTCGGCCTTCTTCTCAAGATAAGGTATCAGTTCGGGATTAATGCGGCGCTCAAATATCACTTCGCCGTCAGCAGCCCTTATAACCTGTCCGCCGTTATACGCCATCACATATCCGTTGTAGGTGTCAAGCTCGAGCATTTTGGCAAGTCCGAGCAGTCCGTATGTCGGACGCCCTGACGCCAGCATTATTCGCACGCCCATCTGCTGAACCTTGCGCAGCGTTGCCAGCGTGCGCTTGCTTACCTCCTTGTTGTCGTTCAACAACGTTCCGTCAACGTCCAGAACAAGCATCTTATATTTCATAGCTCAATGTTTTAAGGGTTATGTCAAAACAAGACAAAGCTCATATCCTGCCGCCGTATGCTGCTTCAGCCGGCAGGCGGCACGGCCTTTATCTTTCTTACAAAAATACGTAAAAACATTTTCATATTCTCACTTATCAGGCTATTTTTGTAACGGCGTTTCAGTTTTTTAAGGAATGCCGCGCCTTTGCCTCCACCTTTATAAATATATCTAAAAAAGGGTTGCCAAAGGTGCAGAGGGCAAATTTACGTTCAAAAGTCGACAAAGCTGCCGCAAAAGAAGTTACAACCGACAGCTGAAGGCGTCATCATATAAATAAGACAAATTGAACGCAGCCCTGCCGCAAAGGCAAGGGCACAAACACTGAAAGAGATGAGAAATTTTCTGTTATCTATCCTTCTGCTCGTATCGTGCAGCATGAGCGCGAAGCTCACCGTTACAAAACTTACGTGCAACTATCAGGACGGACTGGCCGTAACAGCCGGCGACATACGCGTGGGCTGGCAGATGAAGGCCGACACCAACGGCGACAGGCAGACTGCCTACCGCATAAGGATTTTTGAGAACATAACCGGCAAAAGCGTCTACGACTCGGGCAAGACGGCGTCGGGCGAAAGCCAGCTGATATCGCTGCCGCCGCTGAAAGGCAACCGCCACGGCTACTACTGGCAGGTGTGCGTGTGGGACGCCGCCGGAAAAAAGTCGGCATGGAGCCAGAAGCAATATGTGAGAGTGGTGCCCGAAGACCTCGGGGCTAAATGGATTGGAGCCATAACCAAAGCTGACGCAAAGCTGCCCGAAGGACGATGGGCCAACTCTGTGTTCAAGAAAGACAGCTTCAAGGCAAAATGGCAAGACACCGACACGCTGTCGGCTAAAAGCATAATACTGAGAAAAGAGTTCAGCACCGGCAAAAGGAAGATTACAGATGCCGTGGTGTACATAAGCGGACTGGGACACTACGAGATGAAGATAAACGGACATAAGGTCGGCGACAGCGAGTTTGCCCCGCTTTGGAGCGAATACAGCAAGACCGTCTACTACAACACCTACGACGTGACACAGCTGCTTGCAGAGGGGCGCAACGCCATAAGCGTGCTGCTGGGCAACGGATTCTTCAACGTGCAGCGCATGGGCCGCTACAGCAAGCTGCAGACCAGCTTCGGCCCCCCGCAGATGATTATGCGCATGGAAATAAACTTCAGCGACGGCAGCCGCCAGGTGATAAAGAGCGGCGAAGACTGGAAGTACACGCTGAGCCCGATAACGTTCAACAGCATCTACGGAGGCGAATCTTACGACGCAAGGCTCTGCCAGCCCGGCTGCGACATGCCCGGATTCGACGACAGCAGATGGCATGACGCCGTACTGATGGAGGGACCAGCGGGCACGCTGACGCCACAGACTGCACAGCCCGTGAAGATAATGGAGCGCTACGGCGTGAAGTCGTGGATGAAGATACATACAGATTCGCTGGCAGCAGCGTCAAAGGCCACAAAACGAGAAATAGACCCGTCTGTGATTGTTGCCGACATGGGACAGAATCTTGCAGGATTTCCTGAGATAACAATCGAAGGCAAGCGCGGACAAAAGGTTACAATGCTCGTGGCCGAGAAGCTCACTCAGCAGGGAGCCTGCGACCAGAGGCAGACCGGACGCCAGCATTATTACGAATACACCCTGGGCAGCGACGGCACGGAGACATGGCATCCGCGCTTTTCCTACTACGGCTTCCGCTACATACAGGTGGAGGGGGCGGTGCGCGAGGGAGAGCCAAACCCGCAGGGGCTGCCCGTACTGAAGAAACTCAGCAGCTGTTTCGTTTACAACTCTGCCAGAGAGGTGTCGTCATTTGAATGTTCAAACGAGCTGTTCACCAAGACTCACCGCCTCATAGAAAGGGCTGAGCGCAGCAACATGCAGGCCGTGCTGACCGACTGCCCTCACCGCGAAAAGCTGGGATGGCTAGAGCAAGACCATCTGTGCGGCCCCAGCCTTCTATACAACTACGACATGACGCGCTTTGCGCCAAAGGTGATACGCGACATAACCGACACACAGAAATCAGACGGCATGGTGCCCACCACGGCGCCACAGTATGTGTCGTTCGGCAATCTCTTTGACGACTCGCCCGAATGGGGCAGCACGCTCATCATCATGCCGTTCATGTATTATGAGCAGTATGGCGACAGCACGCTCATCACCGCCAACTACGGAGCCATGAGCCGATATGTCGACTATCTGACGTCGCGCGCCGACAGCGGCATTGTGAGCCACGGACTTGGCGACTGGTACGACTACGGTCCATGGCGTGCAGGCTTCTCAAAGAACACTCCCGTACCACTTGTGGCAACGGCCCACTACATCTTCGACCTACAACTGATGACGCGCGCTGCACGCATGACTGGCAACACGGCCGACGCAGACAAATACTCCAAGCTGCTGGCATACACCACAGATGCCTTCAACAGCCGCTTCTTCAAAGCCGACTCATGCACCTACGGCACTGGCAGCCAGACATCCAACGCCCTGCCGCTATATCTCGGACTTACGGGCAACAACAAGCAGGGCGTGCTCAACAGTCTCGTGGCCGACATCAAGGCGCACGGCACACGCCTGACAACGGGCGACGTGGGCAACCGCTACCTGTTTCAGACGCTTGCGCAGAACGGACTCAACGACCTGCTCTACTCCATGCTGAACCATTATGAGACGCCGGGCTATGGCTTCCAGCTGCGCCATGGCGCCACGACGCTGACCGAGCAGTGGGACCCCAACCAAGGCTCGTCGCTCAACCACTTCATGATGGGACAGATAGACGAATGGCTCTTCAAGACTCTCGCAGGCATACAAAACCGCCCCGGCACCTACGGACTGCGCCACTTGCTGATAAAGCCAACGCTCGTGGGCGACCTCAAATATGTCAACGCGAGCACAGAGTCGCTCTACGGCATAATCAGCGTCAACTGCACACGCAGTTCGCTCACCGTTGACATACCCGTAGGCTCAGACGCCACCATAGTGCTGCCCGACGGCACCGAAAAGCAGGTTGGATCGGGCAAACACACATTCAACTTCTGAATGCATATCCATACAGACGGCCCTGACGGCACAACACCTGACAGGCATCTGAAGCCTATATGGCCAATAAGAAAATCTGAAACATAATAAAACCGGGCAGAACATTATCCACAACATGTTTTGCCCGGTTTGTTTTTTTTACATGCGCAAGATTATTACGGCTTATCCTAACAGCCCTCTCACCACCCCACAGCCTGCCACACATTTCCGGCAAAATGAGGCGCCACAGGCGCAAGAATAAATAATAAGTTTCAGTCATGCCCGCCTAAGCTGCCCAAAGGACACCGTACTTGCCACTAAAAGCCATTCATTTACGACAAAAAAAGCGGCCACTTTTGCATCAAAAACGGCCCACTTACGACCCGTAAACGATAGGTTAATGATTTGAAACCTAATCACGCCATTTTGCTTACAGTCCGTATAATGCGAACCGCAGTTCAGACCATCCGTTAACAACGAAGACATATTTTACTTTCAGTTTTTTGACCTAAAAAATTCTACTGCCATTTTCGGTCTGTAGACATGGCACGGATCTGACAGAATAAAGGCAAATCATTGGCTTGCCCATGCTCCGCCAACATCTGTATAAACCGATGCTGGCAGGTATGAAATAAAGCATCATATTTTGGACAAAATGACAGATAGAGACTAAAGCCGACAGCGGCATTACAGCTGTCTGATATATAGCCGGCAGCTATACAGAAAATAAAGAATAAAAAAAGCCAACTCGCTACATCCATCATCAGGAAATACTGACTATAAATAAGGATGTAACGAGCTGGCTTGTTCTTATAATACTGTTATGTTCAGCTCAATGTTAAAGTTTAACGCGGTTGCGCCTCACATCAATACCACTGCACGGCGTTGCTGTAGCCGCTGCGCTTGTCGTATTTAAGTGCATCGGTAAGAGTGGCGGCATTACATCTGAACGAGAAGTTGTAAGATGTGTATGGAGCCAGCACCACAGAGCAGCTCATGTTGAAGCAGTGGAGGTCGCGGCTCAGCGATGCAGTGGTCATAGACAGGTCATGGTTCTCAAAGTCGTAACCGGAAGAGAAGCTGATGTTCCATCCGTCGCTGATGCGTATGTTTCCGCTGAAGTTCAGGGTCTGCGTAAATGCGTAAGGATAGCGCATGGTCTTGGTGTTGAACTTTCCGCTTGTGTTCTCACGCATCGTTATTCCGTAGCCGAATGTGAGCGACCATGGCATTGAGAATTTCATATATCCGTCTGCGTCGGTCTCGGCCTTGCCTGCATTCTTCTTTCTTGCACCGTTCTGTCCGTTCACCATGTCGTCGTCAACGTTCGACTCTATTCCGGTGTCGTCGTCCTCCGTGTTGTTGTCATCCTCCGTGGCGTCTTCTTCGTCATCTCCTCCGCCGAACCATTTCTTCAGCTTTTCGGGATTAAGGGTGAACGATATGTTCTGCGACAGACCCTGGAAGCGGCCAAAGCGGCCCTTGCTGTACTCGGTATGGTTGCTGACGTATGGTCTTCCGTTATCGTCAAGCTCGTAAGCATAGGTGGCAAACACGGCATTGAGGTTGAATGTATAGTTCTTCCACCATTTCAGCCTAAGCCTTACGGTAAGGTCGCTCCATGGTTTCTCCTTTGCGGCCATATTGTAGCCCATGTTGAATCCGAGTTCGTCTATAATGCTGAGTTTCTTGTATCCGGTAGAGTCTTTGTCCGACTTCACCTTCATCTCAATGTTGTTCGACAGGTCGAAGGTTACGCTTCCCGTCTTTCCCCTCGACGGCACATTGAACAAGCCGTTCTCAAAGGGTGAATATTCAACGAGGCTTACATTGCCGTCGGCATCGGTCTTCTGGTAGGTTTCATAGTATCTCGAGCCGCAGTCGGGCGCATAGCTGAACGTAACCTGAGGCGTCAGCACGTGGCGTATGGCCTGTATCTTGTCGCCGAAAATCTTCTTCGACGGAACCCAGAAACCGTACATCTTGGTTGAGGCGCCGATGCTCATACTCCAGTTGTATACGTTGTAGAATCCGTATGTTGTGTCGGCGCGCTCTGTCTGTGCCTGCTCATCCCACGACTTCATCACCTTGTTGGAGTACATGCGGTCGGTGAAGTTGAACGAGGGGTTGATGTTGATATAGTTGAACAGCGTAAAGTTGGCGTTGATAGGAATATTGTGCTGGAAAGCGTTGCGCCAGTCTTTTATGAGGTTCGATTTGAAGAGCTTGTCTTCCTTCGTGTCGATAGAGTTGCTGAACTGTCCGGTATAGCTCATAGAGATCTTTTCATACCAGCGCTCTTTGCCGGCCATGTGCTTGCGCTTGAACGGATAAAAGCGGCTCACAGAAATGTTGAGGTCAGGCAGCGTGAGGCTCACGGTAGAGTCTATCATGTTCTGGCTGAGGTTGGCCGATCCGCTGATGGTCATACCAAGGCTCGAGAACGATGTGCTCCAGTTGACGCTTGATGTTCGCAGACTCTGCGTGTAGCTCTGCGGATTATACATACTGTTGAGGTTGTTGCGCTCATAGCTCGTAGATGCGAAGTTGACGCTTGCCGAGAGGCTGCTGAATGGGTTTGACTTAGTATCCTGACGATGACTCCACTGCAGCTTGAAGCTGGTCTGTTCGGTATAGTCGGGCATACCCTTGTCGCCGTTCTTGGTGTTCTGGTAGCTGAAGAAGAAGCTTCCGTTATAGCGGTAGCGCTTGCGGTAGTTGCTTGCCACCGACAATCCCCACGATCCCTTTGTGTAAATTTCGCCAAGCAGCTTGAGGTCCCACTTGTCGCTCATCGCAAAATAATATCCTCCGTCACGCAGATAGAAGCCGCGCGAACTCTCGTCTCCGTAGCTCGGCATGATGAATCCGCTTGAATAGCTCTTGGTGAACGGAAAGAATCCGTAAGGAATGGCCAGCGGCAGCGGCACATCTGCCACTACGAGATAGGCCGGACCGAACACGACATCCTTGCCGGGACGCACCTTTGCACGCGACAGGGCTATGTAGAAGTCAGGGTGAGGCTGGTCGCACGTGGTGTAGCGTCCATGCTCAAGATAGAGCACTCCGCTCGAGTCGCGCTTTGAGTGCTGGCTCGACAGGTAGCCGTCTTCCTGTTCAGTATATACATTATATATAAAGCCTTTCTTGGTCTTGAAGTTGAAGGCCATGGTGTCGCTCTCATATTTGTCCTGTCCCATGGTGAACACAGGAGTGCCGGATATGGCTCCGGTTGAGTCGGCAGTACCCGTTGCGCGCACCAGACTGCTGTCGAGGCTCATCTGTATGCGGTCGCTGCTGAGGTCCATGTTCTGATACTTCACGTTTGAGTTGCCGTATAGCCTCGCCACCTTGCTCTTTGCATCATAGACCATAGAGTCTTCAGACGAGAAGGTAACGGGGGCGTCTAACGCTCCCGACTTCTTACGGTTTATGCTGTCGAGCCTGATCGAGTCGTCCACCTGTTTGTTATGGTGATATATGGCGAGTTGAAGCGAGTCCATGTTGGTGGTGTCGGGCTCGCCTGACTTATCTGTCGAATCTGCCGGAACGGAGTCAGACGACACCGTGTCGCCCACACTCAGAGAGTCGTTCTGCGCGCGCCCGTTGTCATTTTCCTTGAACAAAGGCAAGGAGGTGTCTGCCATCACAAATATGAAGGCAAACAGCAATACAAATATTACGGTTTTAGTTCTCATATAATGCAGGGTGCAAATTTACAGAAATTAAACCTAATAGCACACCAAAATCGCCTTTTTATTTAATATTTAACGTTTTACGTGTACCCGTATGCCTATTGCACCGGCATTTATACAAGTATGAAAACATCATTGGCACATATATCTGTGCCTTAGACGGTTATGCATTTTTGCATCTAAGAAGCCATTGGCCCGCCCTGCCAGCCCAATAGCTGTTTGCGCCATGACCAGGGTCAGCCTGCCGTGCAGTCAGACGCATGGTCGTTGTCCCTGCAGAAGCGCTCTATGTCGTCCTGCTCGCCGACAATCCAGATAGCCTCGCCGTGACGCAGCTTGTGCGACGGGTCCATCTGCGAGAGGTTCTCCTTGCCTTCCTCAAGTCCTACGACCATACAGTTGTACACATCACGTATGCCGCTGTCACGCAGCGTCTTGCCCGCAAAGATGCCGTTGCGGTTTATCACCACCTGATGGAGTTTCATCTCGCGCTTCTCTATCTCCGGGTCTTTATCATGCAGCTCTGTGTTCAAGGCCTCGCTGAAGGCTGTAAGCTGGTCGTCGCTGCCGATAGCCTGAATGTTGTCTCCTGGAAATAATATTGTTCCTCCGTTTGGGATGTTTATCCTCTGGCTGCCACGCAATATGCTGCTGATGTGCACCCCATATCTGTTTCTGAACTCCAGTTCGCGCAGCATCTTGCCTGCCCATAGAGAATCTTCGGGAATGGTGAAATCAGAGATATGCACGTCGCGGTCGAGCAGGCGGCCTTCATACAGCGGACGCCTACGGCCCATCACCTCGGCAACAATCTCTCTTGAACGCAGGTTCTGCATGAACAAGCGCTCCATCTTTATGCTTCTCTTCTTCAGCGAGCGCGATATTATCATAAGTGCCACGGCAGCAAGCGCTATGCTTATCATCAGCGCATTGGTGAAGCGTGTAAGATAATAGCATATATAGAAAACAAACGCCGAAGCCACGGCCACTCTCACGATGATTGTCAGAATGAGCGGCAGACGGTTGTAGGGATTGCTGTTCCAAAGAGCCTTAAACTCCTCACTGTGGTTTTTCTTCATCATTATAGCCCTCAGGAAAGGAGATATAAACAGTAGCGTGAGCAGTCCGCATGCCGCATTTGCCCACCAGTGAGGCAGAAGCTGACGCACGAAAGGCAGGAAAAAGGTGAACATAAGGGCTATGGATGCGCCCGAGAGTATGGAATAAATCACCGTGATGCGCACCATCTGCTTTATCAGGGTGCGCCATTTTGCCTCGGGCTGCGTGGTCTGCTTGGCAAGCGTAAGATTGTTCATGGCCATAATCCACTTTTTGGGCAGACGGCGTTCGAGCATGCCGTAAGCCGGGGTGGCCATGCGTATCATATAAGGGGTAAGGAAAGTGGTTATCACAGAAACGGCAACCACAACGGGATAAAGGAACTTGCCGATGACTCCGAGCGAAAGGCCAAGCGAGGCTATGATGAACGAAAACTCGCCTATCTGCGCCATTGAGAAACCGCACTGCATGGCCGACTTGAGCGACTGGCCGCCGATAAGAAAACTCAAACTGCCAAAAATAACCTGCCCGAGAATAATTACAAGCACAAGAGTTACTATCGGCCATGAATATTCTACAAGAATGGCGGGATCGACAAGCATGCCGACAGACACGAAGAACACGGCTCCGAAAAGATTCTTCACAGGCTCTACAACCTTTATTATGCGCTCGGCCTCTATAGTCTCGGCAAGGATTGAGCCCATGACAAATGCTCCGAAGGCGCTGCTGAAGCCTACCTTGGTAGACAGTACGGCCATGGCGCAGCACAGACCGAGAGCCACGATGAGCAGCGTCTCGTTGTTGATAAACTTGCGCATTGACCTAAGCATGAGCGGAATAAGGAAGATACCCACCACAAACCACAGGATGAGAAAGAAGCCTATCTTCATCAGGCTGCCTATCATCTGTCCTCCGTCGGGATTCGACCCGTTGGCTATAGCCGAGAGCATAACCATCATGACAATTGCCAGTATGTCCTCAAGTATCAGCACACTCATAACCAGTCCGGCAAAGCGCTGCTGCCTAAGGCCAAGGTCGTCGAAGGCTTTATATATAATGGTGGTGGAACTCATGGCGAGCATACCGCCGAGAAAGATGCTGTCCATACGGCTCCAGCCGAACAGATGCCCCGTGACTATGCCCAACATCATCATGCAGAACACGATGGAACACGTGGAGATTATGGGCGAAGCGCCCATCTTAAGTATCTTCTTGAACGAGAAATCCAGACCTAACGAAAAGAGCAGGAACATCACGCCGATGTCGCCCCACGTGCTGATGTCGGCCCTGTCGGCCACCGACATTATGTAAGGCATGTGCGGACTTACCAAGAATCCTGCCACGACATACCCCAGCACAAGCGGCTGTTTAAGCTTCTTGAAAACTATGGTCACTATGCCTGCCACCACAAGAATAAGTGCCAGGTCTTTCACGAGGTGTGGAAGTTCGCCCATTCTTACTGTCTGTTTTTGTCAATATGTTTAAATGTTCAGGGCTGAAAGCAGAAGTTATCAACACTGTCTCCTGCATGATTATATACAGGCAAGACACAAAACCACATTCTGCTTTCAGTCCTGTAAAAGTATTTGTATAAGTGGCGGCTCACCTTACACCGCAATGTGCTAAGGCGTGCCGCTTATGATGCCACTGCCGCATGTCGTCGCCGGCCATACCGCATGCAGGATGAATTATGCCATGCAACGGCAAGACAAGGCGTGCGCGAATGCCGCACGATATGTTATCAGTCATTATATTCGGCCGTAATCTCACATATCTTCACGATTACCTGCATGGCCTTTTCCATAACCTGAACAGAAATAAACTCGTAAGGTCCATGGAAGTTTACGCCGCCGGCAAAGATATTAGGACACGGCAGACCCTTGAACGACAGCTGAGCTCCGTCGGTTCCGCCGCGGATAGGCTCTACCTTAGGAGGCACACCGCTGTCCTGCATGGCCTTGAGCACGATGTCGATAACGTGCATCTTCGGATCTATCATCTCCTTCATGTTGTAATACTGGTCTTTCACGTCAGCAGTAACAGTGCCTTCGCCATACTTCTTGTTCATCTCTACAACGCATTTCTCGATGAAGGCCTTGCGCTCCTCAAACTTATCGCGGTCGTGGTCGCGGATGATATAAGACAGCTTGGCGTTCTCTATGTTCGACTCGATGCCCAGCAGATGATAGAATCCTTCATAACCTTCTGTTGTCTCCGGTGTCTCGTCAGCCGGCAGCATTGCTGCAAACTCGGCAGCCAGGCGGTTGGCGTTTATCATCTTGCCCTTGGCATATCCCGGATGAACGCTAACGCCCTTGATGTTTATCTTGGCAGAAGCAGCGTTGAAGTTTTCAAACTCGAGGTCGCCCAGGTCGCCGCCGTCCATTGTGTATGCCCATTCACATCCAAACTTCTCAACGTCAAAGTGGTGAGCGCCCATGCCAATCTCCTCGTCAGGATTGAAGCCCATGCGTATGTCGCCGTGAGGAATCTCCTTATGGTCGCGCAACCAGCACATGGCCTGTACTATTTCGGCTATACCAGCCTTGTCGTCAGCTCCCAGCAGAGTGTGGCCGTCGGTAACGATAAGGTCTTCGCCTACATGCTGCAGCAGTTCGGGGAATTTCTTTGTTGATGATATTATGCCCGGTGACAGTTCGATGTCCTTTCCGTCGTAGTTCTTGACAATGCGAGGCTTCACATCCTTGCCGCTGCAGTCTGGAGACGTGTCGTAGTGGCTGATGAAACCTATAGTAGGGACTTCCTTCTTGATGTTAGATTTCAGTGTGGCATAAACGTAGCCGTTGTCGTCCATCTCAACATCATCAAAGCCCTCATCCTTGAGTTCATCTCTGAGATATTTTGCAAAATCAAGCTGTTTGGCTGTGCTCGGCACGGTCTGGCTGTCCTCGGCCGACTGTGTGTCGAAGCTTACGTAATTCAAAAATCTTTCAACTATGTCCATGATATTTTTATATTATTCAGTTGTTTTTCAAAAGTACATGCTACACCCCACCATATCATGGTGCGGGCTATCAGAATGCAAATATATGAAATTTTATTGAGATACGTCAGTGTTTTTACAGGTTAATTAGCCTTAATTTGACAACTTTTATCCAAGCACAGCCTGTTGCCGCAGATAAACGATGATAAAAAAACAGGCGGAAACCCTTTTTCTTACAAGGATTTCCGCCGTATGTGATCCCGTTGGGATTCAAACCCAAGACCTTCAGAGATGCTATGTATATTGTAAATAATTAATTATTAATATATTATGCGAATTTTAAAATCTGATTGGTAAATTATTAGTAGGTAATTTATACTATTAAGTTTAACTAATAGCAAAAGCCACACTTGTGTCGGCCTTCATCAATAGCTTCACTTTCCGTTATGGCGTCTATGTCTCCGCTGCAATTGCTAAGCCCTTTACATATTGACGTCTTGTGATAAGCTTTTGAGTACGGGCCTGTACAAATGTATACACGACCATTTCCACTTCCACAAGATATTGTCAATAAAGACAATACAATTAATGCAAGATAATATTTCATTGGCTTATATCTTTATTTTCAATTATTTTATTCGTATATATCAATTTTGTTATTTATATATTCTTCCGATGCTCCAGCACGTCGTAATCTATTAATTTCATTCTCCACGTTAACATCGTGGAGAATAAGTAATTTATCTTCTTCAAGCAACAAACATTCTCTACATATTTTTTGTCCCTTAATTATTAAGATATTATATTTGCTGTGTTTTGGGGTAAACCAAGGAACACTTTTGTAAGGACAAGATTCTCCATGAATATTTCCGTATTCGTCAACAAAATATTCATCATCATCTATAATTGGCAAGATAGTATGCATATTACTAAAAAGTATACACAAAAGCAAAATAACGCCTATAATAATAAAATAAATTTTGATATCACTTATTTTCTCTTTCATTAATTTTTCTTCATTTAGTCAAAAGGAACATTAATACTCTATTACCATAAACTTTTTCAAGAGGAACAATAAAATCTGCATACTTCGGATTGAGATTTATTGAATGACACGTTACATAGCCTTATTTTTACATATTTGCATTTCTTTAATTATTACGCCATTACTTGAGTCAAGCATCTTACCAAAACGGGCTGTCTGTAAACACACTTCTTAAGACTCGCACATGAATTGGCATAGGCAAAAATATGTTTTATAATATGAAAGTAAATCTTTTTGTGTTATAAATATGGCCATCTATATGTACGCATTTCTACCTCTGTGGATAAACAAAATGTAAACATGTTAGGTCTTATCACCCTTCATTTTATAATTTTTGTTTGTTATTTTAAATGTTTCCATAACTTCATAGTGAGCAATTTGTGTTCATTTGTGGTATAATAATACAAATATTAAAAGTCCAAATTATATTGAGCTAAAAAATAAGCGGAACCCTTATAAATATCAGAACTCCGCTTATCCCCATTTTGTGATCCCGTTGGGATTCAAACCCAAGACCTTCAGAACCGGAATCTGACGCTCTATTCAGCTAAGCTACGGGACCATTGCTGTCGGCTTCCACACGCTGTGCATGCGCCCAAGGTGCGCATGTCTGTGCAAGAAGCAAGTGCAAAGGTAATATATTTTTTCGATTTATGCGTCTGTTGCCACATAAATTATTGAAAATAAGGAATAGTTAATAACCGACCACAGACCTACTGCCGCAACGGCACATGGCCTTTGCATCTACGGCGGCGGCAACATGAAGCGGCAGAAACAAGCCCACGGCACGGCAAGACGCACGCACCTGAAGGCAACGGCACAGAACAAGAGCCAACGGACATGCGCCATAATCTGGATGCGGAGCATCTGTCCGTCGGCTCATTGGTATGTCAGGCCGAAACGGCCTTTATGTTTTCTACTTTATAAGTATATATTACAGTCTCTCGAGCTGTACGGTGAAGTGACGCATGAGCGGTGCTTCCCACGCAATTCTTACACCGCGTGTAATCTCAGCCCTGCGCTCATAAACGTTCTTCAACGCAGCAGCTATAACAGCGATGTGATTGTCTGTGTAGACGCGGCGCGGAATGGCAAGGCGCAGCAGGTCAAGACCTGTGAAGCGGTTTTCGCGAGTAACCGGGTCGCGGTCGGCCAAGAGATAACCAATCTCGCATCCGCGGATACCTGCCTCGAGATAAAGCTCTATGGTAAGTGTCTGTGCGGGGAACTCCTCCTTCGGAACATGTGTGAGCACCTTTGGAGCGTCAACGAAGATGGCGTGGCCGCCTGCCGGGCGCTGATAAGGAATGCC
>ERZ779821.311-NODE-311-length-18623-cov-4.36864_pt1 | contig 18623 bp, 19 predicted proteins | sample MGYA00511884_ERZ779821 | MGnify/ENA primary metagenome ERZ779821 (study PRJEB29588, sample SAMEA2152664) | human gut metagenome | biome: human gut; feature: human-associated habitat; material: faeces | place: Denmark | collected 2008/2010 ... | reverse complement strand
AGCGCATCGCGCGTGTTACGCTTATTCCGAAGCCGGACACGGCAGTGACCGGCGTGGGCTTGACCGCCGAGGTTGAGGAGAATGCAAATTCTATGCCGCTTGCCTCCGGCAGACGCATGCCCAGCAGTACGATCTCGTCAACGCCCATCTTGGAAAGCTCGCTGCAAAGCGAGGTGATGTAGCTCTTGACCGTCGCGTTCGTCGGATCGAGCCATGCGCCGCTTGCGTCGGAATAAGCCTGCCCGTCGGTCGTTTTCAGCGTAAGCTGCGTGTAGCGCGAGGCGAGGGTGTTATCCACAAAGCAGCACATGCGCACGGCGACGTACTTGCCGCTCTCCTTAAGCGAGGAGACGATCGACTTGAGATCGATCGTGCCCGAGGTGCCGTAGCCCTTTGCGATATCGGCCTGCGATTCCCACACGAGCATACCCGTTACGGTTTTCACGTCGAGCAGAACGCCGGTTGCATCGGGAGACTTGCTCAGATACGATTCAACGCCCGATGCCGTGACCGCCGCCGCCGGAACGTAAACGAGCCTGACGGCGCTCAGACCCTCGCCGGCGGTGGCTTTGACGTTTGAATAGTCGGCCTGACCGATCTCAAGCTGCGCGTTCACGGGCTCGAAGCTCTGCCGGACGACATCACCGTCGTCGGTCTGCACGTTTTGGCGGCTGTCGTCCATGAGAAACGGTATCTCAAGGTGCAGGCCGGAATTCGTGATCACTATATATTTTTGCAGTCCGTAGAAAAGCATAACCACAAAGGCGATGACGGCCAGAATGATTATAGTGGCTATCAGCGCCGGAGCGGTCTTTTTGCGTTTTCCGCGGTAAAACTCAGAATTGTTTGCCAATTATATCAGTCCTCGATCTGCTTGATGCGGCGGACGTGCCTCTCGTCGCCGGAAAACGGGGTGTCAAGGAAGGTATCGACTATCTTAAGTGCAAGTCCTGGGCCGACGACGCGCGCGCCCATTGCAAGGATGTTGGCATCATTGTGCAGCCTTGTCATTTCCGCCGAGAAGCAGTCGCCGCACAGAGCTGCGCGGATGCCCTTGACCTTGTTTGCAGTGATGGAGATGCCGATGCCCGTGCCGCAGATTATTATGCCCTTTTCGCACTCGCCGCCGGCGACCGCGTGCGCGACTGCCTTGCCGTAAACGGGATAGTCGCAGCTGTCCTCGGAGTAGGTGCCGTAGTCCTTGTATTCAAGACCGCGCACGTCCAGGTGCTTCATGACCTCCTGCTTGAGCGCCCAGCCGCCGTGATCAGAACCCAATGCGATCATATCTTTGATCCTCCACAATAAATATTACATTTTATTATCTCACAAAAACGCCGCGACTACAAGCTAATTCTCAAAACGGCCAGCTTGGCAGCCATTTGAGCAGATTCGTCGCCAACTGCGCGTTCACGCGGACGCCGGAAATGACGGGGTAGAAGGCGATAAACAGCGCACCGGCAAGCCCCGTCAGGCCGTAGACGTTAAATTTCCAGCCCTTCGTGTTATCCTTCATGAGCCTGAACACCCGCGCTATGGCCAGCACGAGAAAAACCGACGAGGGGAAGTAATGATATTCAAAGGTCGTGCGCGTTATGAACACCCATGGCAGCAGCTGCGCAAGGTAGCCGATGACGATAAACAGCGAGACTCTATCGCGCCGCTTCACAGCAAGGACTGCGCACACTATCATGGCCGCGAGTCCGCCCCAGCAAAGCACGGGATTCAAAAATGCGCCGAAGGACGAGCGCGTGCCGTCGTCAAAATACTTCAGATAGTACAGTATCGGCCGCTCGTCAATCACCCACTGCCACCAGCGCGAGGAGTATGGATGCTCCGAGTGCACGCCCGCGTGGTAGCTGAACATGAATTTCTGATTGTCCAGCACCATGCCCGCGTAGTCGGAGGTGAAGAGCATGCCAAGGCTGTGCATGCCGCTTGCCCGGCCGTAGGGGAAATAGCTCACGTAATATATCATTGCCGGAACGATTATAAAGAAAACGACGCAGAACGCGCAGTTTTTAAGAAACGCCTTTAATTCGAAATTGCGTATCCAATGCATCAGCCAGATCACCGCAAGCCCCGCTCCGGCATAGAAGCAGGTCCATTTGCACGCGGCGCCTATGCCGAAGAAAAGCCCCGACAGCGCAAGGTCGCGCCATCTGCCCTCCGTTATGTACATGTACATGAACAGGTACATCAGCAGGATGAAGAACACGGCGTAGCTGTCGATGGTCGCGATCCTCGTCTGCGCAAAGTGCATGAAGTCGAAGGCGAAGATAGCCGTTGCGCAGGCGCAGATGCGCGTAGATGCGAACATGCGCTTTAAAAGCATGTACATGACCGGAAGCATAAGCACACCGATCAATGCGCCCGAGAAGCGCCAGCCGAACGGCGTCATGCCGAACAGAGAAATGCCTATGGCGATGATGAGCTTGCCGAGCGGCGGATGCGATATCTCGTAGGGATAGACGCCCTCAAGGTTTTCAAAGGCTGTGCGCGCATGGTATATCTCATCAAAGTACGTGCTGTTGGTGTAGTGCTGGTACTCCGGCACGGTGTCCTGCTCGTCAAAAAGCTCCGGTGCGTCGGAGGATGAGCCCACGAGCTCGCCGCCGCAGCGTACAGCCATCTCGCCGAGCCGGACCTCGCCGGCCGCCGTGAGGCGGAGATAGCGCGCAGCGCCGAGCCGCAGCTCATCGAGCTCAACGTCGTTCCACTTGAACAGCGCGACGTAGTTCTGCTCAAAGCCGGTAAGGTCAAACCAGCTCTCGCCGTCGTCGGAGGCCTCGATGCGGTAGCTTCCGGTGTTGAGACCCGAGTAGATCGTTATGCTGTCTATATCCCTGACCTGTCCGAGATCGACAGTCACGCTCTCACCGCTTTTAAACTCATGGAACGACTGCGGCGCGTCGGTGTCGCCGAGACCGGCAAAGGCGGCGACTGCATACACGAGCGTTATGATGCCCAGCGCTATCGCGTCGCACCGGCGGAAGGCGCTTTTCGGCCTGTCCTCAAGCGTTGCCGAGGCAGGGGAGGGGCAGCCGAAGAAAAACAGCCCTATGAAAAGCAGTATGAGTATCGGGAAAACATATGTAAGCCGCACGCTGTGCCTCCGAAGTCATATAATAATAGCTCATTATATAAAATACTTTGCCTCTTGTCCACAAAACAGGGCGCCGCTCTTAAAAATTTAACATATATTTTTGTGAAAGCTTGACATAATGCGCATTTAGAGCTAAAATTAATCGGATAATATTTTAGACGGCTGCGCCCATTTGGGGATAAAGCATGTGCGCGGCCGGCATAAGACGCCCGGGGAGGCGTCTTTGCGAAAATATTAGATTCAATTTTACGGACGCGAAGCGCTTGATGCCGCGTCTTACCCTTAAATTACCCCGGCGTTTTTTATTAAACCACCGCAAAATTCTTAAAGAATGGAGGTGTGTTTACTTTCTATGAACTTATGGTTAGCAATCGTTCTTATCGTTGCTTTTTGTATTATAGGATTTGTTCTCGGCATGACTTACCGCAAAAAAGTCGCCGAGCGTGAGATATCCAGTGCAGAAGATGAAGCAAAGAGAATAATTAATGATGCCATAAAGAGCGCCGAGAGCAAGAAGCGTGAAGCTCTCGTCGAGGCAAAGGAAGAAATACACAAAAGCCGCTCGGAATTCGAGCGCGAAGAAAAGGCACGCCGTGCCGACCTGCAGAAGCAGGAAAGACGCCTTCAGCAGAAGGAAGAAAACCTTGACCGCAAGACCGACTCCCTTGAGCGCAGGAACGAAACTCTTGCCCGCAAGATAGCCGATGTCGAAAATCAGCAGAACGAGATAGCTCTTATCAAGAAGAGCCAGCTCGAAATGCTCGAAAAGGTATCGGGATACACGGTCGATGAGGCGAAGGCATACCTCATCAACGCCCTCAAGGACGAGGTAACGCACGAAATGGCCGTCAAGGTCAAGGAGATCGAGGCCCAGTACAAGGACGAGGCCGAGGAACGCGCACGCGAGATCATCGTTACGGCTATCCAGCGCTGCGCGGCAGACCATGCAAGCGAAGTCACCGTATCCGTCGTACCACTCCCCAACGACGAGATGAAGGGACGCATCATCGGCCGCGAGGGCCGCAACATCCGCAGCATAGAGACGCTGACAGGCTGCGATCTTATCATCGACGATACGCCCGAGGCGATAACCGTATCGAGCTTTGACCCCGTTCGCCGCGAGGTGGCGCGTCTTGCTCTTGAAAAGCTCATTGCCGACGGACGCATCCACCCGGCGCGCATTGAGGAAATGGTCGCCAAGGCTCAGAAGGAGGTCAACGCCACCATCAAGGCCGAGGGTGAGCGCGCGGTGTTCGAAACGAACATCCACGGTCTGAATCCCGAGATCATAAAGTTGCTCGGCCGCATGAGATACCGCACGAGCTACGGCCAGAACGTTTTGCAGCACTCGATAGAGGTGTCGCACATTTCCGGCCTTATCGCCGCCGAGCTCGGCGTAGATGTCAACACCGCAAAGCGAGCCGGCCTCCTGCACGATATCGGCAAGGCCATCGACCACGAGGTCGAGGGCAGTCACGTCTCCATCGGCGTCGATATCTGCAAGAAGTATAAGGAGAGCGAAGCGGTCATCCACGCTATCGAGGCGCATCACGGCGATGTTGAGCCGCGCACGGTCGTCGCCTGCATCGTTCAGGCAGCCGACGCTATCTCCGCCTCCCGCCCCGGCGCACGCCGCGAGAATATCGAAAACTACGTCAAGCGCCTTGAAAAGCTTGAGGAGATATCCAAAAGCTTCCCCGGCATTGCCGGCAGCTACGCCATCCAGGCCGGACGCGAGATACGCGTTATGGTCAAGCCCGAGGAGGTATCCGAGGATCAGATGGTGCTCCTGGCGCGCGATATCGCAAAGAAGATCGAAGAGGAGCTGACTTACCCCGGTCAGATCAAGGTCCACGTCCTTCGAGAGACGAAGGCCGTCGAGTACGCAAAATAAGAACAAAAGCAGAACGGAACATCCGTTCTGCTTTTTTACGGCGAAAAATAAAAATCCGCACCGAACGGTGCGGATTTTTGCGACTTGTGATTACTCTACACCAAAAATTTTGTCAAGCCACTTAAGTTCGTCAGCCGCATTGTCCTCATTCTTGAGGATAATGTTTCTGATGACTATGTAGAGATCAGAAATACCAGGAATGTACATTTTGCTTTCTCCCTTCCAAATTAATAGTTTTTTAAGACCATTTTCATGCATATGTTATCATAGGAAAATGCTTATGTCAACCAACATTTGTCGCAATTAGTATAATTAAGCCGAAAAACGGCGCGTTTTGTCGCCGAAAAAGATTGAAAAATCAAGGATTATACACATTTCGTTTATTTGTAAACAATTAAGAAAAATATAAAAACCGCACCAAACGGTGCGGTTTGTTAATGCCTTAGAGCTGGTGGCCTTCGAGCCAATCTGCGATTGCGCCGAAAGTGTCGCCCGCTGCCTGATCCCAGTCGTTTTCCTTGTGCATTCTCTCAAGGTCTCTGAAAATCCAAGATATCATCGTGTTTCTCCTTTCTTATTGCGAGATTTTTAAAAAGCGGTTTTTTGTCAGAGGGGCATGGGAATAAAATTATCAAGCCAATCTGCTATTTTTTCGAAGGCGTCGCCTACCGGACCGTCCCAGCCGTGATCCTTGTGCATCTTACCAAGTGCTCTTAAAATGTCAGAAATATGCATCGTCGTGTTTCTCCTTTCTTTTAGTTATTAAATTCTTTTAATGACTATTTCCAATATGACAATATCATTAAAAAATAAAATTGTCAATGAAAATTAATAAAATAACTAAAAAAACAGCGGAATGTGTTCTTTTCGGACACATTCCGCCGCTGATGTACGATTACTGTCAGATGTTCCAGGTCTCGACGCCCTCCTCAAGGACTTCGCCGTTGTTATAAGCCTCTACGATCTTCTGTATCGCGTGGTCGGCAAAGACGGTGCTTATCTTATCCTCGGTGGCCTCGGGCCATTCCTCGTCGGTAAGCTCGGGTATCTGCTCAATGTTGCGCATCTGGTTTACGGCATTGCGCCAGCGGTTCTGGTTTTCCACTGTGTGACGCACGAGACGGTCGTCGGGTGCAAGCTCGGTCACGTCGAGCTTTCCGAGCGTACGGTCGATAACTATAGTGCCGTGGCCGTTTTCCTCCTTGCCGTGGGGGAAGTACCAGTAGACGAGCTGCTGGTCGGATTCTTCTTTAAGCTTAAATGTTACCATATCTCATTCTCCGAAGTGTTAAAATTGGATATAAGCATTATAACACGCCGGAGGAAAAATATCAATCAATATGAATGATGCTCTCCATAAGCTCGGCGGCGGAGACATTGGGGTTGTGGTAGTGCTCGCGCTTTACGCTCTTTTGCGTCAGCGTGATTGCCTCCTTCGGGCAGTATTGCAGGCAGCTGAGGCACTGGATGCAGTCCGTGCCGAAGCCGGGCTTTCCGTTTACAAATCTGATGTTCCCCTTCGGGCATAGCTTTTCGCACTGGCGGCAGCCTATGCATGCGTCGGTGACGGCGAATTTCTTCGCCTTACCGGCGGCGAGCTTCGGCCAGACCCTGCTCTCAAGCGCGTTGAGTCCCATCCTCGGGGGAGCTTTTTTGCTCCTGTCGCCGCGCAGGATGGCCTTGACGAGCTTCTTTGCCATGCGCTCACTGCGCTTCTGCGCCATTGCGGGAGTTACGGGCGGCAGCATGAGCTGATGCGGGAACAGCCAGATGCACGAGCACTGATGAGAAAGACCCGCCCACAGGTCGAGCTCGAAGCGCTCATTTATCTTGTGCAGGCCGCAGCCGAGGTAGCCGGCGTACTGGCCGACCGCGAAGGTGTACGCGCTCGGGGAGATTTTAATGCTGCCGAGGTAGCTCTCGACGTCGCCCGGCAGACCGCCGCCGTAGCAGGGGACGATGAAGCCGACGCGCTCGGCGTCCGTGACGTCGGTTTTTACCGGCGCCCTGCGCATCATGATGATGTCCGTGTCGCCCAGACCCTTTGCGATGTTTTTTGCAAGGTCAAGGCAGTTGCCCGTGCCGGAATAGCAGAATATAACGTTTTTGCTCATAATTAATTACTCCTCAGTTAAATTATCTTCATGTCAGGATTGTAACACAAAAGAAAATATGATACAATAGTACCGCAACGAAGTAATACAAAGGAGCGAATAATGTATCACATCAAGCAGGATAAGCGCGCACAGACCTCGGTGGAGCTCATTTGCACGGGGTTAAAACAGTGCTTAAGGGAAAAAAGCTTTGAAAATATAACGATATCGGATATACAGCGCATCTCGGGCGTGAGCCGCTCGACGTTTTACCGAAACTTTGACCGAATCGAGGATGTGCTCGCCCTCATGTGCGACAGGGTGTTCGAGGAGGCGTTCTCATCCGGCTATGCCAATATAAGCGAATCGGTGTTCAGAACATGGTTTCGCCATTCCGATATGATCGAGACCGTCGTAAGCATCGGCCGCGGTGATATGCTGTATGCAAGTCTGCGGCGCTGTTCGGATCATTTGCGGCCGGGCATACCCGGGCTCAGAGATGCTGCGCTGTTTGACTATCTGGTTTCCATCCTGTCCTCGTCGATGATGGGCATTATGATAACCTGGGTCGAGCGTGGCCGCCGCGAAAGCGAGGAGGAGCTCAAGGACATGATCCTGCAAAGCCTTAAGGCGATGAAATTCATAGGATTGGCATGAAAAAAGCTCCCCGTGGGGGGAGCTTTTACTGATATTGCAGGAAGTTCTGCCGCGGCTTTGGGCGGTATTTAACGCCGGAGACCAGTCCGACGGCCGCGTACATCGCAACGATCGACGAGCCGCCATAGCTGAAGAACGGAAGCGTAATGCCGACAACGGGCGTAATGCCGATGCACATGCCGATGTTGACGAAGGTCTGGAACGCGAGCGCCGCGGCAACGCCGAAGCAGATGAGCATGCCGAAGGGACTGCCCGAGCGCAGACCGATAACGCAGCAGCGTATGATGATTATGCTCAGAAGAACGATGATGGCGATGCAGGCGATCATGCCGAGCTCCTCGCCGATGGAGGCGAAGATGCAGTCGGTGTGGCGAGCGTTATAGCTGCTCTGCGCGAAGCTGCCCTCGCCGAAGCCCACGCCCGTCCAGCGGCCGGAGGCCAGCGCGTCCTTGCAGTGGTTTGTCTGCCAGGTTATGCCCTGACCGGTCGGGTCTACGATGTCGGGAATGTACGGCGCGAGGATTCGCTTTTTCTGATAATCCTTGAGCAGAAAGTTCCAGAACAGAGGAACCATCGCGGCAACTGCCGCGGCGGCTGCCGCCATCCAGTACCACGCGATACCGGCGCAGATGAGCATGATGACGAAAATCGCAAGGAATATGAGCGCACTGCCGAGGTCGTTGGGAATAACGGCTATAAGGGCGAAATACAAAAGCCAGTGCAGGCCGAGCTTTATAATCGACGGGAATTTGTTGAGCGTGCGCTGCTCTTTATAATTTGAGACCTGCTTTGCCAGCAGAACTATGAATATGACCTTTACGATCTCCGACGGCTGAACGCCGATGCCCGCAAAGCGGTACCACGCACGCGAGCCGACCTCGTCACCCTTGCCGAAAAAAATAAGCCCGACGATGAACAGAACGTTGAATATCGTAAGATACACCCACTTGTCCGCAATAAGGTCGGGGTCAATGACCGTGAACACAACGAACGCGGCGATGCCCAACAGCATCGCAAAGCCCTGAACGAAGACGTATCGCGTCCAGCCGTAGGATTTTGTCATGCTGTAGATCATGACTATGCCGAAGATGGTGCATATAGTGCAAACGGCGAGAAGTAAGATATCCGCCCGTTTGAAATAGTCCTTGATTTTCCGGGAATCGATTTTTATTGTCGCCGCCGCCCTTCAAAAATGCTCGATTTCACAAATTATCGCAATCGGACACGCTACATTTTAGCATATTATTGCCCTTTACGCAATGAGGTATCTTGTGGTATAATTCAAATTCAGAAAAAGTTTAAAAATGAGGTGAGACCGGTGCAGACATATATAAGCCGCAGCGAGGCGGAGACCGAGCGCATAGGCGAGCAGTTTGCAAAGGATCTCCCCGACGGCAGTGTCGTCGCCATGTACGGCGGCCTCGGTGCGGGCAAGACCGCTTTCGTGCGCGGAATGGCAAAGGGCATGGGGCTTTCCTGCCGCGTGTCCAGCCCGACGTTTACCATTGTCAACGAGTATATCGGTGAGCGCGAGCTTATCCATTTTGATATGTACCGGCTTGACAGCGCCGACGAGCTGTTCGACATCGGCTGGGAGGATTATCTCCGCCGCGGAGCGGTGTGCGCCGTCGAATGGAGTGAAAAGGTCGAGGACGCGTTCTTCGGCGACGAGATCGTTCTTCGCATTGAAAAGCTCGGCGACAGCGTAAGAAAAATCACCATTGAGGAGGGAAATGCAAAATGCTGATACTTGCACTTGAATCCTCCGCAAAGGCAGCGTCTGTTGCGCTTATGGAGGATGAAAAGCTCATCGCGCAGTACAGTCAGTGCAGCGGACTTACTCACAGCCGCACGCTTCTGCCGATGGTGGACGATATGCTTAAAAATACTGAAAATACGATTGCCGGCGTTGATCTTATCGCCGTCGCTCACGGACCGGGTTCCTTTACGGGGATCAGGATCGGTGTTTCCACCGTCAAGGGCCTTGCGTGGGCAGCCGATAAGATGTGCGTCGGCGTTTCCACGCTTGAGGCCATGGCGTGGCACGGCGTGTCCGCAGGCGGGCTCATATGCCCGGTGATGGATGCCCGCCGCAGCCAGGTGTATAACGCGCTGTTTGAGATAACAGAAGGCAGACCGCAGCGCCTGTGCGAGGATCGGGCGATAGCCCTCTCCGAGCTTGCAGGAGAAATACGCGGCAAAAACGTATTTCTGGTCGGCGACGGAGCGGAGCTTACGTATGAATACATGAAAAACGCCGGCATCGACTGCCGCATGGCTCCGTCAAATCTCATATATCAAAGCGCCTGGGGCGTCGGCATGGCGGCAAAGGACAAAACACCCGGCACGGCCGACGATCTTCTGCCGGTTTATCTTCGGCTGAGCCAGGCCGAGCGCGAGCGTCAGGAGCGCATGAATAAATAAAGTATAGAAACCGGGTAGTCGAAAGGTTACCGGCGTATATAAATAGGCTCCTTTCGGGAGCGGACTAAACAAAGGAGAATTATAATGAGCAAGGTATGCGTATTTGACCACCCCCTCATCCAGCACAAGCTGTCAATCCTCAGAGACAAGGGAACCTCCGTCAAGGAGTTCAGAGAACTCATCTCCGAGATAGCGATGCTCATGTGCTATGAAGCAACGAGAGATCTGCCCCTTGAGGATGTTGAGATCGAAACCCCCGTGGCCAAGGCAACCGTAAAGCGCATCGCCGGCAAAAAGCTTGCGATAGTGCCCATTCTGCGCGCCGGCCTCGGCATGGTCGACGGTATGGTCAGCATGATGCCCAACGTCAAGGTCGGTCATATAGGCCTGTTCCGTGATCCTGAGACTCTTGAGCCTGTGAAATACTACTTCAAGATGCCGCCTGACATCGATGAAAGAGATGTCATCGTTGTTGACCCCATGCTCGCTACCGGCGGCTCGGCCTCAGCTGCTATACAGTTTCTGAAGAACGACGGCGTGAAGCATATCAAGCTCATGTGTATCATCGGCGCTCCAGAGGGTGTTGAGCGCATGCAGAAGGATCATCCCGATGTGGATATCTATGTCGCCGCTCTCGACGATCACCTCAACGACCACGGTTACATCGTCCCCGGCCTCGGCGATGCCGGCGACCGTATCTTCGGCACGAAGTAGATAATAAAAGACAAAGCCCGTCAGAGGAAAACTCCGACGGGCTTTTGCATATTATATTTCCTGTTTGTTTCTGTTTGCGATCGAAATCGCCGCGAACGATATGCCCAGCAGAATGAAGTAGGCAAACAGGTCTCGTGGGTAAAACCAGATATATTCGACGATGCATGAAAAGGCTATGCCGATAAACGAGGCCGCGCACGCGATAAGCACTGCCTTGGTAAGTCCGCTTGCGCACCTTCTGGTGATGACGCAGTTTTTTATGCTGCGCAGGGCGAGCCACATGAACGATACAAAGCCGAGTATGCCGGTTTCGAGTATGAGCTCAAAATAGAGCGACTGAGTGTGCGACGCTCCGTCTACCTGAGCGTACAGGGGGTAGAGCGAGGCAAACGAGGACGGGCCGAGGCCTATGCCGACGACACCGTAGTCGCGGATCATATACTCAACGCTCTGCCACAGCCGAAGCCTGTGCTGGGCCGAGGAGTCGATGTATCCGCTGCTGCCGAAAATGCCCGTAACGATGCTCGTGAGCCTTGTCGTTATGGTTGAGGGCAGAAAGGGGAACGCCAGGACAGCCAGCGCAATAAACAGCGGGATAAGCTTCTTGTTGCGCAGCCAAAGGTAAACAAAGGCCGCAAGCATGAGAGATATCCAGCCTGAGCGTGAATAGGTCATTATCAGTGCAAGGGCGGGGAGCGCAAGGCCTATGAGCAGCACAGCGCAGCTTGTCTGCTTCTTGCGCGTTCCGGCAAACGCCGCGCACAGCGGCATGAACAGAACAAGAAATTCCGAGAAATTGTTCGGGTTATCCAGCGTCGAGGTGATTCGGCCGGGTATGCCTGTGTTCAGCTTCAGATCCGTAAACGACGCGTTTACGTAAACAAGATTGAATTTGCGCTGGATAACAGCGTAAACAGATGTCAGTATAACCGCTGCATAGATAAACGCGAGGAGCTTCACAAGGCGCTTTTCGTCGGTGATATCCGCCGCGATAACATAGGTGAAGATAAATGCCGCTATGAAAAACAGAAGTATCCTTATGCTGTCGGAGAGGTCATGAGTAAACAGCAGGCTGACTATAAGCGCTATGGCAAACAGCGCAAGCGGGAGCCCCAGCCTGTCCGGGTACATAAGCTCGCGCTTTCCGCTGCCGGCAAGGATGAGATACAGAGCCAGAAAGCCCAGGGCGGCGATGACCGCGTAGGCATTGTTCCAGCTCTCGTGGGGCGTGATGAACATAACGCAGATGAAACCGCCTAGCAGGAATTCGAAGTTCAGTATAAACGAGCCGCGGCAGAGCCTGACTATAAGGCTGCTCTCCCACGCCGGGGCTATAAAGCCCGCGATTGCGGCGATCAGCTTATAAATAAGATCGAGGATAAAGCGGATGATGCGGGAAAACAGCGAGCCTTCGTAGACAGCCTGAACACGGTCGTATCCGCGCAGAAATCTCACTGCGGCAAGATTATCATACGCACGCTTTAAGGGACTCCATATCCTTTCGAGTATCGAAAAGAAGGTGCTGTTTATCCATGTATTATATATTGAGTTCAGGATAACGCCGTACTGCAAGCATACCGACCTCCTTTCGTGCTGATATCATGGCTCATCGCTCAACAGAGGAAACGCCGGATACTGAGGCGTAGACGGTGGACTTGCCGAAGTGCATCGTGAAGTTTGCACCGACACCGTAGAGCCTGCCGCCGACGTACAGCCCCTTCTCGGTGAGATTGCCCTCAAGCTCGACCGTGACGCTGACGGCATAGTTATACGGGACCTCTGTCTTGACGGGATTGCCGTCATCGTCAACGAGATAGGTGTACGCAGGCTCGCTTTCAACGGCTATGACCTTGCCGAACTGAACGTTTGTCGTGTCCTCAAATGCGGGAGCGCCGAGCTCTATCGCCTCAGCGGTGCCGACGGGCGCCTTGCTGCTGAAAAACTGCACCTGCACGGTGCCGGTCTCGGTGCCGGACGCCTCCTGCGCGGGTGTGAAGGCCTTTGTCGCAAAAAACACGGCGGCTGCGATAATAACGAGGATTATCAGCAGGTCAATGAGGTTTATTTTACCGAAAAGCTTTCCGTTTTTGTCAATCATGATTTTTGGCACCTTTCAAAATTACTTGTAGTTTTCATAAACATCCATGGCCAGCTTGCGAAGATCAAATTCCTCGCCGACCTTTTTCAGCGCATTGTCGGAGTATTCCGTGCGCAGTTCGTCATTTTCCATAAGCTCAAGCATCGCGTCGGAAAAACCGTCGCTGTCGCCGAAGCGGAGGACCCTGCCGCAGACAGTGTGCGTCTCGGCAAGATCACGGTTTCCGCCGACGTCGGTTACGACGAGCGGAACGCCTGCGTTCATTGCCTCGAGTATCGCAAAGCTCATCGCCTCGTTTTTGGAGCTTGAGTTCAGATACAGGTCGGACGCCTTGAGCATCCTGTCGGAATCCCGACGGAAGCCGAGCTGGATAACGCAGTCGCTCATGCCGGAATTCGTGCTCATGACCGCGAAATCGTCAAACTCCTCGCCGTCGCCGGCAATGAAGCAGACAAAGGGCTTTTGCGTTTTTCGCCGGAGCTTTGCAAGTGAGGCCAGAAGGAAGGGCAGCCCCTTTTCCGGAGCGTAGCGCGCCATTATGGACATGACGAACGTATCATCCGGGACTCCGAGCTCCCGCGCAAAGCTGCGATCATACACGCGCTGCCTGTTCGGCTCAACGCCGTTATATACGACGCGGATGCGGTCCTTTTTTACGCCGTTTGCCGCCATTATGTCCGCACCCTGACGGCACACGGCGATTATCCTGTGGTCAAAGGGCGTAAAAATGCGGTTGAGTATCTTCCACTTTGCATTTTGATATATGGTAAGATGACTCGTATACACAACCTTGACCTTGCGGTAGAAGAGCTTTGAAAGTATCGCTATGACGTTTTCCATCGGATACTGGGCGTGGATAACGTCAATACTGTTTTCACGGCAGTAGCCGGCAAGCCTTTTAGCGGCCGACAGCGCTTTTTTTGTGCTCATCTCGAAGCGGAAGCAGGGGAAGCCCTCCGCGCTCACCGTTTCGGAAAGCTGCCCCGGAACGTTGTATGCAAGGTGGCAGGTCTCGCCCTGCCCGGACAAAATGTGCATAAGATTGAGAACGTATTTTTCAGTTCCTGCTTTTCCTGCGTAATTTATCAGGTACAGGATATTCATATAAACACCTCGCTTGCTTGAAATCGTATCCTATATAATATACAATGGAACAGAGCTCATTTCAAGAACAAATGGTAAAACTCTGTACATTCAAAAACTGATGTATATTGACTTGCTTGCTTTTTGCTGTATAATGGCTATAAACTATACAACGTGTATATGAAGGTGCTCGAATGAATATTAACAGCATAAACAGGAAACTCAACAAAAAATTCGGAGGTGCCGTTACGGCGGAGCTTACAGATAACTGCATCGTGCTCAAGGGCGAGCTGAATGACTGGAACGATGTTGTTGATGCCGGCCTGACGGCTGCAACACCGAACTCGGATATACATGTTGTCAATGATATCGTGTACACCGGCGCACAGCCCGAGAAAATGCACATGCCGAGCATAAACGACAAGGCGCTTGACGGCAATAGGCCCGACGTGCTCGTCATCGGCGGCGGAATATCAGGCTGCTCGATCGCACGTGAGCTGTCACGCTATAAGCTCAATGTTCTGCTTATCGAAAAGGAGGCCGACCTTGCCCTCGGTGCCTCCGGCCGTAATGACGGCGAGGTGCACCCCGGTGTCGACCTTTCCAAGGGTTCTCTAAAGCATAAGTACATACGCCGTGCAAACCACATGTACGAGGACCTCTGCCGCGAGCTGGACGTTCCGTTCAAGCGTATCGGGCAGTACGCCTGCTTTACGCACAAAAGCTGGCTGCCGTTTGTGAGCATCTACGCAAAATGGCGCAGATACCATGACGGCATTGAGGATACGCGCATAGTCATGGGCGATGAGATACGTAAGCACGAGCCGCGCATATCGCCCGAGGTGGCCTTTGCGCTCTCAAACCCCTCGTCCGGCAGTGTGAGCCCGTATAATCTCGTCATCGCATACGCCGAGAATGCCGTAAGTAACGGTGCGCGCGTTTCGCTCAACACCGCCGTCACCGGTATGGATGTAAAAGACGGTGAGATAAAAGCGGTATACACCAACCGCGGAACGATATATCCGTGCGAGGTAATAAACTGCGCCGGAGTTTATTCCGATGTTGTCGCCCAGATGGCGCAGGACAGGTTTTTCAGCATACATCCCCGCCGCGGCACAAATTCTATTCTTGACAAGAAAACAGGCGCGGCATTCAAAACCATCGCCTCAGTCGTCGGGCCGGAAACTCCCGGACATGCGCACACAAAGGGCGGCGGCATACTGCACACGACGCACGATAACCTGCTTGTAGGCCCCGATGCCGTAGAAACGCCCGAGCGCGAGAATACCGCCACGAATGCTGACAGCATCGCACGCGTTTTTGCAAAGCAGAAGATAGCCATGCCATCTCTTACGGAGCGCGACATCATAACATATTTCACCGGCGTTCGAGCGCCTACATATGAAGAGGACTTCATAATCGAGCCCGGCAGAAAAACAAAGAATATCTACCACGTTGCCGGCATACAATCTCCCGGACTTACGACCGCGCCCGCCGTCGCGCAGGATGTCGCGGCCTATGTCGCGGAGATATTCGGTGCGGAGAAAAACGAGAGCTTTGACCCCGTGCGCAAGGCACCCCCGCACCTCGCGGAGATGAGCGATGCCGAGCGCGCAGAGCTTATAAAGAAAAATCCCGATTACGGCCTTATCGTGTGCCGCTGCGAGGAGGTAAGCCGCGGCGAAATAATCGATGCGCTCAACAGCCCCATTTGCGTGCCAACGCTCGACGGAGTGAAAAAGCGCGTAAGACCGGGCATGGGCAGATGCCAGGGCGGCTTCTGCTCGCCTATAGTCACAAAGATCATAGCCGAGTACCTGGGCGTTCCGATCACGGAGGTCAAAAAGAGCTCCGAGCAGTCACCCATTGTGTTCGAGAGCAAAAAGGGGGGCGGAGACAATGCATAATTACGATGTTATCGTGATAGGCGGCGGCCCTGCCGGTCTTGCGGCTGCGGCCGCGGCGAGCGAAAGCGGAGCCAAGGTGCTCATCGTCGAGCGCGAGGAGCGCCTCGGCGGTATGCTTAAGCAGTGCATACACGACGGCTTCGGCCTTCGCACCTTCGGCGAGCGCCTTGCGGGTCCGGAGTATGTCGAGCGCTATATGGATAAGGTCGCGCAGTCGGATATAGATGTTGCGTGCAGCACATTTGTTACGCGTGCGGAAAAAACAGACGTCGGCTTTGCCGTAACGCTCGTTTCCCGTGAAGGTCTGCGCACCGTTACGGGAAAGAGCCTCATCCTTGCCACCGGCTGCCGCGAGAGAAGCGCAAAGCAGGTGTTTATCCACGGAACGCGCCCGGCAGGCGTGTTCACGGCAGGTACAGCGCAGCACTTTACAAACCGGCTCGGCGTTATGCCGACCAAGAAATGCGTCATCCTCGGCTCGGGCGATATCGGCCTCATCATGGCGCGCCGACTGACGCTTGAGGGAGCCGAGGTTCTCGGCGTTTATGAAATTAACCCCACGCCCTCGGGACTTACGAGAAATATCTATCAGTGCCTTACCGATTATGATATCCCCCTGCATTTGAGCCACACCGTCACGCGTGTATTCGGAAAGGATCGCCTCGAGGCGGTCGAGGTCTGCAAGGTGGACGAAAATTATAGGCCGATTCCCGAAACGGCGGAAAAAATTGAATGCGACGCGCTTATCGTATCTGTCGGACTTATCCCGGAAAACGAGCTTGCCCAGTCGCTGGGCGTCGAGCTCGATCGTCATACGGGCGGCCCCGTATGCGACGCGCAGCTAATGACGAAGGTTCCGGGCATCTTCTCCTGCGGAAACGCTCTGCATGTAAACGACCTGGTTGATTTTGTTTCCGAGTCCGGCGAGGAGGCCGGCCGGAATGCGGCAGCCTTCAGCGGCGCAGAGCAGAGAAGGGTCGATATAAGCATCGGCGACGAGTTTCTGTATCTCGTTCCGCAGCAGCTCGATCTGGACAGCGACAATTCAAAAACGGTATTCTACTTCCGCTCGAAAAAGGTCGTTGACAAGAGCGTGCTGCGCCTTAAAATAAACGGCCGGGAGGTCTGGAAAAAGACCTATCCCTTCCTGCGGCCGCCCGAGATGCAGCAGCTTACGCTCGACATGACCAAATTCGGCATAGATGAAAACAGCGATGTGCGCTTTGAGATCGAGGTGGTAAAATGAAACAGCTCGTATGTATAGGCTGTCCACGCGGCTGCCGCCTGATCATCGAGGAAAAGGAAGGCGAGCTCATCATCACGGGCAACACCTGCCCGAGAGGAAAGGCCTTTGCCGTAAGCGAGATGACAGAGCCCAGGCGCACCATATGCTCAACGGTCAGGACTTCATTTCCCGACGCTCCGGTTCTGCCGGTCAGAGTGTCGGATGATATCCCCAAGGATAAAATATTTGACGTCATGCGCGAAATTAACGCCGTGACGCTGACAGAGCGCATCGGCAGGGGAGATGCCGTTATAAAAAACGTGCTCGGGCTCGGCGTTGACGTCATTGCAACAAGTGATCTTTTAAAGCAGAGATAAAGATATAATGCAAAGACGGAGGGAGAAAAAATGAACAGACCGCTGATCCTGACTTATGACGTCGGCACTCAGAGCACGAGAGCCATTCTGGTCGATAAGCAGGGCAATATCGTGGACAAGGAGCAGGTCAAGTATGACGAGCCCTATTTCCGGCAGCGCCCGGGCTGGGCGGAGCAGAAAACGGATTTTTACTTCGACAACATGTGCAGAGCCTCAACGGCGCTCATGGCGCGCAATGCCGACAAGGTGCCCGACATAATCGCCTGCGCAGTCACCGTTATACGCGACACGTTAGTGTTCCTCGACGAAAACTACAAGCCCACGCGTGACATCATCCACTGGCTCGATGCACGCAAATGCGTTTTTGACGATCCTTTCCCGCTGTGGAAGGAGGCGGTGTTCGAGCTCATCGGCATGGGCAAGGGCACAAAGATCGTCTACCGCACCTCAAAGGTCAACTGGGTGCGCCAGAAGCAGCCCAAGGTCTGGGCGCGCACGAAGAAGATCGTCTGCCTGCCTGCGTATCTCAACTACCGCATGACAGGCCGCCTTGCCGATACCCCGGCAAACACCATTGCGCACATACCCATGGACTATAAGAAAAAGCGCTGGATGAAGGAAAACGACCTCACCCGCTGCTTCTACGACGTCCCGCAGGACAGACTGTATGAGCTCATCCCCTCCGGCGAGGTGCTCGGCTATATCACGAAGGAAGCCGCCGCGCTCACCGGCGCGCCCGAGGGTCTGCCCCTTATAGCGACGGGCGCGGATAAGGCCTGCGAAACGCTCGGCCTTTCGGTCGCAAGCCCCGACAAGGCGTCCATTTCCTTCGGAACGAGCTCGACAATCGAGATGTACTCCGAGCAGTATTTTGAGCCGCAGGCCTTCCTGCCCTCATACCCGTCGGTCATCAACAAGGCATGGAACCCGGAGATACAGGTGTTCCGCGGCTTCTGGATGCTAAGCTGGTTCATAAAGGAGTTCGGCGACAAGGATAAGGCCGAGGCCGAAAGACTCGGCGTATCGCCCGAGGAGATCCTCAACA
>ERZ779821.309-NODE-309-length-18680-cov-8.39672_pt1 | contig 18680 bp, 8 predicted proteins | sample MGYA00511884_ERZ779821 | MGnify/ENA primary metagenome ERZ779821 (study PRJEB29588, sample SAMEA2152664) | human gut metagenome | biome: human gut; feature: human-associated habitat; material: faeces | place: Denmark | collected 2008/2010 ... | reverse complement strand
GAGAGTTCTCCAGCACGGTCTTTCCATCGTAGGTCACCGAATAGACAGGCTTGCCATCCTGCAACTGAAAGTCAAGTTTCAAACGAGCATCAGGGCCGGTGACCGCTGCCTGCTGGGCAAATGCCTGAGAGGCCAATAATGCCAATGTGCCAAAAAGTACTTGTTTTTTCATAGGTGTTTTTCCAGATAATTACTAATCAGGACAAAAATAAGAATTAAGTGTGAAATCAACAATAAAATTTTCACTAAAACACTACCAAAAATCATGCAATATCCATACAAAAAAGATGCCGCTCAGAAGTACACATACTCCCTGCGGCATCCCTGCAAGCATCACTTTTAGAAGTTTACGATTGGCCACCCGTCTGGTGTCCACGTCATTTCACGAATAATCAATTTGGGAGCTCCCTCTTCTGCCACGGAATAGGCATGGGAAATAAAATAATCCTTCCCATCCAAATGGTAGGCTGCATTATGACCTACTCCAGCATAATCCTTATTCCCCTGAATCACTAATGAGCCGCCTCCCTTATCCATGGCTTTTCCGTCTTTGTCTAAATAAGGCCCTGTGACAGCCTTCGAACGTCCCACCATGACTTTATAGTTGCTTTTCAATCCCTTGCAACAATAATCAAACGATACGAACAGATAATAATAATCACCGTGCTTCATGATAAAAGGCGCCTCAACCGCTCCGTCACCCGCATTCTCTTCGTCCAGATTAAAGGTTCGTTGACGGCGAGAAAGTGAATACCACTCTTCCGGATGGGCCACTCCATTCATATCAGGGGTCAGTTTTACCATCTTGATGCCATCCCAAAATGAGCCGAAATTCATCCAGGGTGTACCGTTTTCATCAATGATGATATTAGGGTCAATAGCATTCCACATATCCCGATTAGGAACCGACTGAATTACTTTTCCATGGTCTGTCCACTTGAAATCAGGACTGGAAGGATCAAGTGTAGGATTCGTAGCATGACCGATAGCGGAAGTATTCTTTCCAAATGCCGAACATGAATAAAACAAATGATAAAGTCCGTTATGGAAAATAATATCCGGTGCCCACGTATGTCCATTATAACCTTTTACGGTTTCCACCGCCCATTGCGGTGCTTCCTCGAATACCGGTTTTTCAAACTTCCAGTTCTTCAGGTCTTTTGAAGACATGACGGAAATTCCCTGTCCGGTAGCAAAGAGGTAATAGGTATCACCCTGCTTAGCCAGCACTGGGTCATGGGTCATTACCTTACTGGTGGGAATGACCGATGAAGGTTTCCGAGGTGGAGACGCCTGCAGCGCACCTGCCACGGCCAGCAAAAAAAGAAAAGATGTGATGTGTTTCATGGACTATCTATTAAATCATTTATTAACCAAGAAGTGATGAGAAAAACGCCTTGCAAACAAGAAATCCTCATCTACAAGGCGTCAAACTCACATCTAACAAATCATTGAATCATTGTACTTTCTTTCCCCAATCTGTCCGCCAAGTACCACCACTCTGATGGTATCCGGCAAACACAATCGTCGGTTTACGAGGAGTAGCTTCCCAGTCTACTTCACGCTGCAGATACAGCTTTACTCCATTGGCAGTCAGTATCTGATTCTCGGAATCATAACTCCATTCACCACCTTTCCAGGTACCTTCTGTAATCTTATGGTCGGCAGAAAGTGTCATCAAAGTGGAAGTTTTCTGGTTGCCGTATGAATAAGACAAATCAATATGTTCCCAGTTACCCACCAGTTCCTCTTCTTCAATCTTATCCTGCGGCACCGCACCATAGCGTTCCGGCATCACAACAGGCCACCCGTCTTCCGTCCAACGGATACTGCGTACATGTCCCATCATGAGGCTGTTGCTTGAGGCATTTCCTCCCACATTCGCAGGGAAACGCCCTTGTGAAGCAAAATACCAGTTGTCGTTCCCGTCATCAAATACACAGCAGTGTGAGATACCTACCCAGCCATCACTGCCATTGAACTTATACGGATGGGTCACTACCGGAAGTATGTCGCCACCAGTCGTAGTCACGTCCGTACCATCTATTCCCAGATAAGGACCTTCAATATGCTCTGCACGTGCCACGCGGGTATTGTAAGCCACCGACAGTTCGTCATACGCCAGGAACAGATAGTAATATCCATCACGATAAATAACTTCAGGACCTTCTGAAGCCTGCCAACGACTATTCATGTTACGGGTAGCTATCAGTTTTCCGTAAGCCGCAATGTCCTCACTGGTTCCCCAAGGATTAGGAAGTTCCGCTTTTACCTTACCGGTTTCTGCATCCAGTTCTACCAAAGCAATACCACTATGCCATGAACCGTAAATCAGCCAATGTTTTCCATCCTTGTCAATAAGATAACTAGGATCGATGGCGTTCCATTTATAATAGCAGTTCTCATAGTTGGTCGCTGCCACATTAAAGTCCAGTCCTCTATCAGAAGCATTGGTGATTACATACCCTTTATCCACCCAACCGTCATTATTAGCCGGATTGTCGTTCTCCATCAGTCCGATGAAAGCCCGTTCGCTCCAAGTGCCGTCACCACTCAGGGTACCTGGGCATACAATAGAGTAATACATACGATACAATCCATTTTGTACCTTACGCACGCAAGGAGCCCAGTAACCAAAATCAGCTTCCGCAGGAGAAACAGCCTCCAGCCCCATGGCCGCACGGATTTCATTCAATTTCGGGATAATCCATTCTGGAAGTTTCGGCATGGTACCTCCTAAATATTCCCAGTTCACCAAATCCTTCGAACGACGACCGTGGAAGTGTCCACCTGCCAAATGTGCATTGCCATACGAAGCATCCGTCTGATACATGTAGTAATATCCATCCTCGGCCAGTACCACCGAAGGGTCGTGTACATTGGCCAAGTTCCATTGTCCTCGGTTGGACCAAGCTGCAATATCCACATAATTATCTGCATAAGGCGGTGCCACATATTCTTCAAGACTAGGCACACTCGTAGTGACCGTGAATGTCTCCGAATAAACATAACGACTGTCACCGTAGACGTATGCACGAATATAATAAGTAGTTCCACCCATCAGTCCTGTGATAGTCGCACTGAAGTTGTCATCAGCATCCACCACATTGTCCTTGATGGTAGGATTCTGTACGTTCGCACTGTAGCAGAAACCTTTTTTAAGTACGACACCCACATTACCGGTCATCGTAGAAGTAACGGTCAGCGAGGAGCTGGTTGCCGTACCCGATACGGGGGCAGACAGAACCACACCGTTGCTCGGGTTGTATTCCACGTTGTCCAACCCATCGGTGCAACCCGCGAAGGCAAACGCCGTCAGCAGGGATATGAAAAGGAATGATAATTTTTTCATTTGTAAGTTCTATTTAAGACATGCCGTCGTTCATAAGAATAACGGCATGTATGATTGAGAAAAATTTATTTTATTCACCGAAAACAAGATGAGCGTATTCAACTGTCAGTGCAAAGTTTAAATCATTAGGATCTACGGTGTTAATACCTAAATAATACTGCGTAGAAGTGGTGCCAGTGTTTCCTACCATCACTGCTTGTACATCAGCTGTTCCGTTACCACAGTTAGTCACATATACCGTTACCTTAGCTCCATACATTCCGGTCAACCAAGTAGCCCAATCACCTTGCGTTCCGTTATGAATGCAAGCTTCATAACCTGTTCCCCATCCATAATTATCTGCTCTAACTACTGCATACTCAGTCTTATCCGATTTACGAAGAACAACAACATAATTAAACCAATTATTACCTAAATTACTATAGTTCGTAAAACTAATGGACTTTGTTTCACCTACAGGTACATTAAATTCATCAGAAAAATCTCCCCAAAAAGCAGTAGAATTATCCGTTGCACCTATGGTTGTCTTGCTACTATTCGTCACTTCTGAAACCTGTGATTCTTTTACATTCACATTTACTGTAGTAGTAATTCCTTCCCCAGCTGTAATAGTTATAGTTTGTTGACCTGCCTTGGCTGGAACCATTGAGAAAGAAAGCTCCGAATTGCTGAGGGTTCTAGTACTTCCAGTAGACGTAGTTGCCGTCACAACCATACCTGTAGGATTAAATATACGACCAGTTAAAGACTGGGTAGCCTCTGAAATATAATAATAATAGTCCGTATACAGAGGCGGAGTTGTCACCTCAATGGACGTAATAGGTTCAACCACCTCAAAGTTCGCATAAGCCATAATAGGAGTATCACAATTCTTCCCTTGAAACGTCTTATTATAAGCAGCCACAAGTGTTTTTTGCCCCGGAGTATCCATATCGGGAATGGCAGAGAAACTAAGATCTGAGGCGGCAACAGTTTTGGTAACTCCATCCTCTCCAAAAGTAACTTCTGCCGTAACTTCTGCCATAGCTTCTTCAAGAGAAGTTCCGGCATCCACATATTGTGGAACATTCTGCAGGACCATAGATTTCGGATTTTTATCTTCAGAAATACTACCGCCAGTAGTTCCTATTTCCGAACTAAGGAAATCAATATAAGAACCTTCTACTACAAGAAAACAGCGTATATTGGTATTGCTTGCTTCCGCATTCAAATTCTCCAGTTCATAAGGTTGTTCATAAGTCTTGGTTACTACCCCATTGGTCATCGTAACAACAAAAAAGTCGTCTATCGTTCTATCCACGGTAAGTGTAACCTTCCCTCCAAGTTTTTCGATTCCTTCATCCGTATCAGTTTCAAAAGTCAGTGTACTTTGTACATAAGAACGATCGATATAATCTCCCCACTCGGAATTGCCTGACGGTTGATAGTCGTATCGTATTACACCATACTCCTTATATCCTTCACCATCACGATCTACATCATTAGTAATAACAAGAGCAAAATTCTTATAAGTATTCGTTGCATTCGGATCGATATGAAGTTCAAACTCAGCAGTCCACATTCTACCATCAGGAACTACATAATATTCGGAAAAAGCAGTCCACCATCCACTAGAATAATCAGTATTTCCAAATGTATATACATCTTCCTCATCCTGATTGGCGTTCTCTGCGTCTTCTATTTCCTGCACTTTATCGGAAATCCAGTCGGGGGCGTTTACATCGAATAGTTCGCCACCCTCACAGCCTGTCAAAGTCGGTAGTCCAAAAGCTACAAGACCACAGGCGAACAATAATTTATTGAGATGTCTCATAATTTTCATATAAATAGGTCATTGATTGAAGCCTCCCAGTTTCCAAACGGAATGCTGGAAAAGGGAGACTATTTCTTTTATTTTTATTCACCCAGATTTACTACCGGACGCACCGTCCATCCTTTCTCCTGGAAATAAGTAGAATTATCGGTTCCGTAGTTAGCCGAATTTCCTTTCAGATTCGGGTTGTTGTTAAGTACGGTCTGATAAATGGGCAAGAACTCATGTCCTGGCAAGTAAGTGTCGAACGGGCATTTCAACTCAGAGTCGGAGCTAATATTGTTGTAGCTGACGGGAGTAAGCAACTTGTCAGGGTCATTGGAACGACGGAAAGTGCTATGCTCTTTCAACTGCTGCAGACGTCCGCTGTCGTAGAAGAATCCCCAACGAATAAGGTCGAAGCCTCTACCAAACTCACACCCGAATTCCTTCGGACGTTCCACATTGGCAATCTGTTCAAACAACTTATCTGCGGTATCAAAATCCTCCAGTTTCAAGTCCGGTAAGTCGGCGCGGCTACGAACTTCGTTAATCCAACCAATGGCCTTTTCAGTAGGTCCGTTTACTTCGTTCTCACATTCAGCAGCACGAAGCAATACATCGGAATAGCGCATCAAACGTAAGTTGATACCACATCGCAAACCAGTTGTGACCGTACTATACAATCCTGTACGGAAATTGGTATTCTTTGCAATAGGAATACCGCCGTTGTCGTTATGCGTAATAATATTCTTATCAGCAGCCGTAAGTTCCTTTGAATAAGCTACATTACCATATTCAAAGCCTTCCCATTCATTCTCATACGTACCAAGTGTCCAATACAGACGAGGGTCTAACCCGCCATCCTTTGTTCTCTCCGCTTTGAAGAGCTGATAAAGCCAAGGTGAAGCTGCCAAATCGGCCCATCCACTGAAAGAACCCGGAGCCAGATTACTCTCGACAGCATGACCTTGAGTGGCATTAGGACTGGTATTTACCGGAGTCCATTCGTCATCAGTACCTTGTGAACCATAGTCAAGGAACTGTACCTCAAAGAGACTTTCGTCGTTGTTCTCGTAAGCTGAACCTTCGCGGAAATTGTCACCGTAATTGTCCATTAACCGATAAGTTCCGTATTTTTTGTTAATGATGTCTTCCAATACTGTAAGAGCCTCGCTAAATTTATGGCGTACCATCAGCGCGCGGGCATAATAACCAGCCGCAGAACCGCAGGTAGCACGTCCACCTGCCCATTCACCTCCTTTATCACGTGAAGGCAGCAGGTTCATGGCCTCCTGAAAATCCGCCTCCACCTGGTCAAGCACTTCGTCATAAGTGCTGTTACTACCATAAAGTCCTTCCAGTGAAGAATAAGTCTCATAGTCCGTGATAAGCGGTGGATTCTGATAATAACTCACCAAGTTGTAATAGCTCAATCCGCGCAAGAAGAGAGCCTGCCCCTTGATGTATCTCATGTTCTCCGCCAGCTGACTGTCATCTTCATCGCAACGAGACAGGATGAAGTTGCATACATTGATGGTATAGTACCATTCCCGCCAAGGCCAGAATGTAATTTCATCCGTAAATGGCACATTCAAATCGTCAAATGACAAGTACCATACCTGTGAAGAGTTCCAAACCTCATCACTACGGGTTATATCAATAGTGTAGCCTACACGGGCATAAGAGCCTTCCATACGGATATGATTGTAGGCAGCAATCACACTCTCCTCCAAATCATCGGCAGTATAGCCAAACGTACCTGAAGTCTGCTGGTTGGGATTTACCAATTCCAGTCTGTCTGCACAAGAAGTCAAAAGCCCCAACCCCAACATGCAGGCAAGTGAATATTTATATAGTTTCATTTGATATGTTTTTAATAGTACAACAATTAGAATGTAAAATGAAGTCCACACATAAAGGTACGTGCAGTCGGGAAAGAGCAGAAGTTATAACCCGGAGTAAAGGTACCTCCTGCATAGTCTACATTATAGCCATGGTATCCGGTAAAGGTATAAAGGTTCTGTGCTGACACGTAGAATCGTACGTCGGATACATATTTTCCAAACCATTTATTCGGGAAATTATAACCTAATTCCACATTGGCAATCTTCCAATAAGCGGCATTCTGGATTTTGCGTGAACTGAACAAGTCGTTCCAAGCCAGACTGGCATTGTTGGTGACATAAGTCCGGGGCACATTGGAAAGATAAGTAGTTCCGTCTTCGCTGAAACGGTTGGCATCGAGTATAGCCACGTCCTTGTTGCCATAGCCGTAGCAAGAGTTAAGCGAATTATAAATGTCATCAGCCACATGATAGTTCAATGCTCCGTAAGTAGCAATACTCAGGTCAAATCCTTTATATTCAAAACGGGCGTTCAGACCAAAGTTGATTTTCGGCATACCGCTGCCCAGCACTGTCTGGTCGTCACCGTTTACTACCCCGTCACCGTTCACATCCTTGTAAAGGCAGTCACCTACATTGGCACCGTCCTGAGTGGCATGATTGTCCAAATCTTCCTGCGTACGGGCGATTCCTTCATATACCCAGCCGTAGAACTGACCGATTTCCTGTCCCACATTCGTAATATAAGAACCACTGATGTAAGATTCCGTACCGAATCCCAAAGAAGTCACACGATTGCGGAGCGTACTGAGGTTTCCTGAAATCTCATACTTGAAATCATGGTCACGGTTACGGTAAGTAGCCGCAAATTCAAAACCGGAGTTATTCATTGAAGCAGCATTCATGGTAACCGTGGTATTAGATACACCAGCCTGTTCCGGAACCGGTACATTATACAACAAGTCTGTACTTGTGTTCTTGTACCATTCAGCCGTGAATTCCAAACGGTTATTGAAGAAGGCAAGGTCAAGACCCACGTTATAGGTTTTCTTCTTCTCCCATGCCAGGTTGTTATCTACAAAAGTAGAAATGGCAGAACCAGTCACAGGCGAGTTATTGAAGCTATAGGTCATGTTGTTACGTGACATCACTGCCTGATACACATATTCACCGATATTCTCGTTACCAAGTTCACCGTAGCTACCACGTACCTTGAACATGTTTACCACATCCGTATTGAAGGGGAAGAAAGGCTCTTTATCGAAACGCCAGCCCAAAGATACAGATGGGAATGTACCCCAGCGAATATTCTTCGACAAACGAGAACTTGCGTCCCGACGTACAGTAGCCGAGAACAAGTATCTGTCATCATAGTTGTAATTGACACGACCGATGTAGGACAGAATAGCATGCTTATATTCGTAACTTGAAGAATAGGTATCGGCCCCGTTCTGAAGCTGCAGGAAATACGGTTCAGTGAAATTAAGTGCCCATCCGTTCAACAAGTCCGTGTTCTCTTCCTCATAAGTCTGTCCGAGCACTACGTTGATGTGATGTTTACCGATAGTGCCATCGTAAGTGAGCAGGTTTTCAATCAACGCATCCTTGTAGTCGCGTGAATTCTTGTCCAAACGTTCGTTACTCTTTGCCAAGTAAACACGGTTACTCTGTACCCAAGCCGGAATCCAAGTAAAATCTTTGGCATGAGTCATACTGTATGACAGATTGATTTTATAATTAAGTTTGTGATTCTTGTTATCAATGCCAAACATCTTCAGCAAATCCACATCGGCTGAAGCGGTTCCCACAAAACGGTCTACACGCGTATTACGTTGCAGCAAATTGTTAATCAACAACGGGTTCGAAGCAGAAATATCACCGTGTACGGTATCATAATAAACTCCATACCCATACGCATCATAGTTGTAGTCGCTTGCTGCTCCTACTTTGTCGTCAAGTACCCAAGTGGAAGGATCGTAGGCCTTGATTGTCGGCTGCATCAGTAACGTACCACGAAGTACATTGGTAACATCACCATACAATCCCTGCACGTATTCCGAAGCATTTGACAATCCCATATTGTCCTGGTCTGAATGAGAATAGACCACGCTGGTCTGGAACTTAATAAACTTAGTATCCATGGAGTTATTTACACGCGCCGTAAAACGTTCATAATTAGGACCAGCACCTTCCAGTGTTCCTTTCTGGTTGAAATAGTCCAATGATACGTTATAGGTGCTGTGAGCACTACCTCCAGACAAGTTTACATTGTGATTCTGGCGGATACCTGTTTTAAATACTTCATCGAACCAGTCGGTGTTGGTATTATCCTGGAAATGGTATTTCCCAGTAGCACTGTCAAGACTATATCCTCCCGGTAACGGAGTATTTGAATTGGCGCAAGCCTGACCCAGATATTGACTATATTGATCAGCATCCATTACATCATACACGCCTTTAGGAATGTAGTCCACGCCAAAATATCCGTTGTAATCTACTTTCAGCGGCTGGTCCTTCTGTCCGCGCTTGGTAGTGATGATAACTACACCATTTGCCGCACGAGAACCATAAATAGCTGCTGCAGAAGCATCTTTCAACACCTGAATAGTCTCAATATCATTAGAAGAAAAATCACGAATGGAAGTTCCCATCGGTACTCCGTCGATAACATAGAGCGGGGCAGTACTACCGAAAGATCCAACTCCACGAATACGTACAGTAGGATCGGCACCAGGCTGACCGTCAGAAGTAATCTGTACACCTGCAACCTTACCTTCCAACATAGATGAAATATTGGAATGAGATACTTGTTTCAAGGCCTCTGCATCTACTACTGCCACAGAACCGGTCAAATCTGACTTTTTCTGTGTACCGTAACCAATTACCACTACCTGCTCTAACATTTCAGTATCACTCTGCAACTGAATAGGTTCGAGGATAGCACGGTTACGAACTGCTACCTCACGTTCCTTATAGCCCACATAGCTTATCAGCAGGACAGCATTGCCAGGCACCTCCAACTGGAAATTTCCATCCAAATCAGTAGTTGTTCCGATTGAAGTGTCTTTTACCCTAATAGTAGCACCCAACAAGGGTTCACCTTGTTCATCAACCACCTGTCCACTAACCTTAATAGCCGGTGATTGTGCTACAGCAGCCATGACGGATACGGGATACATCGCCGTACCACCCAAGGCACACAAACCAAGCATTGCGGAAAAAATCAAATGTTTTTTCATTTTAATGGTATTAAATTTAAATTATTAATAAAGTAATATTCCACTTAAAAACTCAGACTTCTATCCTCATACATCATATTTCAACAGCACCAAGACTGACTTTTTCTAGCCATGTTTCATAGTACGGAAGTCTTTATTTAACAAAAAACGTTTATTTCAATGGTCCAAATGTAAAAACATAAATAATGAAGAAGGTGGACAAACGGTTTTTATAGGTGGATAAATGAAAATCATGAAAATTTCCACCTTTCTGAGTAAAACAGTACCCCTGGAAAAAGAATATACTCATAAAAAAGCCGGAAACCTATGACGATTGACACAGGTTTCCGACTAAGACAAAGAAATAAGATTAATGCTCAATCTTCTAACAAACTACTCGGAGTTACGTTAAAATGCTTTGTAAAACAACGAGTAAAATATTTCGGGTCATTAAATCCGACTTCGTATGCAATCTCAGAAATATTCATTGTACGGGTTACCTTATTCTTCAACAGAAGTTCACGAGCCAGATTCAAACGATAATTGCGAATGAACTGGCCAGCAGATTGTCCTGTCAGGCTCTGCATTTTTTTATTCAACAAACTCTTGCTGATGCCAACTGCCTCTATAAAATCACTCACCTCAAAGTCCGGATTCTTATAATTTTCTTTTACAACTGACATTGCTTTGTTCAGGAACTTCTTATCACCAGAATTCTCATCCACCTCCAACGAATCAGTATTCATATCAATTGAGAACTTTTGTTGGAAACGTCTTCGATTCTCCAATATATTGGAAATACGGGCCAACAACATATTCTCATCGAAAGGCTTCAGTAAGAATGCGTCTGCACCCATTTTATAACTTTCCAAACGTGCTTCGTCAGAAGTTTTGGCTGTCAACATCAAGAAAGGAATATGAGATATGGAGAAGTCATTCTTTACACGACGAGATAATTCCATACCATCCATAACCGGCATCATCAGGTCACTAATAATAAAGTCCACATTATTAGAATGCAATATATTCAGGGCCTCTTCTCCCTGAGCGGCCTCCAACACATTATAATATTCAGCTAAGATAGAACGGATATAATCGCGCATATCTTTATTGTCTTCTACTACCAGTACAACCATCTTTCCATTACGAGGCACATCTATCACGGTATCTTCTTTTTCTATCTCAGAAGAATCCGGCTGGGATTGAGTCTCACCATATAAAGCTGGCAAGAGAATGCGGAATGAGGCTCCTTTCACCGGATTATTCTTCGCATAAATCTTACCGTCTAACATATCTATCAGCTTCCGGCATAAATACAAACCTATGCCGGTACCACTCTGACCACTGACCGACTCAAGGCTTCGGTTATCGGATTGATAGAACTGCATGAAAATACGCTCCATATCATTCTCAGGAATACCTTTTCCCGTATCACGAACACTAATGAACAGCTTCTTCTCATTTTCTTTGCCAATAACTCCTACATATATGCCTACCTTCCCTCCCTTTGGAGTAAACTTCAGAGCATTACTGATTAAATTTGTCATAATCTTACGCATCACATCCTCATCGAACATCAGAATCGGATCGGCAAGGCGAAGATACAGCTGAAGGTCAATGCCACGATTCTTCGCATAATCTGCAAAAGGTGGCACAATCTCGGCCATAAATTCTCTCAGATTCCCATAATTAGTGGCAATTTTGATACGTCCTTCCTCCACTTTCCGGAAATCCATCAACTGATTAACCAGCGAAAGAAGATATTTTGAATTACGCTCTACCAGATGCAACTGTTCTATTACCTGTGGATTATAGCTCAATTTCAAAGCACGTTCGATAGGACCGACAATCAACGTCAATGGAGTCCGGAATTCATGCGTAATATTGGTAAAAAATGCCAGTTTGTCAATGGTCAGTTCTTCTACCTTACGCGACATCTCTAAAATCTGATTCTTTTGCGTAGTGATTTTCTCATTCTGATCTTTCAGTAACTGATTCTGTTCCGAAAGCTCATGCGTCTGATTGGAAAGCAGTTTCTTTTGCTCCTCCAACTCAGAAGTACGTTCTTCTACCATCTGATGCAATAAATCTTGCTGACGCTTCATAGCCTGATAACGCCACCTCAGGATACGATAACCACCAAACAGGATAATAAACAAGACAGAAAGCAGGAACCAGGGGGTCTTATAGAAATAAGGACGCACTACGATAACCAATTCCTCTGTATGCGCAAGCCAGTGTTTGCCATCAGGAGCATATCGAAGCTGGAAAACATATTTTCCTGGATATAGATTGGTATAAGTCGCATTATTTCGATTAGATGGTACAGTTACCCATGCGTCATCAAACCCTTTTAAACGATATGAATATTGCGCCTGAGATTCTAACGCATAATCAAGTGCCGAAAACTCTATTGATAACGACTTGTCACTTTCATGCATGACTATTTCCCCTGACTGAGGAAAAACTTCCTGTCCAAACACTCTACAGTGGGTAAAAGCCAAAGGGAACTTACGCTGATGCTCAGCTTCAATCATCGGATGTATCTCCGTCAGTCCTTTCTGACTACCAAAGAACAAACGTTCCTTGTCAAACGACAAAGCTCCGGCATTCCAATAAAACTGATCAGAGATTAGACCGTCAATCTGACTATAATTGCGGAATGACTCTTCTTTCACATTAAAGCATGACAAACCATTATCCGTAGATACCCAAATATTGCCGTACCAGTCTTCCAAGATACCTCGTACACTATTACTCACCAAACCATCATTCTTCGTATAAGCTTGGAATTGGTAATCATTTCCTTTTTTCAATGCTTTATAAAATCCATTTCCGTTACTTCCTAACCAGATAGTCCCATCTTTTGCCTGAAAAATAGAAGTGATACGTTCCCGATGTCCGGAATCAGGACTATCCAATTGATAGACATACTTCTTGTATTTCAATTGTCCCTTTTCGTATGCAGAAAGATTTACTCTTAAAAGGCCAAACGGAGAAGAAATCCAAAGTTCCCGTTCGCGAGTAATACACATTCCTAATGCATTCTGATTGATAATTTCTTTACTTTCATTCAAGAAAGGCTCTGAAATACTTCCATCAGCCTGATTATATACATACACATTATTCATTGTGCCAATCCAAAGTAAATGACTCACAGGGTCAAAAGCCAAACTTGACACAAAAGGATCATTCAACGGAACGGGCATATAACGTTTAGAAGCAGATGGTTTACGATTAATCCAGCCAAGTCCACCGCCCCAGGTACCTACATACAAACGGTCCTCATCACCTAACATCAATACACTTACAGTATTATGTGCCAAACTGGCTGGTGTTTCAGTGGTATAATGCAAGAAAGAATCGCTCCCCTTCAAACGGCAGTTTAATCCCCCTTCTACGGTACCTACCCAAAGTGTCTGATACTCATCTTCCACTATCGAATTGACCGGATTATGTGACAAACTACCCGAAAGATTCTGCTGATGATAATAATTCACTACAGACAAACGGGAAGAAAACATTTTGCTTATTCCTCCTATTTCAGTTCCAACCCACACAATATCATTTTCATCATCCGCATAAAGGGTATTGATAAAATTACAAGACAAGCCGTGCATCTCCATGCCCTCACTTGCCTGGATACGAGTAAAATCAGAAGCAGAAGCATTAAATACATTCAATCCTAACAACGTACCAACTATCACCTGGTCATCTCGTGTAGAAGTAATGGATGTCACATAATTCTGCGATAAGGAAGAAGGATTTTGAGCATTATGTACATGATGCACACTAGTGTCTGTAGTCAAATCATAACAATACAATCCATTACTTGTACCAATCCACACATTGTTCTTACAATGATAAATACAAAATACCGATTCAAAAGAAGAAATATTCAAAGAAACAGATACGGGCTGTGGCTCCTGACTTTTTTCCACGCTCTCGCTAATCCGGCACATTTTCCCCTGATGAAAGAACCAGATATATCCGTCAATTTCGTACAACACACAGCCACGTTCATGTATCGGAGTATCTGAAATCCGAATCACTTTTTTCACAGTACCTGTACTATTAAATATTACCTTATAAATCTGTCCACGGCTGCAAAACCATAAATTACCAGATTTGGCAGTCATCAAGAAACTCACCGGTTGCTTCATCAACTTAGCCATTTCTGCCGACTGCAAAGACTCTGCAGGCAACAATTGCAAGTTATCTGTAGAAAGGAGCTCTATGCCTGCTTCTCCTGCCATCCAAATACGATGAAAAGCATCCTCCGCCAATTTCTCCACAAAATTACTTCGCAACAGTCTTTTTTTATCCGTTGTGCTGGCACTAAAAACCACAAACTCATTGCCATCATAACGGGCTACTCCTCCTCCATACGTAGCCACCCACAAATAGCCGTTACTGGATTTGATGATATCATCTACAAAATTATAAGGCAGTCCATCGTTTATCGTAATAGAAGCCAACGAGAAACGAGAAGAATTTTGTACCGCATAGAGTAGCCCATTCGGGCAACATAAGCAAAAAACAAGAAGCAAGTATAGAAGTAAGCTGTTTCTTTTCATAGAAATTATTCTGTTTTACACAAAGGTAAACCGTTTTTCGAGTCTTTTTCTGAAAAAGAGGATAAAAATCCACTCAAAAGACAAATGTCCACCCAATAGAAGAATTTGTCCACCTCAGGAAAAATGATTGCTCCTAATTTTATGCCTAAATTTCATAAAGACAGATATTTCACTGTTTTTCCATGAATTTCTCGTGTTTATTTATAAATTTGTATCACATTAATTTAATAATAAAACCATGAACAAACACTTAACCTTTCTTTCTGCGCTTGCACTAACAGCAGGACTCAGCTTGCACGCACAGAATGTCAATCAGATGGTTATCCAAGCCAATAAAATTGGAGCAGAAATTCAACTGACCATGTACGGCCATTTCTTCGAAGACATCAACTATGGAGCAGATGGGGGACTCTATGCAGAATTAATCAAGAACCGTTCATTCGAGTTCCCTCAAAGTTTTATGGGATGGGACATTTTTGGAAATGTAACTCTGCAAAATGATGGCCCGTTTGAACGCAATCCACATTATGTACGCCTGGCAGACCCCGGACATGCACACAAACGCACAGGTATTGAAAACGAAGGATTTTTCGGTATCGGACTCAAAGCCAATGAAAAATATCGTTTTACCGTATGGGCAAGAGGAGAAAACCAGAAAATACGAGTAGAACTTATCAACAATGCGTCTATGGGAGAAACTCAGGTCATCACTTCACAAAACCTGACAATTAACTCAAAAGACTGGAAAAAATATGAAGTTATCCTCACACCGACCCAGACAGAAGCAAAAGCTCATTTGAGAATATTCCTCGATTCACCGGGCACCGTAGACCTGGAACATGTTTCTTTATTCCCTGTAAATACTTGGAAAGGACGTGAAAACGGATTGAGAAAGGACCTGGTACAGGCATTGGCCGACACCAAACCGGGAGTATTCCGTTTCCCCGGAGGATGTATCGTGGAAGGTACAGACCTGGCAACCCGTTACAACTGGAAAAACTCTGTAGGCCCGGTAGAAAACCGTCCGCTCAATGAAAACAGATGGCATTATACTTTCCCGCATCGTTTCTTCCCTGATTACTTCCAGACTTATGGCATGGGATTCTATGAATTGTTCCTTCTGTCAGAAGACATGGGAGCAGAACCACTTCCTGTACTGAACTGCGGACTTGCCTGCCAGTATCAGAACGATGACCCGAAAGCACATGTACAAGTATGCGACCTCGACAGCTACATTCAGGATGCACTCGATCTGATTGAGTTTGCTAATGGAGGTACTGATACCCAATGGGGAAAACTCCGTGCCGATATGGGACATCCGGCTCCTTTCAACATGAAGTTCATCGGAATCGGAAACGAACAGTGGGGACCTGAATATCCGGAACGCTTGAAGTTATTCGTAGAAGCTCTCCGCAAAGCACATCCTGAAATCAAGATTATAGGTTCATCTGGTCCGAATTCTGAAGGAAAAGACTTCGATTACTTGTGGCCGGAAATGAAGAAACTGAAAGTGGACTTGGTAGACGAACACTTCTATCGTCCGGAAGACTGGTTCTTGAAATCAGGAAACCGTTACGACAATTACGACCGTAAAGGCCCGAAAGTATTTGCTGGAGAATATGCTTGTCACGGAAAAGGAAAGAAATGGAACCACTTCCACGCTTCTTTACTTGAAGCTGCTTTCCTGACTGGAGTAGAAAGAAACGCAGATGTAGTACACATGGCGACTTATGCTCCGCTGTTGGCTCACGTAGAAGGCTGGCAGTGGTGTCCAGACTTAATCTGGTTCGACAATCTCCGTTCTGTACGCACCTGTAGCTGGCATGTTCAGTCGCTCTATGGTCACAATGCAGGAACAAATGTAGTTCCTCTGACTATGGATAAAAAACCGGTAAGTGGTCAGGAAGGCCAGAATGGACTTTTCGCCAGTGCCGTATGGGATGAAAACACACAGACCTACATTGTAAAAGTAGCGAACGTGTCTGAAAAAGCACAACCCATCAGTCTGGAATTTAAAGGACTGAAGAAGTCTGTAACTTTAGGAGACGGAAAATGCATCACATTGCATACAGAAAACCCGGATGCAGAAAATACACTCGACAATCCGAACCTCATCACTCCTAAAGAAAGTAGCATTTCAATTGAAGGAAATACGCTCAATACCGAAATAGGTGCCATGACATTTGCTGTCTATAAGTTCAAAAAAGAAAGCAAATAATTCATCGGCTTTTATTGCTAAAAAGGTGCGTCCGGAATCATCTAGACGCACCTTTTTTTGCTCTGCTAATAATACATGCACAATCTATATCCCAGATAAAACAAACAAACACATGCTATACATAGCATAGCCAGTGTAACCGTCAATGCCTTCTGACGTTCCCTAACACTTAATTCCATAAAAAGTCCTGATTAATTCTGTAGCAAAGAACAAAAAAACATATTACAGAACCATGTAAAACACATGACTTTTAGATGAATGTACTTTAAAGAACGATTCTTATTACCACTGTAGTTTTATTAATAAGTGTTTCAAACACAGTCAAAACTTCAAATTATGTTATAAAACACATGTAAACGCGCACAAAACTTGCATAATTCCAGAAAGTCCGTACCTTTGCATCGTGTTTTTCATAGTATTAGATTTAAGGTTAACAAAAGGTTGGAGTTCAGCGGAACTCCTTTTTTTATGTCCCTATCTGAACAAAAAAATTCCGGGCCTGAAAACAAGTCTTTTCAAGCCCGGAATTTTTATTTTATGCTTTTATCATTTACATCGGTACAATCGTAAATCCCCATTGATATTCTTTATTGGCAGGAATCAGATATTGAGGATCTGGCACAGCTCCCCAGCTATCAAATCCTCCTACACCCATCTGTCGCATATCCAAGCACACTTCCACGAAGTCACGAGGAGTAATATCATTGATATGTGTATGACGAGGCTTGATATTCTTAGCGGTACTTACATCATGTTTCAACTCTTCTGCATCACGGTTATTCCACTGGTAATCACGCTGAACAGCTTCTTCTCCATCAAAATCTTCTATAGAATTACGGAGTGAGTTAAATTCCAATGTACCATCTGCATACACAGCCAAGCCCTTTCCGTTTTTCTTTTTCAGCATCAGCCAACGTGTATCTGTATGATGTCCGTTCTCTTGTGGACGCACATAAGGGAAATACATTTGTTCAGCTGTCGCCTGATACTCACCTACCAGTGTACCATTATTGCGGTCACAATAATTCTCTTCCGGTCCGCGACCAAAATAAGTAACCTGTTCCATCCCGGCTGGCAAGCGGAAGCGAACACCGATACGCGGAACTACCAGTTTGGAACTTTCCTTGCGGATTGCTTCGTTTCCAGGAGTGAACGTAGCCATCAGTGTAGCTTCCGAAGCTTCTGTCTTCGCAGCTTCCATTTCCGTAGAAGTAAATGTATAATTTGCTTTCACGACTCCTGAAGGATGAATGCGATAAGTAGCAATATACAGATTACCTGCAGCCAACAGGTAGCTGACCTTCAATACCGCATCTTTTCCGTCCATAGCCAATGAGGCATCTACCACATTGAAATTCTTGCTGGACTGCTTCCAGATTTGCAGACGCTTCGGCATCTGGCTTCCATAGTCATTGTCATTCGGGGCACGCCAGAAGTTAGGCTGTATACCAAATCCCTCATGGAAATATTCTGTTCCCTTCACTTTATAAGAAGTAACCAAACCAGTCGATTTGTCAAATACAAAAGCTACGCGCGAAGACTGCACACTCAACAAGTTGCCATTTTCACTGCACTGCAAAGCGGGCCCCTGTACCGAGAATGAACGTGAAGCAGGCTCTATCGGCAAGCGGAACTGTTCGTGCGCTATCTCATATCCTTTCGGTACAAGCGGTTCA